>Ga0136643_10004349_pt1 | contig 19493 bp, 19 predicted proteins | sample TergutLab28metaG_FD_96883 | JGI IMG/M metagenome (GOLD analysis project Ga0136643, IMG submission 96883) | Labiotermes labralis P1 segment gut microbial communities from Petit-Saut dam, French Guiana - Lab288 P1 (version 3) (version 3) | ecosystem: Host-associated > Arthropoda: Insects >...
ACAACAACAACAACAACAACAACAACAACAACAACATGGCTGTCGTGTTAATTGTAGGCTTGTAGGTGTATACAGCGCTCGATTTGGTGGCTGTATTTACTGAACAATTGGACCTAGGAAGGTGAAATTTTGTATTAAGTTAGTGGAAGCGAATAAGATACCTGATTTGAAGTCAGCTTTGTTTCGTAGGGGCGAGGCTGCAGATGTAGCTTGAGTTATTACACTGAAATCAATTTGACGGTCATAAGGAGGACGTCGGTTATTATTGTGATGATATCAAAGAGGATGGGATGGGTGTGGCAAGTGACACGGGTGGGAGAGGGGATAAATGCATAAAAGGTTTTGAAGAGGAAACCTTGAGAGAGACCAGGTGTTAGACTTCGGTGCAGGGCAAAGGAATGTCAAGGAGGGAGGGTGTGTACTCGATACACCACACTCAGGAGGGGCACCAGTGGCGATGGTCAACACTGTGTGGAACGTTCCAGTTTCAGAAGATGGCTGGAAATTTATTGTAAGTTAGAGAGCTATTAGGTTCTCAAGAGGGGCAGAGCTGGATTAAGTATGTATAATTGATATTTATAATTGATTGTCAGTTTATTTACAAAGTTAGGTAGTGTTTCAGAATCCACCGACAAGGAATGTGTGGCATGTTAACAGTCACAGGCGATTTCAGTATTGACAATGTGCCAAGGAATTGTTATGCATGTTATTTCAACGCGACTTTTGGGATGATGTGTGAAGTGAAGAATAAACATGCTACATCAAAGTTTGTGACAGTGGTGCTGATGAAGATTCAGGTCCTCGGGGCATGACGCAATATTGATTCGTTAATAGCCACCGACTTTATGGAGAAGATTTTATTGCCAAAAAGTCTGTTTTGTTGGTGCATAATGTGTGTTTTAACCATTTGTCAGTTGGAAGAAACTCCTTTCCAATGGTTAAGTACCGTATAAGCTACTGGACTCAAGTTTTCAACAGATTTACCATATTTATATGTAGCTTGCTGCCCAACTCTCTCGCTGTCTCAACAATGGATTATTGTGGTGTTCATGACCTATATAAACTATACACTTACGCGATGAAAATAAAGAACTCAGTAATTTACTCATTGAATGGAACGAAGTCCTTTTTGAAAAGTAAATAGTCGTTGAATTGCTTAAGAAATTCCCCGCCTCGTGTGGCTCCGGAATGTCTTTCCCGTATTCACAAGGACCCATATTCATGCCCTATGTTGTGCCAAATTAATCTATTCCTCACGTTCAAGCCCGGCTTCTTTAGACGCATTTTAATAGTTTCTGCACAACCACGTCTTTTCCCCACTTCATATTTTGCACAGAAAATCCTTTGCGCATTTCTGAGGTCTACTGTTCAGGCGGGCAGGTGGGCAGGCGGGCAGGCAGGCTTTTTACTTTTCTGTTAGTGCAAAGTATGTAGTTGCGACGGGCCTATTAAACCTTTTAAATCATGAAGTTTATGTAAGTAATATTAAAAGGTTCATATTTTTATGGCACAGGAAAGGCTACTTCTCTGTTATAAAGACAACTCGATTACCTCTGTCTACGGAGTTACCTCTCTCTGTTTTCTTTCTTCCTTCCTTTCTTTCTTTCTTTTTTCCTAGAGTCATACGAAACCCACACACACACACACACACACACACACACACACATTCTGTGGCATAATGTAGTTTTTTATTTCAAAGAGGGAAATGTTGAACATGCTACTTCGAAGTGTGTAATACCATCATGTCTAACGAAACCTAGGTAACTTCACACATCAGCTAAGTATTATGGTCGAAGTATGCAATGGGAAGAGTCTACCGCTGTAGTACGTTACTGTGCAGAATTTATATATATATATATATTTATTTATTTATTTATTCTGTTAAGCAGGCCTAAATATTTTATGCCAGTTCGTTATATTGGATTACCTGATTGAAAGCTGTAGACAGTTTGGATTACATACTTTAATTAAGACCTTTATTTGGTGCATGGAATATCTACGTATTCAGTGAAATAATGTTCTGACACTTCTAATTGCAACGTATAGGCCTGTACGTGTAAACGAGCTGTAATTTTTACAAGTCACCGCGTTTTAAGCAGCGATTCTAAACTCTTTTTATCCAACGTCCAACCCAACAGCTCTTCAAAAAAATCGTTGTCTTGCCTATTAAAAATGAAGCTTCTTTCCGTGTAAGTAGTGAGCTTTAGGTGCGTTCGTAAACTGTGAAAGCGAATAGCAGCTTCGTTATGTCTGTCCGTCTGTCCGTCCGCATATAACTCGGCTCCCACTGGACGGATTTTTATGATACTCCATATATGAGCATTTTTCGAAAAACTGTCGAGAAACTAAGAGGTTCATCAAAATCTAACAAGAATAACGGCTCCTGTACGTGAAGACGTACGTACATTTTATATCATATCTCGCTTATTTTTTCTTAGAATGAGAAATACATCGGACAAAAATTGTAGAAAAAATCAAAACACACATCTGATGTTCCATAACTTTTTTTTTTCGAAAATCATGCTCTTTATGAGATAATGTTGAAAAATATTGTAGAGCCGGGCAGACCACAGATGACAGTGTGGCGCATGCGCAGTGCACGCCGGATACCTAAGGCTACACACGCACACTCAGAATATGTAATACTGATTGCTTTTCCACTGCAACAGTGGTTGCCCGAACGCGCCTCGATGTCACGTTGTACATATATTGCCTGTCTTGTCAGAGTTAAGTACATTGTGGTAGCAAGTATTGTGATTATTAATGGAGGCTACTGTTGACTGACGTCACTTAGCCGCAAGTCAAATCCCGTCAGTTGTCCGCGTGCCGCCACTGATAAACTCTTTTACAGCGCTAATTTATATCCATATCGCTTGATTCTTTAGAAATGTTTAATACGCCCACACTATTTCTTTTTGTAGACGTGTGGATAAAAGGCAAGCTGTTGGTGTTTCCTCGGTAAGTATCGACTTTTGACGCCGTTCTTTTGTGCATGTGTTTCCTGAGTGGAAGTTTGACACATGAACTTTTGACCAAACTGGTTAGTTCCGTGTCTCGGCTGTCTTAATCTGTTTATCGAGAAACCAGTCAATAATTCACTGTTTGTGTTAAAAGTCCAGTTACGTTGAAGGGGTGGAGTATCTGTGTGCTCTGCTATAAGTTCAGTTGTTTAGTGCTGGTACACCGGGGCCATTGCAGTGTTATAAAACAGCTGACAGCCAGCATACACGTATGTTTGTGGACTTTGCTAGTATTTCCGTGGTATCAGTTTGAAACTTGCTGGATTCTTGACAAAAGAGAAGTGTCCCGTTTAAAGACTACAGACGCTCAAGTTTGCTCAAGCGGTGACTTTTGTGTCTGCTTTTCGGAATGTGCGCGTTTCGAATCTAGGCTAATACACCGACTGTCCCGACAGAGGTGCTTGAGGTGTTTGTAGTTTTTTCAGAACCGATAAGAAAATAACAGGAGAGTACTGCAAATTAGGCCACGACATTTCTTTCCACATCATATACAATTCATTGTTTACTGCCGTCCAGACATTCGACGGTGTGTGGGCTCAGTTACTGACAGCCCCGTTAAATAAGGCTAAAAAGGCACAAATAAACATTAAGTTTGGGAGAATGTGGATTTAGGTGTCTTGGAGAAATCTGCGTCATGGTTTGTCAGTTTAGGAATGCTGGCAACCATTTGAACCATTAGTGTATAACTTCACATTAAGCAGTCTGTCTTTGAAAGCGGTCTTTACAAGTGGGCTTGCGTTCCTCAAACGCTTATACTAAGGGTGGAGAAAACATACATTTTCTATTCTAATATATGTGTGTGTGTGTGTGTGTGTGTTGTCTTCATAGTAGTTAATACCCAAAGATGTTATTATATTTTGTACGTTTTCTGCCAGTATGTACGTTAGCCACAGCTGTGAAAGCAGTATGAATATATTGCAATTATGCTTTTGGATGTGATTCGATTCCTTGTTTCCAAAACTGTTGTATTACGCGAGCGAGTTTTATGTCGTAATATTCCAGTGTTACTTTTCTGTAATGTTTCAGCTACCGCGTATTTTAACGTTGACAAGGGAAGTTGCCGTATCCTGCGTGACAAAAATCCCGGTAAGGTTTTTGTCTGAGTCTATTTAAAGATGGTTTGTCAAGTGCGCAGGTCGAGAGGCAGGGTGCTTGAGAGAGGTGAATTTTGAAGGCAGAGAACGCAGCGCGTTTGAAGACACTATCGCAGCATTTCAATGGACAGATGAAAGAGGCCGCCCAGTTGGCACTTGAACTCACTGCAGTAAGCTACGATTATTTAATTGCGGAACTTAACTGCGCCTCATTGATTGCCACTTTACTTGTCTGTATTTTTTTATGACTCATTTAATTCCAATCACTGAAGTTTTAAGGTCTGTGACTGTTTTTTTTTGTGCTTTTGTTAGGGAATTGGGAAGCTTTTGCGGCTAACACAAAGAGTGTACAGCTTAAGACGGAACCGGCTTGTAGCTGTACTGCTTGCATGGTGACCGATATTGCTGTCCGCTGTGCGGTACTAAGTCTCATTGTAATGTTGAAATGCACATCGTATTGTTGACGACATATTCATAGACAATTGTGAGCCTTTTATAATTACGAGGGTCATCCAGTAAATAAGTTCCTTTTGCGGATATTGCCTCTGCAGCGCTGCGGTCACGATGGTGCGCATGCGTGCCGAGTTTGTTGATTCTGTGGCAAGGCACGGACGGAATTTGCAGACATTCGAACAGTGTTTACGCATCGTGCTGTGTGTTATAATGTTTAAGAAAATAGAGAATCCCGCCGCATGTGAATTGCGGTCTGTAATCCGTTTATTGAATGCGAAGAACATGACACCGGCTGAAATTCATCGTCATATTTATGACGTGTATGGAGAACATGCCATGAGTAGTTCAATGGTACGGAGATGGGTGCGACTGTTTGATGAAGGAAGCGAAAATGTGCATGATGATCCGCGGAGCGGCCGACCGTTGTGGTGAATGAAGATCTGGTGCGTGCAGTTGAAGAGAAGATTAGGGAGAACAGACGATTCACCATTACGCCACTTTCCCTGCATTTTCCTCAAATTTCACGGTCACTTCTTCCCAAAATTATGTCTGAGGTCAAAGAAACCGTTACCACTTACTTTGCATCGCAGGCGGCATCATTCTACAATGAAGGGATACAAAAACTGGTGCTACGCTATGACAAATGCCTCAACAATGGTGGAAACTATGTCTAAAAGTAGTGTACGGTATGTACATCTAATGGCAATATACATGGTTTGTAATATATTCTTGTTTTTTTCTTAGTAGCCCGTCGGAACTTACTTTCTGGATAATCCTCGTATATTTAACTGGGCACCAAGCAGAATTACAAGTCTGATAAAGGAAAGAGCTCGAATTAAAGCAGCAACAAGAAGACTTGTAACACACACATTCCTTTCTCTGTGTTGATGAATTAATAATATTTCAAAAGATTTGCGATGTAAGTATACACGGAATATTGAGGCGCTTTCGCGAGACCCTTGTTGCCATGGAAAATCAATAAGTATCAAATATTCTGAGTGTGTATGTGTGTGTTATAGCCTTAGATATCCAGCATGCAAAGCGCATTCGGCGTTTTAAATTGCCGTCTTCGTCCTCCCTGGCTCTCCCATATTTATATACATTGTCTCATAAGTGCACAATTTTCTGGAAGAATTACTGAATATAAGATGTTTCTTTTGGATTTATCTGCACCATTTTGTAAGACATTTCTCACTCGAAGAAGAATTCAGCAAGATGTTATCGAAAATTTGCAAATGTCTTCAAATAAAATGCCCGTTACGTATCTCAGATTCTAATAAAACTTGAAAATTTTCAACAGATTTTTTAAAAATCCTGAAATATCAAATTTCTTGAAAATCTGCTCAATGATAGCCAAGGTTTTTCATGGGCACACACGGACAGACGGACAGATATGACGAAACAAGTAATCGCTTTTCGCAATTTTGCGAACGAGCCTAAAATGCCTAGTTTTATTACATACACAAGAATTTACTGTAATGTTTAGATATTTTATGTAAGGCACTTAAACAGTGTTGTGTAGGACTATTGGGTCTGATGACTTCGTCTTATTTTTTATTTTTTATACTGTTGTACTTCGACTATATGTAATGTATGTATGTATGTATGTATGCATGAATGTATGCATGCATGTATGGATGCATGAATGTATGCATGAATATATGTATGAATGTATGTATGTATGTACGTATGTGTGTATATATGTATGTATGTATGTATGTATGCATGTATGAATGTACGTATGTATGTGTGTATGTATGTATACATGTATGAATGTATGTATATATGTACGTACGTATGTATATATGTATGTATGTATGCATGTATGAATGTATGAAAATTCTTGGTCATGTGCACACAAGCAGGAAATTAAAAGTTGTGAAGAGGTGACGAAATTAAAATTTCAGTGTTTATCTTTAAGTCTGCACCGTAGTTAATTAACACTGTTAAATTACATGGCTAAAATTCATTAACTATTTCGGAAGAACTGTTTTTGCTGAATTCTCTGCACAGGCACTTGTTCGTTGTACTTGTGAGTGGAAGAGGAACGAAATTAATTTGCACCATCTTTCTACAAAATATAGCAGATGCTTACTGAACAAATTTGCGTAAGTGCGTTGTGTTTGTCTACAGGCTACTGATTTGCAGTTTATCTACAGAAGCTGTTCGTAACTCAGACCGTACAGCGTCGAATTGTTGGATATTTATGATCATTGATTTGTGAGGCTGTGGAATGGAGCGGTCATACACTACCTTGAAATTAGTACGATCCCGGAATTTACCTGGATATATTAGGAGTGCCACTTTAACTGTCCCTTTTTTTATCTCTGCTTTCCTCTGGTTTCCACACTTCCAGTGACACTCCTCTGATCCAGTCCAAACTTACATTCACATCTTCCTTGACCCAACCACTCGTGGTTTATCACTATGCTTTTATGGAGGCAGCAGGTTCCTTTCGGAAGTCAGTACCAAACTACACGGACATATTTTAATTTAATCGTTAATGTAATTGTATATAAGTAGCCATGAAGATTATGAACCAACAAGATACATTATCTTTTATTAATTTATTTCAATAATAAGCCTCTACATGTTTCGAGCAGGCTTGTTGCTCATCATCAGGAGGATCAACTATGTATAAACAGCAATTGGTATATGTCACGCGTTATGTTGACTGGCTGCTGCCAACAGCCAGTCAACATAACGCGTGACATATACCAATTGCTGTTTATACATAGTTGATCCTCCTGATGATGAGCAGCAAGCCTGCTCGAAACATGTAGAGGCTTATTATTGAAATAAATTAATAGGAAATAGTACATCTTGTTGATTCATGTTACGCGGATATATCACGATACACGGTCAACAAAACATTAAAAACATTAAATCAGGAACAAGATCAGTTGCAAATAAATCGTATAGGCCCATAGCAAGCGCTAGTTTTGTGTAGAAAGGACAGAAGGTAGTTCGGTGGACGTGAACCTCCTAGCGCCGAAGAGACGCGATGGGGGCGGCGGTGACGCATAACACGTTCTGTCTCTTGTAAATGACCCGGAACAAGACGCTGAGGAGAAGGAGGGGGGGGGAGAATGGCTGATCTGATTTGATGCTTATCCCTCAGCAGTATCCCTTCGTAACTGATACCAACATTGAGCTAAGTAGTGTTCGACATATCCATGGAGTTACACAGATCGAGTGAACTTAATCACACTTGGCCGTAAACTGAACACAGACTGTCCTACGTAAATGAATTGCACGTAAGTCGACTTAACCAAGACAATCAGACTGACCTAAGCTGGTAAAATAAAACATATTGCCTGGGTAAATAAACAAATGAAGCTCGATTTTAGGACACATCTTGTCCAATGTTTCCCCGTTAAACATTTGAACCAGCTGTGTGAGCACTATGCCATTGGTGGACGTCCATACGCCGTACTTCTCATTTTAATACAGTCGATAATAACAACATGGCGGCCGCACGACCTTGTGAAGCGGAAGTGTCACGTGGGGCATGCACTTTGCGCTCCTTACATGAGGTATTGCTTGGCAGTACCCTTGCTAAAGACTGTGTGGGATAGTGTAATTCTGTGAGATGTAAATAAATGGATGGCGTCCGTACCATTCATTCATTCATATATATATATATATATATATGACTGATGATCTCTTGGAGATATCCGGTTCGAAGCTTTATAATAAGAAAGCGTAGATATGGTATGTGGCCATGTGATTGAGAATAGTGCTTCTGCCTTAGCTGACTCTATAGGTTCCTCCTTACTTTCTCTTCTAAAAAAGACAACTGCTCTTGTTACCGAAATATTGTTTTGGATGGGAGGGAAGTAACTGAATGCAGTAATTTAAGAATCAGAATTGCAGTAAGTTGTTCACAAAAATGGAGTGAGGCGACAAAAATCATACAAATACGAGTAAACAGTAATATACAGAATTGTAAAGCTGTGCACCTTGAAAGTAGCCTTTGATTTCTGCTCAGAACTGTTTGTTGTGATCAGCATATACGTTTTAAATACATCGATCTTTGTGCATTTTAAATCACGACGATTTGACGTAATTTATGATTTTTTTCACCTCTGAATGTAATGAAATACCTTTCATATTGCTGTAGCACTGCTCATCAGACCATCAATCATGTACCCTTTTAGAACCCATCTTGTGACGGTACCGCAGTACATGGTATTTGCAGTATTGCTTAACAAGAAGCAGCAATTTCTCATCCTGTACAATGTAGACCTAGATTCCTGTTTGTTTTGCTCATTTCACCAAGACTTGCGAATCCTCTAAGTTATTTCCTTAAGAATACAAAAGTCGGAAGAATATTTTGTACATTCCAAACAAGTATAAGTCACCATCTCCAGCTCAAATAATCTTATTATACACATATTTCTTTGAAGCGAGGTTTCAAGATTTGCGAGGAAATGGGAAATACTTATTATTGACTGTTTACATAAACGAATGGCATGGAAATTGACAGTGCCGAGAGGGTATTTGGACCTTATATAGAAATAAGAGGAGGGTCGAGGGGGGTGCATAATGAAGAATTTCGTTATCAATACTCTACCAAATATTAGTGCAACTATCAAAACAAGGAAGGGGGCGTGTATCATGTAGGGAGAAGGTGGAAAATGCAAACAAAACGTTTGCTGAGGATGCCCGTAGGGTACAGAACATGTGGGAGACCCAGGAACGTAATGTTAAAATCGATATAAAAGAATTGTTTTGGGGGATATAGACTGAGCTGAACCGGTTAATTATGGGACCCAGTGGTGGGGCTAATTAGAACACACTAGTGAATATTATTGTTCCAGACAGCGTTGGAAAAATTTTTGACCGGCTGAGTGACTGTCATGAATGGCTGCTGCATTCGCTTAGTTCCGTATACCACGTGAAGAGGCGCATAGGAGTTATATTTAACTGAAAAAAAACGGATTCCGAGGCCAGGTAACCACTTTTTGGGCAAATTTAGACGTGGAGGACGCAAATACGAACTAAATGAAGACACATACCACACCCGATTTAACACTGAAGTGGTGCGTCTGGTTCCGATTTCATTCAGGAATTTCTCGCTTCCCGCTCACTGTGATTAACGAAACCGCGTGTACGATATTCGCAAAGCGTGTCACTTGCACACTAGCTCCGGGTAAATTCTGTGACTCGACTACAGCTAGAGATCTGACAGGCCACTGTGACGGAACAGCTAGATCCTGCCTTTGATCCTGTAATATACGAAACTGGAGCCAGCTTCATACAGCACCGCCATCAGTGGGCCATATGAAGGCAGAATTGTATTTTATGAATCAAGTCTATGTATTAGCTACCTTCCTCTTTAAATAGACGTCTACATTTTTGTATTTTAAAGCTATTGTTAAAGCTTTATGAGCAAAATTTACCGAAAGATAGAGTAGTAGTAGTAGTTAAGTAGAACTACTATTAGTATTGCTTTGTAGTTGGATATCTACATCACTGCACTGGATCATCATATTGGGAAACAACTACAGTAGCACTGTGATAATTTAGTAATATTCTTTTCGTGAACCCGTTGAAGACATTGACATTCAGAGGACCGTGCATCGTGATATATTCTTATAATGAAAGCCAACGAGATGCACTATTTCTCAGATTTATTTGATAAAGTACTCTACATGTTTCGGACAGGCCCACTGTCCATCATCAGGAGTATCTCAACACTGTATACACGCAATAGGTATTTGTTGTGCTAGTTCTGTTTGCGTCTGCTAGCGTGGTCCTGACCACGCTAGCAGACGCAAACAGAACTAGCACGACAAATCCTATTGCGTGTACACAATGTTGAGATACTCCTGATGATGGACAGTGGGCCTGTCCGAAACATGTAGAGTACTTTATCAAATAAATCTGAGAAACAGTGCATCTCCTCGACTTTCATTATAAGAATACCTTTGAATACTGTCATTCAGCGAATTTTTATGTAAAATGTCAGTTCATACTGCACCAAGAATACAAGCTGTTTATATTAGAAATGCCAGTCAGTTAATGTTGTTAGGGCAACAGTCCCTGTTCATTGTCAGAACCGCACCGAACACAAAGTAGACCGTGTCACAAAATTCAGAGTTTATGTATGTTACAACAAGTGGTACATATCGTTACCTTGGAGCAGAGATTATGAATATTACAGCATGTGGTACTTACAATTACTACGGGGTTCAGTTTATAAATTTTAGGTCACTGTTCCACACAGTTGACATAGCGCAGAGTTTAGGAATTTTGAAACAGGTGGTAGAAATACTTACAACGAAACAAAGTGTTTGAATGTTAGAGTCTGTGTGACATATAAATGCTATGGAACAGATTTTATGAATTTTACAGCTGGTGGTACATATATTTACCGTGGAAGAGAGTCCTTTATGATAACGCTGATATTGCCTCAACTTATCAAGAATTTTTAAATCATCCGTGGAAACCTGAATTTTATTACATGTTACATGTTCACAAAAATGCCCACTGGACTCTTTCCTGAGCCAGCTGAATTAATTCCATACATATATTATCTAAGACCTACTTTATTATCACTTTCCAATCTACGCTTTGGCCACTCTTCATTTCTTTTAGCTAAAATTCTATGCATTTCTAAACTCGCGGCATGTGCCTTGTCCTGTACATTTCATTCGCCTTCGTGTTATTGCGCTGTGAATCGTGCAGCTAAACAGTAAGCGTTCAGGAAGTGGCACAAGTATTGACTCTTGTAGTAAGAAACAAATATAGGCTTAATGAAAATATCAAATAGTGTCTTATCGGGAATCCAGTGCGTAGTGTTTTGAACCGGCCCGGGGGGCGGGGGGTGCAGCCAGACACGATTATCATGTTCTCTCAACCGCAATATGGAATGCATATCCGACAAGACTCATCTCGGACAATGGTCTTCCTATGGAAGCTAATTTCTACACCCAAGATATTTACATCTTACCTTGTTTAAGCAGATAGTATTAGTTATTGAGAGTTTTTGTATGCATTTTGTAGACTAATTTTCCTTTCCAGAATGCATATTGTCATCAAAAGACCATTAGTGGCACTGAAATTAGTAAATTTTGTGTCAGAATACGCAGAAGTTAAGAATTTATTTTTGTTTATTAGTCCCTCTGATATGTCGGAGAATAGAAGGCAGAAAGTACAGTTTCTGTGGAAAGTAACGCAGAATAAACACTGACTGCAATTACAGAAAATCTCGAAATAATTTCCTGAAAATGATACTGGATGTACAAAGATCGCTTATTGAACATTTTTAGGTGAACAAAATGTCCCAGTTCTGCTACGTCAGACGCAGTGCACTTAGTGCAGTGTGTCACTAAATATAGACATTTAAATAGACCGCACTCTTATTTATTATCCATCTTACTTCTTCAGCGGCGAGTCTGACATGTCTGAACGAGAAACCGAGACCTTTAAATCCATCGATTATAAATACACGCACCTTTACGTGTATTTTAAGAAGGAAAAAAGAACGCAAAATTCTGTAGCCTAGGTGGAAGTTTTTGAAAGTGTTACGCTATGGGTCCATTAAATATGCTGAAGGGTGTAGACGTTACACATATATCCCATTACCGGGAAATATGCCAATATAAAGTGAAATGTCAAGAACATTTAGTAAAAGGAAACGTGGGAGACTGGCAAAAAGTGAATTACAATGAAAGAAGAAATTATCAACTTGATTGAATGAGGTAATTTTAATGATGTATCCTTAGCTCGACATGTTTCGGTATATACGCCCACTATCAGGAGCATTAAATGTTGAGTTACAGCATATGGTTTTCTGCACCGAGTTTTTGGATGGGTGGTGGTCGTGTGTACGGTGCGGATGGTGCCGTGCACGGCACCATCCGCACCGTACACACGACCTACGCAGCGGCTGTCAAGACCACCACCCATCCAAAAACTCGGTGCAGAAAATCGTATGCTGCAACTCAACATCTAATGCTCCTGATGGTGGGCGTATATACCCGAAACATGTCGAGCTAAGGATACATTAATAAAATTACCTAGTTGAATCAAGTTGGCATTTCACTTTATTTTCTGAGGAAGATGCACGGTCAAACAAGCCTCAATAAATTATCATTTGCGTGGGCCCAAATACATTAGTCCACTCCTCTCTTAATACAGGAGAAATAAGATGAAAATCCGAGTTAATGTGGTTAAGACGGTAACGCTTCTGACTTGTGTGTGGATAGTGCCTGGACGGACTGGACGATCCGGGATCGAATCCCGGTGGGGACGAGATTTTCCGCCCGTCCAGACCGGCCCTGGAGCCCACCCAGCCTCCTATAAAATGGGTACCGCGTCTTTCCCGGGGGTAAAGTGCAGCCGGGGAGTGCTGCTGACCACTCACCCCTTCTATTGCCGCGGTCATGTAAGAGTAAAGCTATACCTCTACCCACCCTCTGGGCCACACCGGGCCTGTAACGGGAAAACTTTACCTTTTATCGCCTTCCTCTCAGTTTCGATACTTTTGAAATTCCAGTTTCAGACGTTATGTTTGATTATGAGTCGTACCGGAAGACTCAGTCTTGTAATGCAGCGTACCTTGTGGCGTTTGTGTTTAGTATACAAATTGTACATTCATCTACTTAAACCCCTTATCAAAATCGCCACACACCTACAACGGAACCGTTTCCCCTTTCATGAAACTATAATCAGAATATTCGTAAATATATATATATATATTAGGTGTACTACCCGCAAAAACTTTCCATTTGTTGTCAATATTTAGATTATGTACAAAGATATTAATGGGGACCGCGGCAGCACAGTGGTTAAGGTGCTGTGCTACAAATCGGAAGGTCGCTGGCTCGATCCCAGCTGGTGTCATTGGAATTTTTTATTGACATAAAATCCTTCCGATCGCACTATGGCCATCGGGTCGAACCAGCCTCTAACAGAAATGAGTACCAGGAGCATTTCCTGACGGTAAAGGCGGCCGGGGCGTAAGGCCGACCTTATCACCATCCTGTGCCGTTGTCATGAAATCTGGGAACCTTAACTTCCTGGAACCCTCTGGGCCACTTCAGGCTTGTAACGGGACTGCTTTACCTTTACAAAGATATTAACAATTTAAATACTTCTTTTAGTTCTATTACATTTCTTAATAATGCATAAGTAACTGTTAATGTGAGATTTTTACGATGACACAGATAACTGTTCATGAAACCTGAAACGCGTCTGTCATGGGTGTGTGACAGCTGTGATAAATGGCTTGGATTAGTGTGTTTATAATTTGTGCGTGGCACGGAAGGCTCAATTTTTGTCACCGGCCAGGTTTCTTTAATTTTTTGTTCTTCGAATCTAACGAAGTGTGAGATAATTTATGTTCTCCTTACTTGTTGACAGCCACAACACGCGGTCATTCTTAAAATGAAACAGAGTCCTAGCGACGGTATGACACAAAACTGTTGATTTGTGTAGTCACTTGGTCTAGCTTGTCCGAACAGATTAGTGTTGCCAGCTGTTGCGGTTGGACATCCATCTTTTTGTTTAAGTCTCACACCTCGCTTAAATAACCGTTGTGTTTACGGCCTTTCTCAGCTCTCCGCCGCTGATAACATGAGACGTTATGTAGTATGGAAGCGATGTTAAACATGTATAATGGAAATAGTAAAGTTTAGACATCATGGGTTGTGCAAACTCATGAAAGTTGGGCGGGTGGGGGAAAACGTAAAATTTCTGAACACCCATCCCCGTCGTTCGTAAAGATAGGGGTTCCTCAAGTCCAATGTATGTGCAGTGGAGTTGTTATAAATGGTCCGGAACAATAGGTTAACAGGGGACGAAGGTTGGATGATTGTACGTAGCTGCGTCTATGGCTATGACGACGATTATACGCATCATGTTCGGGGAAGGAGGTGTTGTAAGGGACTTAGTAGTAGTCAGGGGATGGGTGAAATTATGAGCTGGAGAGGAAGGGAAGTGAAAGGTCATGTTGAATAGTTTCGCTGAATTTCCTCTTGGTGTTCGCTGTGTTTCATTGAAACCTGCTTCCAAACAATATATCTCTTGATTGGCACATTATCGTAAAAATATATTCAGAAATGCTAGGGCAATGAGAAAGTAATGCCTCCTATTTTTCTCAGAAACTGTAATTTACAATTATGATTACATTTACATATATCCTAGGTACTTCCTTCATAGAGTTCGGATTATCTTTCCACAAAATCTCTTACATTAACAACACAGTTTTTCCAACTTTTCGTGAGATGCTCTGTGCCGGTAGCTTAAAACTCTTTGCTGAAGCGTCGGAGGTCTCCACGCACAATGTGTTTCAGCTCGACGTCGTCTGCAAAACGGTGTTCTCGGGGTGCAATTTCAGGGCCCAAAAGGATTGAAATCGAAGGGTGCTAAATTGAGACTGTAGGGATGACGAGGGAGAACAGTCCACTCCACTATTGCAATTGCCTTTCTTGTGCACCGACCGGTTTGCGGTCTGGCGTTGTCATGCATGACGACTTGAATTATCTTCCTGTTCTGTCTAACCCTTCGAATTCATTGTTTTATCTTCTTTAATGTCTGAACACGTCGCTCTGATTTGATTGTGGTATCTTTCTTCAATAAATTCACTAACTACTTTCCGTCACTGCCCAGAAAACTAAAGCCACGACTGCAAAATCAGTTCCATTGCAGGCCCGAGGTGCCCAGAAGGTTCCAGATTACATGACAACGGCACAGGATGGTGGTAAGGTTGTCAGCCTTACGCACCGGCCGCTTTTTCACCCACAGGAAATCCTCATGCTACTCATTTCTGTTAGAGGCTGAGTCGATCCTAGGGCCATAGTGCGATCGGAAGGTTTATGTCAATAAAAAAATTCCAGTGACACCATCTGGGATCCAACCAGCGACCTTCCGGTTTGTAACACAGCACCTTAACCACTGTGCCACCGCGAGCCACGACTGTGCTCTCAAAATTCTGAACCTTGAATTTGTTCTCCGGCAACGTGCAATGACCGTGAGAGACATTGCGATCCTCGTCATATAATGTTCGATGAGACATGAGGAATGTTAGAGTTCCCTACAGGCTGTACGAACTTGCAGAGGCCATCACTAACAAATACACTTGCATCAAGCAGTTGGCCGATCGAAAGCCTTGCGGTCAAGATAGCCTTCCGCCCGATGGAGCAGAGAGAAAACCGAAACATCGGACGCTGTTTCACAAACCGAAAATGTTTGCCTTTTGCAGACGTTGCTTCTTAATGCCGGGGGATAAAAGAGCTTCAAGAGGAGCAACCCAAGTGTCATTGCTTAGAGTTCGTTCAGATGCTATTTTCTTTGAAGTTATTTGGCAGCCTGTTGTTGGATAGGCCGGAGTGGTTGAGAACATAGCAACACAGAACCTGCTTCTCTGATTGACTGACGTTGGACATTTGTCACATAATCTTGAGAACAACAGGATGGCCAGATGGCAATGAAGAATACAAGGCACTTTGGGAGTGGTAAACGGGTGACGTTGGCGAACCTGTCGTTGATAAATAGAAGGTAAAGTTAAAGTCCACCCTAGAATAGGCCATGAAGGCCTAGAGGGGCAGTAGAAGTATAGCTTTACTCTTTCTTTAACCTGGGCGCTAGATGGAGGCGGGTGGTCAACGCCACGCCCCGACTGCTTTACCCCCAGGAAAGAGACAGAAAAGTGGGTGAGCCCCCAGATCTGGTCTGGACGGGTGCGGAAAAACTCGCCCTCACCGGAATTTGAACACCGTACGATCCAGTCCGTGGCCAGCCGCTTTTCGTGCCCAATGAAGATAACAGGGACACACAGTTCAGCCGTGTAAACACAACTGATGAGTGGCCTAGAAGAAGACCTGGTCTTACTATAGAAAGTCTCTACAATTCAAAAGTTGGACATAGAACTCGCCGGTACCAACCATCCAATAGCCCAGATAGACGAGACTTTCCGAGTATAATTACACTTTCGTAGTCAGTCAGAATGACAGAAGTGCAAAGTTTTACATTTCAGAGCCTATTCTAAAGTTTTATAGTAAAGAAAAGAAAAAGGAATAGATCCTGGAAATCATGACCTTTTTCCTTTGGGGTGGTAAGGTTGGATTTTGGTTAACTCACGAGGCTGTACTAAGTCCAGCGGTTGTTTTAGCTCGAATTTTATGACATGATCGCGTTTGATGAATTTGAAATAGTTTGAGAGAAGTGTTTATTGCCTGTCTCAAGGCGCTGTCCTGATACTCGCCTGGAGGAACTGAGGAAATCCACGAAAAACCAGTGTTTAGGCCAAGGTTGTAATCGAGCTTCTCCAGAATGCAAGTCAGAAGAGTTACAACTTGAGCCATTTGTCTCCATCTTCTTCCTGCAGGATTTATTAGGATTTATTTAATTTTCTTTTGGCTGCAGCTTGGAAAGAATAGACGAGTACTGCAGAGGGACTTATTGTGTAGAATCGGTTCAGGGCTTTGGGACATGGTTGGGAGATAATTTATAAGATACACGAAGAGGAAAAGATGTGGTGTGGAGGAAAAGAGAAAAATAAAGACCATGTCGAACAATTTAACTGACTTTTTCTCTTCCTCTTCTTTTCTTTTAATGTGACATATGCCTCTCCTATGGTACTACACTTTCCCTCTTGTGGCAGTATCGGGCGAACGTTTTCAGGATTTATATAGAGATTCTTACCCATCCCTCTGCAGCCTATCACACAATGAGATAAAGTCTGGCGTTGGTATAGTTGGAACATTCATTTTAAAAACATAAACCCCTGAAACTTCGTGTGTAATGGGGAAGATTAGTTTATGTTTGTGTTTAGATCCATTAAGGACGACCTTTATAAAACTGTTTTCGTCTCGATTACGGCTGCATGCAAGACGGCAGGGTTAGATGCAGTGAGAATAGAATTAACGTTGAATCGCTGTAGGCACTTAAATTAAATCGTGATTGGTTGCTGCAGTATTAGTATACTGCCCCTTTGTCCTGCAGTTCAGAATTACTTTCACGTACTTACCTTATACTATCTGTGGGCTACGAAGGAAAATCAGTTTTAAGGCTATTAACTTAAGCCTGTAACAATGTTGGACGGTCTAAGAAAGATGATCTGTTGTAGACGAAATGGACCATCTCTTATCTCCGATTGGATTTTGTTGTTGTTAGTGACAATACTGTGGCACGTTTAACAGAGCTGCTGGTTTGATAGAATTTACCAAAGAATTATTAGTTCAGGTATTTGTGTTCCGAATTTTGTGGACTGAGGGTGTGGAAACTCATACGGTTGAAGGAAGATTGGCAGTTTAAAATGGCGACGTCTGTATGAGCCAACGTAGAATTAACGAATGGACGAAGATACTCCAAAGAAGACGGAGGTATGGTGATAATGCAATTTCCAGGCCGTAATCGCCTGTAACATGTGTGTGGATAACAAGTGTATTACTCATCTGGTCAGGAAAATCCCCACGTGTTATGTGAATCGAAGTTACCTCCGTATCGCTATCTTAACAGCCTGCTGCCTTTGGACCATAACCTGAGGAAGCTGAATTTATTCTAAACCTGTGTATTTAAAATAATTTTTATTGGGTTCACTTCCATTAATGCCTGTGTCTATCACGTGAGCTCTGGAAGTTTCTAACATAAATTTTGTACATTTATCATATCAGTATGCATGTTTCATGCACAGACCATCTTATCCTTGTTTGACTACAGTGATAAAATTTGGTGAACAGGAGAAATTTCTAAGCTCCTCAGTATTGTGTGCTGTACATACTCATCACCTTTCTTGGGCCCAAATATTCCTCTCAGCACTCTCTTTTCAATCCTTCCCTGTCGATCGATGTCAGGGTTTTTCCTGCCGTAATATAATTTGAGTATAGTCATGTTAGGAAATGCACCGAATGTCGCTACATATTTGGGCAATTACTACTATCTTGAGGCATGGCATACGCAAATGCCAATTTGTAATGTACTTTCCTTACCATATATAACACAAAATATAAATAAAATCATAAACAATTATTACTCTACTGAATATTCACATTATTGTCAGACCTGACACATTTGTAGTCGTTTGAATTTATCGTTTAGTTGCTGTCTCCAAGGACTGTAAAATATACCAATTCTGCTAATTTTGTTACTGCTTTTTCGAGTGAAATCGGTTCGTTGTTGATATGTTTTGTGAAGTACGTATTCTGAGTTCATACTAATAAAATTGCATTAGAAAAAACAATCTGATATTGTTCATAATGATAATGCACGTTACGCAAAATTTCTCTCAATTTGTGCTCTTCCTATAGGAGTGTACGGTAATATGTAATAGCAAACAAACGTTAATTCATGTGAAAATATGGGTATTTTCCTTTGACATTAATAAAGCATTGTGGTTAAAGCGCAGACTAATAAAAATCAAAAACAAATCTTATGAAGGGGCAGCGTAATCCTGTTTTAGACGTAATTAACCAGTTAACGTGAACGTTATATTTTCGGCTACAAGCAATATGCAACACGTGTGGCCTTCAATTTTTATTGAAATAACTAATCGTTCTGGCACATTGAAAGTTAGAAACACATTGTGGTCTTCTGGTCACCTTGTTCAGGCTTGTGATATTCAGAGCTTCAGATAAATCTACAGGCACGCAATTTCATTGGCCCTGTTAGCTGCACGTGTGCACGACTCTTCTCACTTGAAATGTACCTCTGCAGAAACACGCTATATTATCTACAAGCATGTTGTAGGGTTTGGTTTGCTGTTCGTGCATACATTAAGTACTGCTTGGTTTAAATTCCCAATTTTGGGTGTTACTTCGTTATTAAAATGTAAGGTTTTATATATGGTGAGTTAATTTCAGTCAGAAAACACAACTATAACTGTATGCTAGATGATGGTATTTATTAGCAAAGTAAATAACTACATGTTTCGGCCTAAAGCGGCCATCTTCAGGTTATCACAATTACAGTTTTGCTC
>Ga0136643_10004350_pt1 | contig 19493 bp, 7 predicted proteins | sample TergutLab28metaG_FD_96883 | JGI IMG/M metagenome (GOLD analysis project Ga0136643, IMG submission 96883) | Labiotermes labralis P1 segment gut microbial communities from Petit-Saut dam, French Guiana - Lab288 P1 (version 3) (version 3) | ecosystem: Host-associated > Arthropoda: Insects >...
CGCGTCATCTTCTTTTCCTGTGCGTCCTATCCACCTTTGTGGCAAGTTTCGATTGAGATACCCTCGCACGTCTTTGTAGTGACCCGGAGAGCCGTCTTGTTGAAAGATGTAATCATTACTGTCCTCATCCAACCGTGGCATCAGCCAGTTTTCTAATAAGTTTCACGGACTTACGAAAAAAAACCCTGTATATTTCATTAACGAAAGTCCTTACAATTTAATACTTAACTTTAAAACCTCGTTAATAATGGTCCTTGGACACAATCTACATATTATGTCAATGTTGTTAATTACCTGTTCACCCACTGTCTCAAAATGCTGTAGTATTTCGGGAACATTAAAAATGCTTGCTTCTTAATTTACTCCGGCCTTCTAATGACGAGACACGCCTAGTCAATACACAGTGGAGGAATACGACGAGACGATATGAAGGATTGGCTAATGTTAACATTAACGGAATGATGCAAGGCTCTTCTATTCATCAGGAGAGCGACTTATCAGGATTACACGCGGGTGGACGCGAATCAACACTGGTCTACTTCCTTTGAAACCTTCCACCCATTCGTAAACTTTCTTTGGCACATACATTTATCGTCATACTGGACTGTCATTCTTCCCCAAATGTGACTAATTCCCACACCCATTGACCACACCATCCGCACCGTATACACGACCCACGCAGCGGCTCTCAAGACCACCACCCACCCACAAACCCAGTGCAGAAAACCATATGCTGCAAATCAACATCTAATACTCCTGATGATGGGCGTATATACCCGAAATATGTCGAGCTAAGAATATATTTAAAAAATTACCTTGTTGCATCAAGTTGGCATTCCACACTAACTCATGAGGAAGATGCACGGATAAACAACCACCAAGACACCTTACTTCTTCTGTATATACCATGCAGGTACATGTACTAGATACAAGTTAGTGGAGGTAAGGTGACTTCACGGCCACCACGTATTCATAGATCCTGAAGCAAATGGATGTCAGAGCAATGACAGGAAATAAAGTGCAATCGTGAAGCTTTACTTACTCTAACATATAAAAGTGAACGTAGAAAATAATTTCGCTTACTCTTGTACTAGTAACAAAGCTTTACAGTGTTCAGCATTACTGATTGTTTGGTTAAGGAATTCCAGTTAAAGTTCGGAAGCATTTCATCAAAATTTAATATCTACACTTAAATATTTATATCTGTAAAAAATCCGTTAATGAATATTTATTACATAAGCCATGTTCCATAAAACGTCACATCAAACAAATAACACACTCATTGAAATTATCGCAATTTACAATTCATTGTGCCCCGTTGTAGTTCTTTTCGATAGTATCAATAAAAAAATATCGAATTGATTTTAACAAGGATATGTAAATCATACAAATTTCTTGCGATATTTTCTTCCTTTCGTAGGGAGTTTTGCGCCTGTCTCAACATCATCAAAAACCTGTCTCCAGTTTTATTTCTTAGGAATCTACATGATTACAAAATATAATATCGCATATATTAATCATGTCACAGACTGCGCTTCGTTATGTATAAAAACCACCAAATAAAATTTCCGCACGCAACTAACACTTAGGTGGACGTCCGCTGATCTCGACAGAACAATGTTTATGAGGAAGTGACAAGATCTGCCCAAGTGTGGTGGAAACTCTGTTTAGTTCGGGGCGTAACATGTGATAAAATCCATGTTACTCCACCCCGTTAAGTGACAAACTTGTTGTCAGCAGCTGTGTAGTAGGTAATCAGTCATCGCGAAGCATGCTGGAGTTTCCTAACGTTCCAGGCACTTTCCTGCAACCTAGTGTGTCGAACAGATTGGTCATGGATTGTCGAGACAGCAAGGGCATTGTGTTAAGTAACACCAAGGGCACAAAAAGTGAAGAGTAGAAAATTACCTCAACTGAGTTGATTTTCTGAATTCATGATAGAGCGTGGCGATGCAGGTGTATTTAGTTAAACTTCACCTAATCAATTCGAAGTTAAAGATTGAACAATTCTGAATAAATAAAGGAAGACTGATACTTCTGCTCAGCGTAGTGTTCAATTTCAGAAGAACTACAGACTATTTGAATGGCTTCATTACATACTTACTTACTTCACTGTGCAGAGTCTTTCTTGAGAAGCTAACTGGTTTGCAGCTACTCAAGAAATTCCCCGCATTTCACGGAACCCGAAGGTTCATTACCGCACTCACAATCGTCCGCCTACTGTCTCTATCCTAGGCCAGCCCAATCCAGTCCATATACCTACATCCCACCTCCTGGAGATCCATCCTAACATTATCCACCCATCTACGCCTAGATATCCCCAGTAGTCTCTTTCCCTCCGGTTTCCTCACCCAGACCCTATATACCCCCATCTCCTCACCTATACGCGCCACATGCCCAGCCCATCTAATTCTTCTCGATTTTATCACCCGCACAATATTGGGTGAAGAGTACAGATCATTTAGCTCCTCGTTATGCAATATCCTCCATTCCCCCGTTACCTCGTCCCACCTAGGTCCAAATATTCTCCTCAACACCACGTTCTCAAACATCCTCAGCTTCCTTTCCTCCCGCAATGTCAATGACCAAGTTTCACACCCATACAAAACAACAGGCAAAATTATACTTAATGAATGGCTACAAGTAGAAAATCGATCTGTAATAAATTTCTACCCTGCCCTCCGTGCACCAAATTGTTCAAACAGAAAGTAAAGATTTTTTAATATGTATTCTTTTGAAGTTGTGACATGAAACTTGAAACACCTTAAGCCATTACACTAATTTTATTGATTATTAAAAAACATTTTACGGACAGCTAAACACAATTCTGTGTAATGTAATAAAGAAGTACGGATCCACAACTGAGGGTCACACTGCAGTGATTTGTTATAAATCAGACTAGCTGAGCGGTTTTGTGGAGAAGTCAAATTGACACTAATTTGGAACACCTGCTCCCTTAAGCGAATTTTTCGGTGATTTTTTTTACTTTCTCAGAGAAAACAGTACGTAAGTTCGAAATCGCTTCCTTCTAAATCCTTTCCATTTCGCTATTTACTTGTTATCTTGTTGTTCGATCTTAAAGGGATCATAATTAATTCATGGTCAGAAAATGTAGGACTTTGAGAAAGCTACAATACTTGCTGTCTGAGTGCCTATTGTCTCTCGTACTCATTCCTTTTTTTGAAAATTAATTAAAACTTCATACTTAAAGGTGGGAATGTTTGAGTTTTCACGGCGTATAATTTAGTTTCTGATGAAATTACTTTCCCATTTTTAGGGTAAACCAACATGGATGTTGTTCTGTTCTACCAAAGGTTGCCATTTTTCAGTGTACAAGGTATCACACCGCGGATGACCTAGGTCATGGCACTGTCGCCAGGTAGTCACGATCTGGCGCTGATATTAAGTTACTTATTTATGAATGCTGGTTGCTCAGTTGATGTAAATCCAAACCAGCTGGCGTTCGACATTATTTCTGGCTTGTTTTGTACGTCATGTACTTTACAGAGATTGGATACAACACTTCCACGTTGTGTACATGTTGGGTCGTGTGATGTCCTATGACATGTGTGACTGTGCAATGTCATGCAGCAGAGTGACATCAGTTGTATTACTGATCTGTTCCGCCTGGGTGGAGATTTTCCACATTTGACTCTCGCAGTTTGCCTCGAGTAGGCGCTTTGCCTCAGATGGCACAAGAATCTGGAGTCACAGTCGTGATTCAGCTTGTTACCGACGAAGTAAATTCGAATCACAGATAGAATACTTCTTCCTATGTGAACAAGAGCACATTCTAATTTTTTGGGGGGGAGGGCGAGGAATTAAACACCGATATTCACGTGTTTGGTTAAGTCCACTGCGTTCTACTTGGGAGAAATAAACCTCCTATTGTCTATCTGATATGTGGTTGACCGTGCATCGTAATTCAGTGTGGATAACAAACCAACTAGATGTCACTTTTGTGTAATTCTTTATTTTCTCCTTTATAAGTTGCTCAATATGTTTCGGGCACATAGTTGCCCGAAACATGTTGAGCAACTTATAAAGGAGAAAATAAAGCATTACACAAAAGTGGCATCTAGTTGGTTTGTTATCCAATCCGATTGTCTCTTTTCCACCCATTTTTTAATACTAACTTTTGTGGGTTTCATGCAAGAAATCAGATAATGTGAATTTAAACTCATTAAGAGCAATCTCCCTTGACATATTTATAAATTGTAGTTAGAGTCTAAACAGTTCTCGAGTCTTGCTCTGTGGGTTTTTGTTTCCACAAGAACGTAATTAGATATACCCAATCAGAAAGCTGCATAAACTTTGGTAGACCAATCAAAATTCTGAATAGTTTGGCACAACGTATAGTTAGAATTTGAAAATTAAGACGAGATTTTGTTCAGGCGGTAGCAAGTTCCGGAGAAAAGCCACTGGTTGTGATTATCTGCGCGCGAGTTAATTACATGAATTGCGTGTTACTGATTTCGACACCGAACCATACGAATTTAACTAAAAATAATTTTTCCGAAGTTGCAACCTGAAGGCGGTTTCAAATCCTGAACATGTCGATTACGAGATGTAATAATTTTTTTGGCATACAAACCGGGGTAATTGTTTACAACTTCGGGCTTCGGAGAGAAGGTTGTTTGGAAGAAGTGTAGAGACATATCGATTCAAAGTGAAGGGAAACGTAAAGGTGTTTGTGAGATCCCATGCTAGAACCTTTTTACTGTCATTATTCATCCTAGGGAAAGTTACACAGTAGCCCATTAAAATATACTCGTTTAATGCAAGGTAGGCCTCGCTGAACACAAATTAGAGCATAATCTCGCGCCGTTTGGTTTAGCCAGTTAGTCTGAACTTTGAAATTCACGTTTCGGTCATTAAGATTATTTCAGCACTAGGGAGGATGATTTCTTTGTAGAGCAGGCCGAAGACGCGAGTGCTTATACAAACCACTCTTTTCGTTATCGGAGTCAGAAGGACACGTTGTCTGATCATCTTGCAAAATTTTGTACCTCCCATAAAAAAATTTATATTCCAAATTAAGATATTAATAAAAAAAAGTATCACTAGGTGTTTATCATAATCCATAGGCATACTAAAAAAATTAGGAGCTCCGAATTAGTTGATAAAAGAGTCTCAGGTGTCAATTTAAACTTAAAGATTCTTATATACGAATGAAGTGATCGCTTTCACCTGCCGCAGTCTACCATAACTGTCAGCACATTTTATTGAATTAATGACATAATATTGTTTGCCTGAAATAAATTAGCAAAAATCAGTAAATGCCTTTCTTTGTGGATGCATTGGTGAAGTGGATGCTGGCTCTGGGATAACTGCACGCAATAATTCCATTAAAGGAAACACTTCATCTCGCCACACCTTTGCTACGAACACCCCTCGATCCCGAACCCGCCCCGCCCCCTCCCCCCCTCAACCTAGAATAAAGGCAACAAAGTGTATATATTGGAACATCTTACATTTAAGTTAAAGCTGTCGGTGCTGAAATCTGTGGCTTATTAACATTTCAGTTATTTTTTACTTAGAACTGAACATCCTAAGTAACCTAAGTATGAATACGTGTTGTTGACATGCGCATTACCAGGTTGCTACTTCACACAGTGAATCACTGTGTCCTTCATTTGTAAATCTCTTATTCATAAATCATTTTCTTTTCTTTTTGAAACAAATAGCGAATGACTGTAGATTTATATATTTTAAAGGGCTGTTTACTACAGTGATATATCAATCGTCTGGTTCATGCTGTTTTTGTACAGGCTGCACGTTCCATGGTTTATCGAACACAGAGATCTAATATTGTATCTAATATTGTGTCTAATATTGTATCTAATACCATACCTCTGCATGTCGGTAGTATTAATTGAAAACCAATGGGGGTCCAAATTCTCATACAAATTACATATAAAATATCTTTTCACAGAAAGTATCCCTTGTATTGTAGAAAATAATAGAAGGTATTGAGATTATTCCCTTCACTGCCGAATTGTTTATCACATAGAGTTTAAAGCATCATAGAAATGTGTAGCGGAATAAGTAGAGGAAAATACACTTGCAGCCAGTGGCTATAAATTGCCTTTAGGAGCGACAAAGAAACGGGTGCACAGACGTTTTGTCCACCATATCTAATTGTCAACAGTAATAACATATTTGTGTACGGGGTGTATGGATATCACAGAAGGCGGAAGAAATCTTCCAATAAGAAAATATTTATTTCGTGGAACGAGAGACTTTTTTTCAAGAAAATGAAGTGGGAAATATCAGGCCGTCTTAACCATGAATGTTACCGCTGCATGGAGTGTGGCAGAAATTTACCGCGAACTTGAAGGTAATTGTGGAGCCTATCTTCAATGTGGAAACGACAGATGTAGGCGGTAATGTCTCTGAAACTTCCGTAAATTGTTCATAAACCACCGCATCATATTTTGGAAGGCAGATATATATATATAGTTATTTATAGTGACCGACGTGAGAACTGTAGCCGATCATTTTTAGTATAGTTGTTTCGTAGGATTGCTGGCGTCGGTTACGGACGGTTCATGGCCATGCGTTGTAAGTTAATCTGTGAACGTATATTCAGGACCGTTGGTGATAGGTAGGAGGGGAGAGATTTAAATGAGAAAAAGTTACGAGCTGATAAAGGACGCTAGCAGTCCAGTGCGAATTCAGTCGCGTACGAGTGTGGTGTAGGGAGGAGTTCAGAAAAGTGTCTGTGTCAGTTTCCTAGAAATGATCTAGTTGTTTTACTGGATATAGCGCTCCATTATTTTATATGAAGAATAAATTGAGCAAATAAAACAAAAAAAAAGAAATAATTAAAACTGTATGTGATTCGGTGAACCAAACCCGTTTCCTGAAAGAGGATCACCTACCAGACTGAGCGCGTCGGGAAAACAAAGTTACGAAGGGTGATCGTGTAGAGATTGACAGTATCATACCTTCCTCGGTATGGCTTGTCACTTAGTTGCTGTTTTTAACCATTTGCACAGAAGCTAATAAACAATTGGGTAGCCTGCGCGGTCCCTCAATTACTAACCAGAATTCCTGAGCGCGTTCATAAGAACAAGAATTTGTGGACTCTCATTATTTTGATGACACTAGTCTCTAACTTCATGCGACGATTTTAAGAACCAATTCAGTTTTTAATCCCACCTATGCTCAAATCTCCAAAGCAGAAACCTTCATTCCTTTACTGTCGACCAGACTGTTACATAGTTCTTGGTTACAACAACGCATGGTACTTCAATCAGTCACCTGATCTCTCAATATTCGATAAAAATAATAATATTAGAAAATTAAACCTTGTAAATCTGCTTGTAACATAATTTTGTTCCTTTCACTGAACTTCTTAACACAAAGTCCTGTGTTCTTCAACACTTTTATTATCTATAAAAAATTTTGATATATTAAAAATTTGACAACTCGGGCTCTTACTTCAAACACAAAACTTTAACAAATGTGTAATTATACTTCACTTGAAATCTATACACGACTCACCCCAAAATTCTCATTTCTTATTTACATTTCTACACAGTAACTTGAATTCGTGTTTATTGTACTCAGGAACTTACAGATTTGTTTAATAAGGTACTTGGAAGTAGAGTTAAATATGTTAAAATAGTGGAAGGTTTTCCTCCAGAACATATGTTCTGAAACTTTTTTTTTATTTCGCAATTTATCAATACGGATCAAATATTAATATCAATTACTTCTCGTAACCTAATTTAAAAAACAGCGTTCTTATGGTTTTGGCCAGAGAGTCTTTTTTTCATTCAACTACCGACTTCCCTTTCATCTTGAAGACCCTTATATACAAAAATATTTTGATAACTTTCCCTACAGTCTGGAAGGAAAGCTTGAGTTCCTTATTCTTAGTAAATTGAGGTTATAAAGACAGAAGAATGCGCCGTCACACATCAGCACCACTAGGGCTGTACCGTGAAAAATTCTGAGAATAAATTTTGACCCACTTTATGTCTTGAAACGTCTGTTTGACTAGAGTTTTAATACCTGTGGAAATGCATGACTAAATCAATTACAACGTAACGCACAATGTTCATGACATACTGCAACATAAAAGAATGCTGAATTTTACCCAAAGTTCTACTTGTGGTTTCGGTATTTTTTTTTCATATACAGACTTAAGAGATGGATTTGTCTAATGGAGACGTGGCCAATAATAGTAAAGATCTTCACTTTTATGTGTTCTGAATATCTTCATCAGCAGCAACAGTACATAAACCAACCCAACATTATTTCGTCCACATGAAGTTTGGTCCTTCCACATTTCCTGTTTCGAACTATCTTCCTGTCGCCTTTCAAATTTATTTATGTGCTAAATTCGAAGTAAGTGTATCGTTAGTTCTTACTGGATTCTGTGTCTTCTTGCACATCTAATGCACGGTAAAGGTAAAGGTAAAGCAATCCCATTACAGGCCTAGACAATTCCTCAGGGTTCCACGAGTTTGTGGCTCCCAGATTTCAAGACAATCGGCACATGAAAGTCGTAAGGTTGTCAGTCCAAAACAACGGCCGCATTTACCCCTAAGAAATATTCCTGTTACTCATTTCTGTTACAGACTGTGCCAACCAAGGGCCGTAACGCGGCCGGAAGGATTATGTCAATGAAAAATTCCAATGACGCCATCAGGAATCGAACCTTGGACCTTCCGGCTTGTAGCGCAGTGCCTCAATCAACCGCGCCACCGCGTTGTCCTCTTATTTACAGTTAATTAATTTAAAGTATATATATTAAAACACTGCACTGTCTCTCTAGACTGTGCAGTACACACACACGCGCCACGGGCAAATATGCTGCCATAACACCGACTAGGTCCACGTCAACGGACGCGATAGAACCATTACTGTAATTTTAGCCAATCATTGTATAAAGCTCTCTGATGATGGATCCCTTTTGAACCGAAATATGTTGGAGCAATTTTAAATATTTTAAAATATTTTATAGTAATTTTAATTATATCTACGAATTATATATTTGTGCATCTGTTGGATAAGAAGGTGTTTTAATCGTCACTGATGCACGGTGCAAACATAAATATTTAAGTATATACATTGTGTTTTTCAGGTATTTCCTTATTATGATAGTCATACAATATACACCTGCAACTGTCTTCAAAATTTGAATCTCTGCTGTCTCAGCTGTTTTTTCATGCTATTTGTTACTCGTAAGACTAATTATCACACAATATGGAAAATTAGGTACTAATTTAATCTCTTGTACTTTGCAGAAAACTTTCTTTTTGCTTGTTACAATATGTGCCGGATGCTACAAACACACACCCGCACACACACGCACACGTATTTATTACACATATGTACCGAATCCTTTGTAGATTTTTATATGCATCAATATCATCTTCATTATTTATACCCCATAAACTACATCGCACGTAGACCAGCTCATACATTTGTTCAGTTACTCTGTTGTCAGTGACCGATCTTGGTCTAATTTGCTCACTCTTTTAAAGCTTTAACCACTGTTTTAGAGGTTTAATTATGAAGTTGTGTTTCTTACAAATCGTATTTAATAAAACTGTAAACCGCTGAATGTAACATTCTGAACATCGGCAAAGAAAATACTACTGTACAGTAGGTGCGTGTGGTATCGTATAACGTAACAGGTGCATAAATTTTAGCCTTTCGAGTTTGTAATATTTTAACATCATAACAGCAGGATTCAATATTTCATCTATTATGAAATGGTTGTGAATTACTCAGATATCGTAAGTTCTGGAATTTGAACAAAAATGTTTTCAACAGCTGAAAATCCAATTCTTAGCCACAGCTTATGGCAAAGTGGACAGTCAATCTACTATATCATTCTCTGTTACTGCTAAAATTAAAGTCTTATGTTTGAAATCCAAAAGTAAAAAGTCTTTTCAGCACAACCTATCAATAAAAAACAGTTTTAAGCCGTCCTTTTTAGGTAGTTGGAAATCAACCATTGTGACGTCATACCTTATGAGGATAAAATAGATTCCGTTTATCATAAGATGGGATTTTATTCACTCTTCTACCGTAGCTTTAGAGAAAACAGATATCCTACACAATTTTGTAAATGTAGCTTTCTCAGGGATTATCTTCTTCACGTTAACTTACTTGGAACCGATATATTTGGCATATTATATTGTTTCTTTTAAACTGGATTTGCATTTTTTCTTCAAACTAATAAAGAATCGTAACATTCTATCTTGATCCCAACGTGGTAAATCTTTCGTTTCGGGCACTTGGAACGAAGGTAAAGGAAAACAGACTTGCTAAAAAATCTAATGCATTACGTATACATAATAACATCCCTGGGTTTCGTCGTTCTTACCGCTCTACATGTGGAGGTGCTGCAAATATTATGGCCTAAACTAGAAGCCTAATGTGTATTGATTCTGAGTTTGCTGTTAAGCCTAGGCCACCAGCAACAGCGAAGTTAGAGGTAAACATTCGTCATTTTGCGAGGAAAAACTTTCCAGCTTTTAAAGTGGCCCATCAAAATGTACGGTCTGCTAGAGTAGGTTTTGATTTGCAGTTTTAAGCCTTGAAGTGCTAATATATTCGTACTATAAGACCATATCTCATAGTGTTTTTGGTTTTTAATATCTGCTGCTACTCATTCAAGAAGATCTATAAACATCAATTTCTTGGTAGAAGATTTTATGTTTGCTTAATAAAAGAATGTTGGAATAGGTTATTTTAAAAAATCTATGACCTTCTTCCTTCCCACAAAGCTTCTTCTATGCTTCAAGCTGAAAATTAGAATGGAAGAAAATATTTCCGAAAGATTGGAGCACTATGGACTAGACGAAGGAATATGGTCCACATTCACCTAGAATTTTCTTGTTTATCTCTGAAGCATCCCCTTCATTTTTTAATCAATATCTCACAATATTTTCCATACATAATGTGGTGGCATTGCGACACTACTTCTACTCTCCTTCTTATTTTTAACGTTTCGCCGTTTTCAATCTTTTTCAACACGTATTGCTATACAGTATATACAAGAATTTCATCACTCTTATCTAGTATTGTGGAATATGTTTCCTAATGATTACTCGCCAGAATTAGCATCTAATAACTTTTACAACCTTCGCATAGCTCAGAAGTAATTAGAGTCGACAGGTTCTCAATTAGTCGAGTAATAATTATGATACCACCAGTAAATAGCCATCCTTCCACAAACGTTCTGGCACATGCCTAAAGCACAGTAAGGTACAGTATTTACTCTTTGTGTACCTGTCTTTGTGTACAGTTTTTCTTCAGAGCTAAACAGAATGTATCACTGTCATTTCCAAAATGTTGAACATTTGCTTTCTTCCAAATGGGAGCAATTAATCTAATGATCCATTTCTTGGGTATTTGGTCATATTTCAATATTTTAGACCAAAAAATACTTTAATTAAATTAAAATAAAACACGTCACAAAACGCACTTCATTCTAAGTGCCAACTCCTAAATGTTTCGGTTCCTATCGTCACGGAGTTTATTAACAACAAACAGTCGTAAATCCAACACTTTTTCAGGTGCTAATTGCCTTCATTTACATCATAAAAACTAAAAGCCTGAAAATATTAAAATTCTACGTTACGTGTTAACAAATACAAGTCTATATTTTTGTAATGACAACAGCATACAGTGACGAATATCTTCGGTTACACATTCGTTGTTGTTTGTATTTCCTGGGATGTGTTCATTATTGTATGTTGTCATTACAGCGATGTGAACTTTGACTTGTTCTTAAGTATTCGAGAATTTTTATAACATTTTGAGAATTTTAATTTTGGATCTCCGAGTAGTTGGTGTTCATAAACTCCCTGATCGAAACGTTTAGGAGTTGACGCTTAATATGAAGCGTGTTTACGGTCTGTCTTACTGTACTTTAGTTAGTGCAGATTGTTGGTATGAAGTATGGAACATAAGAAAATTGACGGTATGAATAACATAAAATTTAACGATCATGTTAATTGCGAGATGCAAACTTCGGTACATCTAAACTGAAGTAATCAATTTGTGGCTTCCTGTTCTTGTACAGCTTTTGGGCGCTATTTGCCCTTCTTATGCATTTTTGAATTGAACTATTTGTAAGTGCTTTGTGTTCTTTTTTCTTTTGGACTTCTCTGTATTTACCATAAAAACTAGCTATATTTTCTTTTTAATGGGACTGTACGGGAATGTCCTTATCTTCCTCATTTAATTGTTTTTAAAAGCACTAACATCCCTCCCTGAAATGGCATTTAACCTCACTTACTCTAATAAATTATCAGGTATTCATTTTTTTTAATAAATGTAATACGTTTCATTATTAATTTTATCGTTATACCGTGCATTTTGATTATCCGTAAAGTTCATACACCAACAAATGCACCCTTTATTAAATTTGACAAAGTTTTAAAATTTACATTAGACATCATTTTGACACGCTCCTACATGTTTCGGTGTACGACCATCATCAGGGAGCCTTCACTAGAGTCTAGCTAAAGTTATGTTTAGGTTAAGATTTGGTAAAAACTACGTCGTTATATTGGGAAAATGGTATGTAGTCAAACACAACGGTGTCACAAGCCAGTACGCACATATAGTGTAAATAACACAGTACCCCTACTGTATTGAAATGACCATACGTATTATAACTCCAATTAATAGTTAATCAAGTACCTTGCAGTAACACCTACCACACAGTGAAAGAACCAGCCACACACATTAAACCAAATACCCATTCAACAGTATAACAACACCCGACAGTGAATACAGTGAATGAACCAGCTACACACAGAGATACAGCACATGGCCACAACATCAGCGAGCACCGCCACCCATATGGACTCACACCCACCAGGGATATAACCGAAAAGAACAGGAACACACTAACACCAGGACCATAGGCAAGGGAACCTCGCACCCATGGCCAATCAAGCCCCCCCTCCCCCCAACGCAGCATAATTAAGGAGAAAGACAGAGAACAGGCCTCCGCACGACTACAGAACTCCATACCTGCCGAGCACACCCCCACAATATCTTTATTTTTCTGTATCTATTTTACTGTAACTGATTTGGTGTTGTTTTATTTGACTCCTGTTTTTGTTTTTTGTTTTGTTTTGGTTCGGTAATAAGGCCCGTATGTAGAGATCTCTACACTAGGTGCGCGCGCATGCTTATAGCAATATCTGAAGTTCCCCCAAGACAACCTGAATATGGCCAGTAAAGGCCGAAACATGTAGTTGTTCATTATTTAGTCATTAAATAAACCTCATGTGACACAGTTGTGTTTGACTACATACCATTTTCCAAGTTTCACACACACAACGGGGATGACACACTTCCTAGATACGTCGTTATATGTTATGAGGTGGTGTGGCAGCTTTTCATAGGTGTAGTGTGTGTACTGTGCGCTGTGTTGAGTCCCACTCAACTCCCACTCAACACAGTGCACAGTACACACACCGTACCTGTGACATGCTGGCACACCACCGCATAACATATAACGACGTAGTTTTTACCTAATCTTAACATAACTTTAGCTCGGCTCTAGTGAAGGCTCCCTGATGATGGTCCTACACCGAAATATGTAGGAGCAATTAAAGTGATGTCTAATGTAAATTTTAAAACTTTGTCAAGCGTAATAAATGGTGCATTTGTTGGTGTATGAACTTTATACACTTCATTATGTCCATTGATTATTAAGGAAATATTATCATACATTTAGAAACCTTTCATCACATTTTGAAATGAAGTGTATTGTTTGTCATTTTTAAATAAAGCTGCCAGGAAACAACGTTGCTTAATACGTTCCCAGTATATTTTTGTGCGAAAACGTAGAATAACCTGTCGGAACAGGCGATGTTGAACCGACATCCGAATCTGTGCACTGACAAGCAAATTCCAGCAACTTCATCGCTTAAATTCAGACGTTCTGTAATCATTCTGTGTAATAATAACTGAAACGCAGTCAGACTCCGAAACAAACTGCAGTAATTTTTCACTTTATGTGCAGGGACTCACCTACTGTGACGAGGGAGCTCGGACAGCAGGCGATCAGCAGCAGGAGGTTCCACACCGTCTTCATAGCCTGCTACATGGCTGCCCCTAACAAGACACCAGCGCTGCAACACACAACACGACCCACCACTCAGCTCGACACATTCATGTTCGTATAACACCTTTCACTCTATACTTTTACCAGTCAAGCTACAGTGCGTTTCGGTGTAATCGCTTCAGGCTGTACAATCCCAACTCAAATTTCCTTTTATCTATATACTGCATTCATATCTGGGAATACTAGACGTAGATGAAAGGTACAGTAATTGAAAATTTCACCCTAGCACAGACCATGAATGCCCAGAGGAGCAGTGGAAGTAAAACTGTACTTTAACCACTTTAACCTCGGGGCTGGATAAAATGGTTGGTCAAAGCCACTCCCTGGCCGCGTGACTCCCCAGAAAGTGGCATCCATTCCATTTTACAGGAGGCTGATTGGGTCCCAGGTAAGGTATGAATGGGTGAGGAAAACCTCGGTCTTTCTGGGATTCGAACCCCGGAATATCCAGCCCGTACCGAGTTGCCATACCGACTATGCTATACCTTTCCCGTATATGTGAGTACAATATTAAAATGACTGTTAAAGAAAATACCTCTAAAGATGTGTAAATGCTCATCTGGCATTGGAAGAATGGATCCATGACTCAAAGAATCAGTACATTATTTAAGTTACTTTCTAAATTTTACGGTTTGTTGAACTTCGTAGACACAAGAAGGGTCCTTCCCACTCCACGCAGATGGAGTAGCAGTGTTTCCTTTAAATTCTCTGTTAATATTAGTGGACTAACCCAAATAAATAATTAACCAAGGAATTAGAAGTATTTCAGTGAAGTGAATTGTGGCCCAGTCAATGACAAATTTTCTTACTTTAATTAACCACTAAGAGTTTGTTGTGTTATAGCCTGCCCATTGTCTGAAGCTGTTCCTCAGTGTGTTACCAAATCATCTCTTGCCTTCATCATATTTAAAGAAGAAGAAGTCCGTATTGAGTTGAATCTATCAGAAAGTGCTATTCTAGATCACTTTATCTTCGTCCAGTTCTGAACTGCTTCTTTCAGAAGGAAATTTTTCTTACAGGTACGATTTTGAATACGTTATGTTAAAAAAAAGGACGTTTGACTTTTCAAAATAATACCAAATTTTTTTGTGTTTATCCACATAATAATAACGTTTTCGCATGTAAACTGGTTCTTAAAAACAAGTTAAGTTTCATGTATAATACAGTCTGTTACAATCACAATGGACATTCTCTATGAAATTAAATACATCCTAAATATTTTTTACCTATCTTATGTTTATTAGACCGTGCATCTTTGTAATAGTTGAAGAATAAAAGACCAACTTTATGTCACTAGCTATCTTATTTCACTTCTTATGTACTCAACATATTTCGTACATTAATATATTCATCATTAGGAGCTTGCGACTGCGCTGTTGAATTACCACATTGGTCGTTTTGTTCTGGGTTCGTTGTGTGTTGGAGATTTGGTGTGGTTGGGTTGGAGTGGTGTCCGTGTTGCAGAATGAAGCCTGCAACACGGACACCACTGAAACCCAGCCGCACCAAATCTCCAACACACAACGAACCCAGAACAAAACGACCAATGTGGTAATTCAACAGCGCAGTCGCAAGCTCCTGATGATGGATATATTAATGTCCGAAATATGTTGAGTACATAAGAAGTGAAATAAGATAGCTAGTGACATAAATTTGGTCTTTTATTGTTCAACTATTTATTACCTAGTATGAGTAGATTGACTGCGTCTAAGTAAGCAGAAGATTTTAACCAACAACATTCTTAAAAAAAAACTCAAAAGGTGATGAGTAACCCTCTTCACGTAGCCTCACAAAATCACAAATGAAATCTACAGTTGATATCGAGATTTTCTGTAATGTTACTTCGATAAATATTTTGTGAGAAAATAATCACCTCAAAATGCATAATTTGCGGCTGCCCGACTTGTGATTGTTTTTCGTTCTGCCACTTTATCAGAGCATCAGATTCAAAATGGGAAACTACAGGAGACAATTTTAGTATTATAGTTCGCTTCAGAATAGGAGTTCCCCATAAGGTTTCAACAGCTTTAGATTCACTGTACAGTTCTGTTCAATTTCACGTAACAGGTTACAATATCGTTTCACTTGACATAAAACTCTAGTGTATATTCATGATTTCGTAGCTACAAACTAAGAAAGTTTACAAATTGTTTGGTGTGCTTGTAGGGCACAGTAGAAAGGCAGTAACAATGATTCCCACAGAAGTCTATTCTGAGTGATATTTTCTGTAAACATTCTCCGAATAATATAAAAAAATAAATTTAGAATCCACGATAAAGAGTTTACAGTGTTAGTGAATGGTTATTTGAAAACGAAACGTAATTAAGAAACTACAAGGCTTTTCAAAATAAGCAAAATAGATTTCATTATCTTATTTAATTAGTGAAATTGGATACGTTTACAGAAAATTAAATTAATATGCTAGAGGAAATAATACTCGGAAATACCCACACAAGGCTGTAAACTCCTCGAATAGTTATTGATTCTTCAGAATGACTCTTTTTCAAGGAATTATTTAGTTTGACTCTGATGGGAACACCGTAAAGACGTTCGTAACTTCTGTGCGACGCCTTATTTTAGAGACCGTTGGAACAGCATAGGGTTATAAATTTTCAAAATTTAAATTGACTTTGTTATAAAAATTTGCATTAATTTTATCCTATAAATAGGATCTCTGCACTTTTAAATTACAGTAAACTATACTACACCCCACATACATAATGACATAGATGTTTAAACTATTGAAATCTTATAATTTTTTTGTAAACAGTATAAAATATTTTTGCTTTAAAATTCGGTCAAAAAGTAAAAGAAATGTAAAATCTTTGAGACACATACATCGCATACCGAAGTACAAAATAGAGTAACAAAAACAAAATTACTTACTATCTTACACATGAAATCTGTTGACTTCAAAATTATCCAGTTCTGTAAATTAATGTTACGAAAATATCTGGATGTGCAGCAATTATTTCGCAATTTATTTTAAACATTTTAAAAATGTGATCCTCGAACACAAACATCTTCATTGCTTCTAAGTGTTCTGGTAGTTCTCCAGTGACTCTGTACGTGATATTTCCAAACCGCCACTCTCTTGTTTTGATTACTCATTTTGACGAATATCCATGTGTTTAGGAATAAGAAGCTACAGCGACTGGGAAACTGTTACCGTAGTTTCGGGAGATCTTCCTTCGTCCATATAAACGGTATGATAATCGCATAACAATAAAGGCTGCGTGTCCTAAAATGTCATAATTTAAGGGCTAAAATTTTGACCCGACCCTCAAACAGTCTCAGATTGAAGACAAATATTAGGCACGTTTGCAAATTTGCGAAAAGCGACTATTAGCTTGGGCATGTCTATATATATATATATATATGTATATATCTGTCTGTCTGTCTGTCCGTCCGTCCGTCCCTTTATCCACATGAAACAACTCTGCTTCCAATGAACCGTTTTAATGAAATTTAATATTTGAGTAGTTTTCTAAAATCTGAAGAGAAAATTCAAAATTTATTGCTATCTGACAGGAGTAGATGTACTTTGTATAAAGACCAATATAAGTATATGATCATATCTCGCTCATTTCTTCTTAGAATGAGAAGTGTTTAAGATAAAGTTTTATAGAAAATCAAAACACATATACAAAGTTCAAAAACTTTCTTTTTCGAAGACCGTACCGTTTGTAGGATAACGTGGAAAAATGTTTAAACTGGGTAGGCCACAGATGACAATATGGCGGATGCGCATAGATTGCTGGATAACTAAGGCTACAAACACACACTAAGGATATGTAATATTAATTTCTTCGTACTTATTATTTTTCCACGATAACAAAGATTGCCCGAACGTGCTCTCAATGTTACATTTACACTTTCATTGCCTGCTGTACTAGTTACGTTATTGTCGCTAGCGAGGGTTTTGTCGCCCATGGTTAAGGGACCCTTGTGTGAAGCTGGTCACTCACCCCCTCTACAGCCTAGGTTAAGAATGTGTGCAGTTAGGCATCCACTCTACCATTTGCTTTCATGGGGTGAAACAGGCATATTTTCCGCTAGAAATTTATTAACGTAACTAAGACAGAACAGCTTATTTGGAGTGCCGTGAAGGTATGATGAGGGATCTCCAACGTAACATCTGCAAATATTTACTAATCGATAGTGCAGATATTAACGTCCATAAACACAATTGTTGACGGTCACAACCTCAAATCCAACAGCTGTAGAAACGTAGGTCTCTAATTAGAAATAGTTTAAAGTTAAGAATTGAACTACACTGTTATTTTCGTCTCATTTTCTGAAATATTCAGAACATTACGTTGGAAGTCTGTAGATGAGCTATGTAAGCGCTTATTTTGCTGATCCATTAATACGATATTAAAAATACATGAACTCAGAAAGCAACGGTTGCTACAAACATATAAATTGAATAAGAATTTCAAGAAACACTGAAATTATCTCCATTCATTTCTAAATCTTACATGATTCTTTGTAGACGACCTTCAAACGCGTACGTCTTTTTTCATGTTCCTTCTGCTTATAACTGCTAATCGTTATATCATCACTGTTCTATCCTAATTAATTACCATTTCCGAGTGTTGTTAGAGCTATGACCAGAGAGAAAATTGTCATGTTTACTCTCGTAATTCAGGGCTAATTTATTACTTGCTTTTGGCTTGTCATATAAAGCAGAATTTCACATTGTAATTGTATCACCTTCTCTCCTTTTGAAATAAGGAGATGTGTAATGAGTGTCTCCTTCAGGTACTCATATTTTCAGTCTCTAAATGTTTTACCAATCTTAATGTTAAAATGAGGCAGCAGGCACCCATAGATAATATAGCATTAGTAGACTCCAAAATGAAAGTCAGAAAAAAATGTATTGTTCCTGGGAGTATTAAAAGCGATGTTGTTTTCTGATATGATAATTTTAATGTGCTTAAATTTCATTAATTTTTCTCGTAATTTGTTATCAATGGTCTATGAATTTGAAAAAAAAAATGCCTCATACGCTTTTATCTAGACAGTATATAAGAAAATGTCCTTGAAATCACCATAAAGGGAAGTTCATAATAGAGGATACAACAGTGCGAAAAAGTACTGAAATGTCTAACTAGGGATCAGAGAATGCTTTACGAGCCGAAAACGGTTATGGTCACATTTTGGGTCATTTCGAAATTAAGATAGAAAACAATTCAAAATCTTATGCGTATTGGACCGTGCATCATCTTGATATTTGAATAATGGTTGACCAACTAGATCACACTTGCTTTATTATATATTGCTCAACATGTTTCAGACGTTAATACGTCCATCTTCAGGAGCTAGCGAGTACTTGTTGTGTTGTGTAGGCTGCAATGATAGAGCCTACACAACACAA
>Ga0136643_10004353_pt1 | contig 19476 bp, 6 predicted proteins | sample TergutLab28metaG_FD_96883 | JGI IMG/M metagenome (GOLD analysis project Ga0136643, IMG submission 96883) | Labiotermes labralis P1 segment gut microbial communities from Petit-Saut dam, French Guiana - Lab288 P1 (version 3) (version 3) | ecosystem: Host-associated > Arthropoda: Insects >...
ACAGGAAGAAAGATCTCCTGATGATGAGCTTCTAGAAAGCTCGAAACATGTAGAGAGTGAATGACGACTACCCATGAAAATAAAGGATAGTCTACAAGTGACATCGTGTTGGTTATTTTAAAGTATCGTGTCTTTGTTTATCATGTAGGACAATAACATCTGACGTCCGATTTAACGGCGACATCTAATTCCATTGATTAAATTTTGTTGTTACTCTCAGTTGCCAATATTTGAATACAAGTTCAGTTTCTTCTTACTTGACGCTTCGAGACTAATTGAAGTTTTTCTTAATAAACTAAAATAACACGAAGCTTTAACTGCTCTTACCACATAGTTGCAGAAAAGGATTCTTAAACCAAACATTTTCGACTTGACGTCCTCGAAGCTGAAAAAGTTTGCGTGCGTAAATAACAAAACTTTGTACACCTTTGTCTAGAACTGTGGTAAAAATGTTTAATGTTTTTGGCTGAATACCCTCTTCAGTTTCTGGACTGTTGCAGACTTTTCTGCAAGGAAAAAAAAACCTTTCCAAATAACCAGAGAAATAATCGTTATTGTTTAGGTGTGGATCAGTTTGTGGCCACGCCAGTCCTTCCTCAAGTAACACACGACGTTAATTTGTCGAGGTCAGCGTAAAATGTACCATTCCTTATATGCAAAATGTCAAGAATTTATTCTGAGAAATTTATCTGAAGATTAGAAAATGTATTTCTTTAATATTTGGCAGGAAGTTTATGGTAACATATATTTACACCAATTGTAAATTCCCATAGTACTCAGTTCTTGTTCAAGAAATTGGATTTAATTCCTTTTTTCCCCCAAAACTTGTGTCAAACAAGTGCATGTCTCTGTAGTCAGACTGTAATTATGGTCTAGATTATGCTGTCAGGTTTCAGAATGTCCCACTGCCTACACGCTTCGCATCACGGACGTTTCTACAGGCGCCTCCTCGCGACCCTCAAGTGTGAGACCCTGCCCTTTTATTCGTAGTTACGGTTTTATACTACAGGTTACAGATATGAAGTGTCAGAAGTTCTCTCAGCACGACGGATCTCTAGCCAGCCGAGCGGTCATATCAGTTCCTGGCAGTCAGACTGCACTGTCCGGTTGGTTCATGGACCGACAACACATTCACAGTATAAAATTACGTTTATAAATCAAATTATTATTGCACGTCTAAACTAGTCGATATGTTAAATGGAACGAACACCGTTGTGTGGCATACAAATCGTAGAGAGGTGTCAGTCACACTGAACATTGGCTGCTATAATTCTCGCATGAGGGCATGCGGAGTTATTTGTCAGTAATGTCAGTAATGTCTCTCTTCAATATCTGAACGTCACATCAGGGCACCGACTTGGCATTTATGAATGCTGCAGGAACCGAAATGCAAACCTTTTTGTGCGTTTATAGTTTGCTTTACCACAATACCACATGCAACAAAAGAGAGAGAGGAAATGAATTTACTTGCATAAAAGATACGAGGAAGCGAAAGAGAGAGAGATGGAACTGTTTTGTTTAACGGCGTGACGAAATTCTAGAATTATAGAGCGCCGGTGATAGATAAAATAATGAGATTGTGAGGAATTGGTAGAATGATCCTGGCACAGAAAAATCCGAAGTACTTGGAGGAAAATCTACCTCATTGCCACTATCTCCACCAGAAGTCCCACACAGAATGGCCCTGGATCGAACCGCGGTTTCCGCGGTGGAAACCGGACGACTACCGCCTGAGTCATAGCACGGTCCGGGGCGCGAAAGATTTCGCTACTTTAAAGGAATAACAACTCCAGACAGACTGACTGACCACGTGAGCAATAAAAAAGGACAAACATTAAGAGAAAAGACTTTTCTCGCTGAAGAAATGGCCGACACTCTTTATTTACACATGGAAAGACGAAATAATAATAATAATAATAATAATAATAACAAGAACAGCGTTACTCTTTGACGTCAGCCGTCGTCTATCTGTGGCCCTCACGGAAGGCATTATTTGAATGTTGCCCATTCCAGGGACACTAAAGGGTTACAATTTGCACGATCTTACTCGATAGGTAATGTAGAGGAACCAACTAGATGCAACACTAACAATTTATTGATCTTCCAGTCAGTTCAACATGTTTCGGGCAAAAATTTGTCCGAAACATGTTGAACTGACTGGAAGATCAATAAATTGTTAGTGTTGCATCTAGTTGGTTTCTCTAACTATTTACATCGATGATGCACGGTCAAGCACACATCATACTCGACAGGTGTCTGATCAGGACCCTCTTAGAAGGTCATTTCGCAGGATTTCCCTTTGACGTTTGGTCCTAACAGGACAAATCATGTACCCTGTTCTCATTGGCAACCCTTCCTACGCAGTCGGCCCATATCACACCTTATCTAACTGGGAATAACCCATAATGTTGTCCAAAGAATTCCTGGATCGCTTCCCCCACGGACAAAAAGGTCGGGTCCCACAGATGACCAGTCGTGTATATCGGCTTCAAAGATCAAGAACGCACGTAGCTACGCCTCCTCACATCCATACATTTTATGATGTTCACAAGGATAAGCTCACATTTACCATGGAGGCGACAAAACGCCGTTCGGCATGTAGATATGATATCAAAACCAACAAATGCAAATGCGCTAGACTTGTTTGTTTAATGGGATTCAACTGTAACTTTTATTTCCATCTTGTTCGCAATTTTTCCTCTGTTTAAGTGTCCTAGGTAAATTAACAATGATCATGTCTCTGTGGTCTTCATTCCATCCCGCAAGCTCATGTGGACGCTGCATCCGTCCGTCAGCAGTGGGCGTTACATCGAAGGCCGCTCACACCAATCACGAACACTTCCGTAAATTTTCACCACATTCATTAAAGGATTTCTGAATCTTGTTATCCGTCTGAGTACTGAAAGCGGTAGGCAGCTTCTCCCTCTTTGCTTGCCATCGTGTCGCAACTACTACGATATTCCGTTCATACACAGCCTTCAGTGCTCGGACGGTAGCACGACTTACGTAGCCGCAGGGTATCTAAAGGCGTTCCGTTTGGTCTCTTAGCCTTCATCATTAATGGCGATAACTTGTAACTTATTTTTATAACATTAATCCTGACCTTAGAAGCTTCTGAGGTCATGTCAAGAGGTTCACATCTCACTGAACACTCAAATAATGTCTAGTCTCTCACGATCTACAAATACACAAATAAATTAAATTCCTTACGTCATGTGTATCATGAAAAAGTCACGAAAGTGCAAAGGCTGTTTGCAGGTTCTGCGTTCGACTTTCACATTTCGTACTATCTATTGTGAACTGTCTAATTTTACTGCCATGACAGCTTTAAAATAAGGCTCTATTTCAGCTAAAAACATAACTTCAACGTGGGCCCGGTAGCTCAGTCGGAATAGCGACTGACTACGGGCTGGGCGGTTCGGGGTCGAATCCCGGTGGGGACGAGACTTTCCGCCCGTCCAGACCGGCTCTAGGGCCCACCCAGCCTGCTGTAAAATGGGTACCGGGTCTTTCCCGGGGGGTAAAGTGCGGCCGGGACGTGCTGCTGACCACTCACCCCATTCTAGTGCCGCGGTCATGGAAGAGTAGAGCTATACCTGCACCCACCCTCTGGGCCACACCGGATCTGTAACGGCGTCACTTTACCTTTACCTTTACATAACTTTAATAATTTGAATTTTTTACGTAACACACTTACCTATTTAGTCAATTCCAAAACAAATGCACTTATTAGGCTATATATATATATAAATTTATTCAGTAGTCTGTTTTCCAAAGCGAGTTCTCCACACAGTGCGATACACAGCTTCCTTTTTCAATTTGTAGTTTCCTCCCGTTTCCGTCAGGCATTGTGTCCAATTAAAGAGTGAATCTCACGTATCCCTCCAAGTACAAGGTATCGTGGTGCTACGCAGAGATTGGCCAGCCCGACAAAGATCCTGTATACGTGCATAAGTTTTTAATTAGGACTATAATTATTGGAGAAAAGCAAGTGCAGTCTCAGTAATGATAACCGGTGCTTCAACCAAGACTCGAACCAACAGTCTTTCGGAGACAACTAAAAAGCGGTACGGTTAAAGCCGCCTGCATTACACTTACTCCAGTCGGCAGTTTCATAAACTTAAGAGTCGTTAATTAGCCACCCACTTAATAAGTTAATTACACTGGACAATATACGATCCGCTATACAGGAAATAGATTTGAATTACCGGAAAATCACAAAACGGAAAGTGTAAAGGTAAAGGTAAAGCAGTCCCGTTTCAAGCCTGGAGTGGCCCAGAGGGTTCCAGGAAGTTAAGGTTCCCAGATTTCATGACAACGGCACAGAATGGTGGTAAGGTTGTCAGCCTTAGGCACCGGCCGCCTTTACCCCCCAGGAAATGCTCCTGGTATTCATTTCTGTTAGAGGCTGAGTTAACCCCAGCGCCATAGTGCGAAAGGAAGGATTTTATGTCAATGACACGAGCTGAGATCGAACCAGCGACCTTCCGATTTGTAGCACAGCACCTTAACCACTGTGCTACCGTGTTCCCCAAACGGAAAGTGTACATCACAAAAAGGAAGCCTTTTTGTGATGTACACTTTCCGTTTGGGGAACGCGGTCTTGACTCAATAAGATGGTCCGCTTTTATACAACACGGCAAAATATAACAAAAAAAAAAGAGGTAATTCTGCGGTTTTTTTAATGTCTGTTCGGGTAGGTTAGTTTTCGAAAACGCCGTCCCAGATCTCTGTACGATTTTCTGCTCCTTCACATCTGCAGCCGCCCAAACATGCCTGCACAAATAGGCAGACAAATGACAAGATAAAGACGCACGTCATCAGCGGCGTTACACCGTGCCACCTGCCGCACGGTGAACAGGCAAATGGCTGCTTCGCTCTAGAGAAGAAGACACCGAGATCTTCAAAAATGCGGTAACCGTTTAGCAGTCGACGCTGCATGACATCCTAGGAGAAGTGAACATTTCGTAACATGGCCGTGAAAACGTCAAATATTGCTACGGATAACAGTTCATTCTCTAGTCTTTGTACACCTCTCGTTTTAAAAATAGAATTGAAACACGCCCTTTCGTGTTCGTGACATCACGCGTTGTCCAGGGGTTCGCAACAGCTTTGCCTGTCCTTCCCACCTCAGGGGACATTTCTTGCACTCTCTCGCCTAGGACGAGGGTCATCCCTCTTTACGAAATTTATGTTTTGCTTGAGAACTGCGCCCTTCTGGGTTATTACGCGGCGAATAGTGGTAATTATTTACCGACGTTTTGGGACAACTTATCGGACCCATCCTCACGGTTCAAGAATCCAAAAAGAAACAATCATTACTCGCTGCGCAATGACCCAGAAGAGCGCGTGTCTCATCTACTTCGCGGCGGAAGCATAAAATCACGCAATCTTTTACTTCGTAGACAAAACAGGGCGATGGACGAAGACTTATTAATTCCAAAAGTCGTACACAAAAGTCAGAATTATACAGAAATGTGTAGCTTGTCCATTATTTAGTTAGATAATTCTTCTACAGGACGGTATGTTCAGACACTTGAGTTTCACTGACAGTGAGATGGGAACCTCGCCACACAGTATTTGCATGCGAAGTTACAGCTGCCGCCATCCTATTCATTTGAATAATTCAGCCAGAAAATCAGCCTCGGTACGGTGAAAAGAGTCAGACCCTCCACAACACTCTTACCATTCGCATCGCAAGGGCCTGATCTCCGGATGAAGACCATGACACAAACGAGAATAAAGGCCTTTGGAATTTGTGTCGTGCAGGAAACAGTAAGAACTAGCGGAGTTTTCTTGAATATTAGACGCACCATCACTGGGATGAACTGGAAAGTACTTTATGAGAATGTACGAGCTGTGCTGGTTTAAACACAAAATATTAAATACAAAAATACGCAAGTACCAACATGTGGACAAATAAGTAATTTAAATTTATATTAAAATTACTCCGACATATTTCGGTATCAATACACAATCTTCAGAGAGTTTACAAGTTGTGTTAGCTAAAGTTATGAGTTATTAAAACGATAAAATAAAATATAGTAGTATGTTGTTATGGTAAAATCTTGGTAAATGTGGCCGTATATCACTTCAATTTATCAACGAACGAATGCACATATAATTTCACATAAAACACTTTTAAAACATTTTAAAACACTCCGACATGTTTCGATCTTGTCAGATCATTATCAGGGAGCTTTGTTCCTTATCATGTTGTGTAGGAATGTGCACAACACATTCCCACACAACATGATATGCTGCCACAACAACTCGTTTGCAAATACGAATTGAATTGTGAATACTGTAACATGAATTTAGCAAGGAACAAAGATCCCTGATGATGATCTGACAAGATCGAAACATGTCGGGAGTGTTTTAAAATGTTTTAAAAGCTTTTTATGTGAAATTATATGTGCATTCGTTGGTTGATAGATTTTAGTGATTCTACAAACAAAGCACGGTGCTACAATAAGATTTATTGTGGCCGTATATATAATGTAATATAACCAGGAATTACATATGCGGCCACATTTACCAAGATCTTATCATAACGACACACAACTATATTGTATTTTATCATTTTAATGACTCATCACTTTAGCTAACACAACTTGTAAACTCCCTGAAGATGGTGTATTAACACCGAAACATGTCGGAGTAATTTTAATATAAATTTACACAACCTATTTGTCCATATGTTGGTACATAACAAACATTTATTATCCAATATGCACGGTATGAACATAAAAGTACAGAAATTTGCAGTTACACGAGGGCGTAGATGGATGATTTTTAATATGAAGCAAGCACCTTGCCAATATCATATTTTGTTCGGAAATTCTTATCGAAAATCCTCCGCTGATGAGATTCGTTAATTAAGACAGAAATCCTATCCGGACAGGGCATATTCAAGTGTCTACTTCACCAGAGCAAATAGCCTTTTTCTCGGAAACGTTATTACGAGGATCTGGCAGCTTAGAGTAGGTTATCTATATTTTTCCTCTTTGTTCTTCATTCTTCTTCGAGGTCCCAGTCCATAGGATGTTGTCATAAGTTCGGTAAATCATGAATCAATTTTCTGTCAAATACCCGCATGTTTCTCCGTGGTATGAACTCCATCATGGCTGCTTTGCCTCTGTATACAAATATGAAATCAAATACACTAGCATTCCATATTCGGAAGGAACGATGTTGTATAGTTTTCAAATATTGATGCCTTTAAATCAAATTAGAAGCAACACAACTTCTAACCAGACTCTGGCAACGCGCTGCTCCGGTTCTGTAGACCGCTGTCCCGCAGAAATAAGTTGTGGTGGACTGTAATTAGTTGGGTTTGCACTCCTGGGGCGCATCCGGTGCTACTGCAAGGTAACAATGAATGGACACTGAATAAATTAGCGATCTGGAACAGTAATCTTTAAAAAAGGAATACGTTTTTACTAAAACAAAATTTTCATCATCATAATCACCATAAACATCAAGGATTGGACCCTTTGATCCATTCCGTCTCCAGAGTTACTACTGCTCTCTCCAACGTTTCTTCGGTCTTCCAATTGTTCTCCTTCCTTGTGGTCTGTAGTAGTATGATTTCAAAGGGATTCGGTTTTGTGGCATTCTTTACAAGTGCTGAAACCAGTTCCGTCTGTATTCATCTATCTTGTCTAGTATGCCTGTAATCTGTAGTTTGTGGCGTATGTAGTCGTTTGTCTTGTGGTTATAAAAGGTGTAGCCTGCCAGAGGTCTCAATAACTTCTTTTCTGTCTCTTCAATTCTTCGTTTTTGTGAGGCTGTTAGAGTCCAATTTTCTGACCCATAAAAAAATGTAGGTATAACTAAAGTGTTGTATAGTGAACGCGAACAGCAGTTTATTCAATTGCTAAAATATAATTTAACTTAAAACAAAATTTTATTTTTAGCAAATGATTAAACTGCTGTTCGCGTTCACTATCATGTTATGAAAGAAATGTAACCACACCACAGTCAAATGTGAGGAAATATGAACAAAAATTTGATGTTTGTGTGACCGTGCATCATTGATACAATAATATAAACAGCCAACTAGAACCAACAATAACAACATTTTATTGATAATTACAATCAGCTCAACATGTTTCGGGCTATAATTTCGCCCATCCTCAGGAGCACTAGATTGTGTTTACAGCTTGCGGTATAAAGCCCCGACGATGCTGTCTACTTGTGTCTCCAGCAGGCAGCATCGTCGGTGCATTATACCACAAGCTGTAAACACAGTCTAGTGCTCCTGAGGATGGGCGAAATTATAGCCCGAAACATGTTGAGCTGATTGTAATTACCAATAAAAAAATTTGTTATTGTTGGTTCTAGTTGGTTGTTTATATTATTAAGAACAAAAATTTTGCTTTCTTGGGAGTACCGCCGATATAACTCCTTTTCTACACATTGGACATCTCACAACAGACATGCTCAAAACTTTTCCATATGCAGGTTTAACACGTCCCGTTACAATAATGATCAGATGTCCTCAACAGGACCACATATTTTGTGCGGAAGCCATAATGTTACATTCTACTGTTGCCGTAATATAAAGATAGGCATGCCTCAGTAATGAAACTCACTGCTATAAACTAACTGACGAGAGTCCACTCTGACCTAACAAGTTCATGTGACCACCATATTAGTACTGGACAAGAGGAGTCACGCACAGCCAGGATGGCCAAAGTTCGACTGAGAAGAAGATGATTCCAAGTTTTGCCAAAATTGGTCGGTTATTTGAACAATGCGTGTATCGTCAATAGTATAGAATTCAACTTATAAAATCAACCTTACACTCACTGGAATGTATAAACATCTGTCCATTATTCAGTCAGGGGATGGACGGGCTTATGTAAAGCCAGTTAACAGGGTTGACTGAAGCTACTTATTAGGTGCTTTCGCAAAATTGCGAAAAGTGACTATTAGATTCGTCATGTGGGGTCCGTCCGTCTGTCCGCATGGAACACCTCGGCCCCCACAACACGGACTTTCATTAAATTTGATATTTGAGCATTTTTTCGAAAAACTGTCCAGAAAATTCACGTTTCATTAAAATCGGAAAAGAATAAAGGGCACTTTGCATGAAGACCTATATATCCTTTTGATCCTGTCTAGCTGAGTTATTCTTCGAATGAGAACTGTTTGGGGCAAAACTGAGAGAGGAAATCAAAGCACGTTTTGCGTTCAGTAACTTTTTTTTTCCTTCGAAAATCGTGCCGTTAATGAGATGTGAAAAAAAAATGTTGTAGTGCGGGGCAGGCCACAGATGACAATAAGGCGCATGCGCATTGCATGCTGGATAACTAAGACTACATACATACACTCAGAATGTATAATACTTATTGATTTTCCACTGTAACAGTGGTTGCAAGAACGTGCCTCCATATTAAGTTCACACTTACACTGCCTCTCTTGTTAATAATGTTGTTCCACTTGAACCTGTATCTCTTTAGTGTTCATTTCCATTAAAGATATTAGACCGTTCATTTAACGCATACCACAAAGTTTCTTTTGAATGCTACATTCACCATTCATCATATCTAACTTGACTGTAACACACAATTAATTTTCGGTAAATAATACAAATTCTGACTACTTTTTTGTGAATAAAGCGAACTTGGTGCACAATTTATTCTTAGTATATTTATTCTTAGTGTATTTATCAATCTCTACATGTTTCGGGCGAATATGTGACTATCATCAGGAGAAACTACTGTGTTTATGCATAAACACAGTAGTTTCTCCTGATGATAGTCACATATTCGCCCGAAACATGTAGAGATTGATAAATACACTAAGAATAAATATACTAAGAATAAATTGTGCACCAAGTTCGCTTTATTCACAAAAAAGTAGTCAGAATTTGTATTATTTACCGAAAATTAATTGTGTGTTACAGTCAAGTTAGATATGATGAATGGTGAATGTAGCATTCAAAAGAAACTTTGTGGTATGCGTTAAATGAACGGTCTAATATCTTTAATGGAAATGAACACTAAAGAGATACAGGTTCAAGTGGAACAACATTATTAACAAGAGAGGCAGTGTAAGTGTGAACTTAATATGGAGGCACGTTCTTGCAACCACTGTTACAGTGGAAAATCAATAAGTATTATACATTCTGAGTGTATGTATGTAGTCTTAGTTATCCAGCATGCAATGCGCATGCGCCTTATTGTCATCTGTGGCCTGCCCCGCACTACAACATTTTTTTTTCACATCTCATTAACGGCACGATTTTCGAAGGAAAAAAAAAGTTACTGAACGCAAAACGTGCTTTGATTTCCTCTCTCAGTTTTGCCCCAAACAGTTCTCATTCGAAGAATAACTCAGCTAGACAGGATCAAAAGGATATATAGGTCTTCATGCAAAGTGCCCTTTATTCTTTTCCGATTTTAATGAAACGTGAATTTTCTGGACAGTTTTTCGAAAAAATGCTCAAATATCAAATTTAATGAAAGTCCGTGTTGTGGGGGCCGAGGTGTTCCATGCGGACAGACGGACGGACCCCACATGACGAATCTAATAGTCACTTTTCGCAATTTTGCGAAAGCACCTAATAAGTAGCTTCAGTCAACCCTGTTAACTGGCTTTACATAAGCCCGTCCATCCCCTGACTGAATAATGGACAGATGTTTATACATTCCAGTGAGTGTAAGGTTGATTTTATAAGTTGAATTCTATACTATTGACGATACACGCATTGTTCAAATAACCGACCAATTTTGGCAAAACTTGGAATCATCTTCTTCTCAGTCGAACTTTGGCCATCCTGGCTGTGCGTGACTCCTCTTGTCCAGTACTAATATGGTGGTCACATGAACTTGTTAGGTCAGAGTGGACTCTCGTCAGTTAGTTTATAGCAGTGAGTTTCATTACTGAGGCATGCCTATCTTTATATTACGGCAACAGTAGAATGTAACATTATGGCTTCCGCACAAAATATGTGGTCCTGTTGAGGACATCTGATCATTATTGTAACGGGACGTGTTAAACCTGCATATGGAAAAGTTTTGAGCATGTCTGTTGTGAGATGTCCAATGTGTAGAAAAGGAGTTATATCGGCGGTACTCCCAAGAAAGCAAAATTTTTGTTCTTAATAATATAAACAACCAACTAGAACCAACAATAACAAATTTTTTTATTGGTAATTACAATCAGCTCAACATGTTTCGGGCTATAATTTCGCCCATCCTCAGGAGCACTAGACTGTGTTTACAGCTTGTGGTATAATGCACCGACGATGCTGCCTGCTGGAGACACAAGTAGACAGCATCGTCGGGGCTTTATACCGCAAGCTGTAAACACAATCTAGTGCTCCTGAGGATGGGCGAAATTATAGCCCGAAACATGTTGAGCTGATTGTAATTATCAATAAAATGTTGTTATTGTTGGTTCTAGTTGGCTGTTTATATTATTGTATCAATGATGCACGGTCACACAAACATCAAATTTTTGTTCATATTTCCTCACATTTGACTGTGGTGTGGTTACATTTCTTTCATAACATGATAGTGAACGCGAACAGCAGTTTAATCATTTGCTAAAAATAAAATTTTGTTTTAAGTTAAATTATATTTTAGCAATTGAATAAACTGCTGTTCGCGTTCACTATACAACACTTTAGTTATACCTACATTTTTTTATGGGTCAGAAAATTGGACTCTAACAGCCTCACAAAAACGAAGAATTGAAGAGACAGAAAAGAAGTTATTGAGACCTCTGGCAGGCTACACCTTTTATAACCACAAGACAAACGACTACATACGCCACAAACTACAGATTACAGGCATACTAGACAAGATAGATGAATACAGACGGAACTGGTTTCAGCACTTGTAAAGAATGCCACAAAACCGAATCCCTTTGAAATCATACTACTACAGACCACAAGGAAGGAGAACAATTGGAAGACCGAAGAAACGTTGGAGAGAGCAGTAGTAACTCTGGAGACGGAATGGATCAAAGGGTCCAATCCTTGATGTTTATGGTGATTATGATGATGAAAATTTTGTTTTAGTAAAAACGTATTCCTTTTTTAAAGATTACTGTTCCAGATCGCTAATTTATTCAGTGTCCATTCATTGTTACCTTGCAGTAGCACCGGATGCGCCCCAGGAGTGCAAACCCAACTAATTACAGTCCACCACAACTTATTTCTGCGGGACAGCGGTCTACAGAACCGGAGCAGCGCGTTGCCAGAGTCTGGTTAGAAGTTGTGTTGCTTCTAATTTGATTTAAAGGCATCAATATTTGAAAACTATACAACATCGTTCCTTCCGAATATGGAATGCTAGTGTATTTGATTTCATATTTGTATACAGAGGCAAAGCAGCCATGATGGAGTTCATACCACGGAGAAACATGCGGGTATTTGACAGAAAATTGATTCATGATTTACCGAACTTATGACAACATCCTATGGACTGGGACCTCGAAGAAGAATGAAGAACAAAGAGGAAAAATATAGATAACCTACTCTAAGCTGCCAGATCCTCGTAATAACGTTTCCGAGAAAAAGGCTATTTGCTCTGGTGAAGTAGACACTTGAATATGCCCTGTCCGGATAGGATTTCTGTCTTAATTAACGAATCTCATCAGCGGAGGATTTTCGATAAGAATTTCCGAACAAAATATGATATTGGCAAGGTGCTTGCTTCATATTAAAAATCATCCATCTACGCCCTCGTGTAACTGCAAATTTCTGTACTTTTATGTTCATACCGTGCATATTGGATAATAAATGTTTGTTATGTACCAACATATGGACAAATAGGTTGTGTAAATTTATATTAAAATTACTCCGACATGTTTCGGTGTTAATACACCATCTTCAGGGAGTTTACAAGTTGTGTTAGCTAAAGTGATGAGTCATTAAAATGATAAAATACAATATAGTTGTGTGTCGTTATGATAAGATCTTGGTAAATGTGGCCGCATATGTAATTCCTGGTTATATTACATTATATATACGGCCACAATAAATCTTATTGTAGCACCGTGCTTTGTTTGTAGAATCACTAAAATCTATCAACCAACGAATGCACATATAATTTCACATAAAAAGCTTTTAAAACATTTTAAAACACTCCCGACATGTTTCGATCTTGTCAGATCATCATCAGGGATCTTTGTTCCTTGCTAAATTCATGTTACAGTATTCACAATTCAATTCGTATTTGCAAACGAGTTGTTGTGGCAGCATATCATGTTGTGTGGGAATGTGTTGTGCACATTCCTACACAACATGATAAGGAACAAAGCTCCCTGATAATGATCTGACAAGATCGAAACATGTCGGAGTGTTTTAAAATGTTTTAAAAGTGTTTTATGTGAAATTATATGTGCATTCGTTCGTTGATAAATTGAAGTGATATACGGCCACATTTACCAAGATTTTACCATAACAACATACTACTATATTTTATTTTATCGTTTTAATAACTCATAACTTTAGCTAACACAACTTGTAAACTCTCTGAAGATTGTGTATTGATACCGAAATATGTCGGAGTAATTTTAATATAAATTTAAATTACTTATTTGTCCACATGTTGGTACTTGCGTATTTTTGTATTTAATATTTTGTGTTTAAACCAGCACAGCTCGTACATTCTCATAAAGTACTTTCCAGTTCATCCCAGTGATGGTGCGTCTAATATTCAAGAAAACTCCGCTAGTTCTTACTGTTTCCTGCACGACACAAATTCCAAAGGCCTTTATTCTCGTTTGTGTCATGGTCTTCATCCGGAGATCAGGCCCTTGCGATGCGAATGGTAAGAGTGTTGTGGAGGGTCTGACTCTTTTCACCGTACCGAGGCTGATTTTCTGGCTGAATTATTCAAATGAATAGGATGGCGGCAGCTGTAACTTCGCATGCAAATACTGTGTGGCGAGGTTCCCATCTCACTGTCAGTGAAACTCAAGTGTCTGAACATACCGTCCTGTAGAAGAATTATCTAACTAAATAATGGACAAGCTACACATTTCTGTATAATTCTGACTTTTGTGTACGACTTTTGGAATTAATAAGTCTTCGTCCATCGCCCTGTTTTGTCTACGAAGTAAAAGATTGCGTGATTTTATGCTTCCGCCGCGAAGTAGATGAGACACGCGCTCTTCTGGGTCATTGCGCAGCGAGTAATGATTGTTTCTTTTTGGATTCTTGAACCGTGAGGATGGGTCCGATAAGTTGTCCCAAAACGTCGGTAAATAATTACCACTATTCGCCGCGTAATAACCCAGAAGGGCGCAGTTCTCAAGCAAAACATAAATTTCGTAAAGAGGGATGACCCTCGTCCTAGGCGAGAGAGTGCAAGAAATGTCCCCTGAGGTGGGAAGGACAGGCAAAGCTGTTGCGAACCCCTGGACAACGCGTGATGTCACGAACACGAAAGGGCGTGTTTCAATTCTATTTTTAAAACGAGAGGTGTACAAAGACTAGAGAATGAACTGTTATCCGTAGCAATATTTGACGTTTTCACGGCCATGTTACGAAATGTTCACTTCTCCTAGGATGTCATGCAGCGTCGACTGCTAAACGGTTACCGCATTTTTGAAGATCTCGGTGTCTTCTTCTCTAGAGCGAAGCAGCCATTTGCCTGTTCACCGTGCGGCAGGTGGCACGGTGTAACGCCGCTGATGACGTGCGTCTTTATCTTGTCATTTGTCTGCCTATTTGTGCAGGCATGTTTGGGCGGCTGCAGATGTGAAGGAGCAGAAAATCGTACAGAGATCTGGGACGGCGTTTTCGAAAACTAACCTACCCGAACAGACATTAAAAAAACCGCAGAATTACCTCTTTTTTTTTTGTTATATTTTGCCGTGTTGTATAAAAGCGGACCATCTTATTGAGTCAAGACCGCGTTCCCCAAACGGAAAGTGTACATCACAAAAAGGCTTCCTTTTTGTGATGTACACTTTCCGTTTGGGGAACACGGTAGCACAGTGGTTAAGGTGCTGTGCTACAAATCGGAAGGTCGCTGGTTCGATCTCAGCTCGTGTCATTGACATAAAATCCTTCCTTTCGCACTATGGCGCTGGGGTTAACTCAGCCTCTAACAGAAATGAATACCAGGAGCATTTCCTGGGGGGTAAAGGCGGCCGGTGCCTAAGGCTGACAACCTTACCACCATTCTGTGCCGTTGTCATGAAATCTGGGAACCTTAACTTCCTGGAACCCTCTGGGCCACTCCAGGCTTGAAACGGGACTGCTTTACCTTTACCTTTACACTTTCCGTTTTGTGATTTTCCGGTAATTCAAATCTATTTCCTGTATAGCGGATCGTATATTGTCCAGTGTAATTAACTTATTAAGTGGGTGGCTAATTAACGACTCTTAAGTTTATGAAACTGCCGACTGGAGTAAGTGTAATGCAGGCGGCTTTAACCGTACCGCTTTTTAGTTGTCTCCGAAAGACTGTTGGTTCGAGTCTTGGTTGAAGCACCGGTTATCATTACTGAGACTGCACTTGCTTTTCTCCAATAATTATAGTCCTAATTAAAAACTTATGCACGTATACAGGATCTTTGTCGGGCTGGCCAATCTCTGCGTAGCACCACGATACCTTGTACTTGGAGGGATACGTGAGATTCACTCTTTAATTGGACACAATGCCTGACGGAAACGGGAGGAAACTACAAATTGAAAAAGGAAGCTGTGTATCGCACTGTGTGGAGAACTCGCTTTGGAAAACAGACTACTGAATAAATTTATATATATATATAGCCTAATAAGTGCATTTGTTTTGGAATTGACTAAATAGGTAAGTGTGTTACGTAAAAAATTCAAATTATTAAAGTTATGTAAAGGTAAAGGTAAAGTGACGCCGTTACAGATCCGGTGTGGCCCAGAGGGTGGGTGCAGGTATAGCTCTACTCTTCCATGACCGCGGCACTAGAATGGGGTGAGTGGTCAGCAGCACGTCCCGGCCGCACTTTACCCCCCGGGAAAGACCCGGTACCCATTTTACAGCAGGCTGGGTGGGCCCTAGAGCCGGTCTGGACGGGCGGAAAGTCTCGTCCCCACCGGGATTCGACCCCGAACCGCCCAGCCCGTAGTCAGTCGCTATTCCGACTGAGCTACCGGGCCCACGTTGAAGTTATGTTTTTAGCTGAAATAGAGCCTTATTTTAAAGCTGTCATGGCAGTAAAATTAGACAGTTCACAATAGATAGTACGAAATGTGAAAGTCGAACGCAGAACCTGCAAACAGCCTTTGCACTTTCGTGACTTTTTCATGATACACATGACGTAAGGAATTTAATTTATTTGTGTATTTGTAGATCGTGAGAGACTAGACATTATTTGAGTGTTCAGTGAGATGTGAACCTCTTGACATGACCTCAGAAGCTTCTAAGGTCAGGATTAATGTTATAAAAATAAGTTACAAGTTATCGCCATTAATGATGAAGGCTAAGAGACCAAACGGAACGCCTTTAGATACCCTGCGGCTACGTAAGTCGTGCTACCGTCCGAGCACTGAAGGCTGTGTATGAACGGAATATCGTAGTAGTTGCGACACGATGGCAAGCAAAGAGGGAGAAGCTGCCTACCGCTTTCAGTACTCAGACGGATAACAAGATTCAGAAATCCTTTAATGAATGTGGTGAAAATTTACGGAAGTGTTCGTGATTGGTGTGAGCGGCCTTCGATGTAACGCCCACTGCTGACGGACGGATGCAGCGTCCACATGAGCTTGCGGGATGGAATGAAGACCACAGAGACATGATCATTGTTAATTTACCTAGGACACTTAAACAGAGGAAAAATTGCGAACAAGATGGAAATAAAAGTTACAGTTGAATCCCATTAAACAAACAAGTCTAGCGCATTTGCATTTGTTGGTTTTGATATCATATCTACATGCCGAACGGCGTTTTGTCGCCTCCATGGTAAATGTGAGCTTATCCTTGTGAACATCATAAAATGTATGGATGTGAGGAGGCGTAGCTACGTGCGTTCTTGATCTTTGAAGCCGATATACACGACTGGTCATCTGTGGGACCCGACCTTTTTGTCCGTGGGGGAAGCGATCCAGGAATTCTTTGGACAACATTATGGGTTATTCCCAGTTAGATAAGGTGTGATATGGGCCGACTGCGTAGGAAGGGTTGCCAATGAGAACAGGGTACATGATTTGTCCTGTTAGGACCAAACGTCAAAGGGAAATCCTGCGAAATGACCTTCTAAGAGGGTCCTGATCAGACACCTGTCGAGTATGATGTGTGCTTGACCGTGCATCATCGATGTAAATAGTTAGAGAAACCAACTAGATGCAACACTAACAATTTATTGATCTTCCAGTCAGTTCAACATGTTTCGGACAAATTTTTGCCCGAAACATGTTGAACTGACTGGAAGATCAATAAATTGTTAGTGTTGCATCTAGTTGGTTCCTCTACATTACCTATCGAGTAAGATCGTGCAAATTGTAACCCTTTAGTGTCCCTGGAATGGGCAACATTCAAATAATGCCTTCCGTGAGGGCCACAGATAGACGACGGCTGACGTCAAAGAGTAACGCTGTTCTTGTTATTATTATTATTATTATTATTATTATTTCGTCTTTCCATGTGTAAATAAAGAGTGTCGGCCATTTCTTCAGCGAGAAAAGTCTTTTCTCTTAATGTTTGTCCTTTTTTATTGCTCACGTGGTCAGTCAGTCTGTCTGGAGTTGTTATTCCTTTAAAGTAGCGAAATCTTTCGCGCCCCGGACCGTGCTATGACTCAGGCGGTAGTCGTCCGGTTTCCACCGCGGAAACCGCGGTTCGATCCAGGGCCATTCTGTGTGGGACTTCTGGTGGAGATAGTGGCAATGAGGTAGATTTTCCTCCAAGTACTTCGGATTTTTCTGTGCCAGGATCATTCTACCAATTCCTCACAATCTCATTATTTTATCTATCACCGGCGCTCTATAATTCTAGAATTTCGTCACGCCGTTAAACAAAACAGTTCCATCTCTCTCTCTTTCGCTTCCTCGTATCTTTTATGCAAGTAAATTCATTTCCTCTCTCTCTTTTGTTGCATGTGGTATTGTGGTAAAGCAAACTATAAACGCACAAAAAGGTTTGCATTTCGGTTCCTGCAGCATTCATAAATGCCAAGTCGGTGCCCTGATGTGACGTTCAGATATTGAAGAGAGACATTACTGACATTACTGACAAATAACTCCGCATGCCCTCATGCGAGAATTATAGCAGCCAATGTTCAGTGTGACTGACACCTCTCTACGATTTGTATGCCACACAACGGTGTTCGTTCCATTTAACATATCGACTAGTTTAGACGTGCAATAATAATTTGATTTATAAACGTAATTTTATACTGTGAATGTGTTGTCGGTCCATGAACCAACCGGACAGTGCAGTCTGACTGCCAGGAACTGATATGACCGCTCGGCTGGCTAGAGATCCGTCGTGCTGAGAGAACTTCTGACACTTCATATCTGTAACCTGTAGTATAAAACCGTAACTACGAATAAAAGGGCAGGGTCTCACACTTGAGGGTCGCGAGGAGGCGCCTGTAGAAACGTCCGTGATGCGAAGCGTGTAGGCAGTGGGACATTCTGAAACCTGACAGCATAATCTAGACCATAATTACAGTCTGACTACAGAGACATGCACTTGTTTGACACAAGTTTTGGGGGAAAAAAGGAATTAAATCCAATTTCTTGAACAAGAACTGAGTACTATGGGAATTTACAATTGGTGTAAATATATGTTACCATAAACTTCCTGCCAAATATTAAAGAAATACATTTTCTAATCTTCAGATAAATTTCTCAGAATAAATTCTTGACATTTTGCATATAAGGAATGGTACATTTTACGCTGACCTCGACAAATTAACGTCGTGTGTTACTTGAGGAAGGACTGGCGTGGCCACAAACTGATCCACACCTAAACAATAACGATTATTTCTCTGGTTATTTGGAAAGGTTTTTTTTTCCTTGCAGAAAAGTCTGCAACAGTCCAGAAACTGAAGAGGGTATTCAGCCAAAAACATTAAACATTTTTACCACAGTTCTAGACAAAGGTGTACAAAGTTTTGTTATTTACGCACGCAAACTTTTTCAGCTTCGAGGACGTCAAGTCGAAAATGTTTGGTTTAAGAATCCTTTTCTGCAACTATGTGGTAAGAGCAGTTAAAGCTTCGTGTTATTTTAGTTTATTAAGAAAAACTTCAATTAGTCTCGAAGCGTCAAGTAAGAAGAAACTGAACTTGTATTCAAATATTGGCAACTGAGAGTAACAACAAAATTTAATCAATGGAATTAGATGTCGCCGTTAAATCGGACGTCAGATGTTATTGTCCTACATGATAAACAAAGACACGATACTTTAAAATAACCAACACGATGTCACTTGTAGACTATCCTTTATTTTCATGGGTAGTCGTCATTCACTCTCTACATGTTTCGAGCTTTCTAGAAGCTCATCATCAGGAGATCTTTCTTCCTGT
>Ga0136643_10004356_pt1 | contig 19474 bp, 23 predicted proteins | sample TergutLab28metaG_FD_96883 | JGI IMG/M metagenome (GOLD analysis project Ga0136643, IMG submission 96883) | Labiotermes labralis P1 segment gut microbial communities from Petit-Saut dam, French Guiana - Lab288 P1 (version 3) (version 3) | ecosystem: Host-associated > Arthropoda: Insects >...
CCTTTTGGCGCCGGAATTATTTTTTTTAAATTTTAGCACACCTGTATATAAAATGTGAATAATACAGGAACCAAATATGTTAGAATTATGAAACAAACTGCATTTTGAAGAGAAAAAAACGGACAGTATACACCACGTTTAAAATATTCGGTACCTATATTTGTTGAATAAATATATAAAATGCAACTTTGGAGGTTAGCAGTGCGGTACATCAACTACAGTTGACGTTAGGCGTCTAAAGGTTAATAAAACGGTTTCCGTCAACAGAACCCAGTGGCGAGACATTGCGAACACAGCATGAAGCTTCGCGTTGCACAAGAGGCGGTGAATTTCGCCAGCTAGGCAGCTATAAACTTCTCAAGAAGTAACCTGCTCCATAGAGGCAGTCGTTTAGAGGGTCTCCTTACTTATGTTAATTTTGTTTGATCTGAAACTTCCAATATTGAGAAGCAGTTGTAATTTGAATATGTTAGTGATCGATACCTGCATTGCCCTCTGTTTTATTTGATCTAGTCTTAGAAGCCATACTTCAGAAGATGAACATTACTGGTCACATAGGAACAAAAAGTACACAAACACGTCGTACACTGATGATGTAGCAATAATGAGTAGAAGTGAAAATGCATTGAAACATACTTTATTTAATAAAGGGGAAGAAGCAAGAAGAAGGGGTCTTATAGTCAATGAAAATGAAACCAAATATATGCAAGTAGCAAGAGCAATGCTTAATGATGAACACCTGTGTTGTGGAAAGTATAAATTTGAGCACGTTAAAGAATTATCTTACCTAGGTTCGCAAATGAACCAAACTAACTCCAACAGTAGTGAAATCCAAGCCAGGATTCTCAGTGAAAATCGATGCTATTATGCATCTGGGAAATTACTGAAATCAAGAGCATTAAACAGAAGCTCAAAGTTTAAAATATATAAAAGTTTAATGAGACCTGTAGTGACCTATGGATGTGAAGCTTGGCCATTCGAGACGAACATCTCAGAATATCTGAGAGCAGAATAATGAGAAAAATCTTTGGTCCAGTGCAAAGTGAAGATGGATCCTGGAGAATCAGAAAGAATTGCGAACTGAACGAATTAATTGAAAACGCAGATATAGTGAGATTTATCAAATGTAGAAGAATAGTCTGGCTGGGTCACGTGATGCGGATGGATGACAAGAGAACAGCTACGAAAATTTTAGAGTGGAAACCTACAGGTACGAGAATTAGAGGAAGACCAAGGAAGAGACGGGTCGTAGATATTAAAGAAGATATGCAAATAATAGGAATAAAAGGGTGGAGAAAGCAATGTAAGGAAAGAGCAGAATGGAAGAGAATCACTGAGAAGGCTAAGACCCATAGGGGGTTGTAATGACAGTGGAAGAAGAAGTGATCGATATCGAAATATCGGGGAAGCCGCACAACATTTAAGATATATGTCCCTAATCCGAGCGCATTAACAGATAGAATTTTACTCCCCCTATATCTGCCACTACCCTGCACATTGGTTATTTCATATTGTCCTATGACAAACCCGGCATTCACCTACAGGGGGAATAAATTTCTAATTATCACTATAATCACTGCAACGCCTTAGAAATATTAAAATACTTTCAGTGAAACATCATTAGTGTTGACAATTGTAATGAAGTGTGACTCACGTTATCACTCACACACATAACAATACATGTAGAGGGGCTGACACTGACACTGTCAATACAATCGCGAATTGCCTTTAGAATGTTAACATGGCAAAGAAATGTGACTCAAGTTATCACTCACACACAAATGGCAATACGTGTAGGGTGACCAACACTGACATTGCCATTATCATCACGAATTGCCTTTAGAATTTTGATGTATTGCATTCAGTGCATTGTCATATACTAGATGTCTCTTCAGTCACACAAACTACACGCGCAATTTATATTTATTACATATCTATATCATACTACTGCTACATGTTTCGGTGTATCTCACACCACCTTCAGGAAGAACTTACGTATTCCTACTCAAAACCATCAGCTTTTACACAGCTGTTATATATGCGTTCAACTGCCTGGGCTACATAAAGAAATATGCCAATAGTGGGACTCGAACCAACGTACTATGTTTCCGAAGGCTACTCCTAGCATGCGTTCAACTGCCTGGGCTACATAAAGAAATATGCCGATAGTGGGACTCGAACCAACATAGTTTGTTTCCGAAGGCTACTGCTAGCACTCATTCAACTGCCTGGGCTACATAAAGAATTATGCCGATAGTGGAACTTGAACCAACGTAGTTTGTTTCCAAAGGCTGGTGCTAACACGTGTTCAACTGTCTGGGCTACATAAAGAAATATGCCGATAGTGGGACTCAAACCAACATAGTTTGTTTCCGAAGGCTACTGCCAGCACACGTTCAACTGCCTGGACTATGCCCGCTGACAATAAGAACAAAGAGTCCGGTCGACTCGTCTATCCTTAGCAGCACAGCTAGCTAGCCTCGTGCCTGGGAAAGTTAATGTAGTTTAATTAATGTTTTAATTTCCAATTAAGCAAATGTATTGTTGTTTTCGGTTAATATATACGCGGTGTGGTTGATTGTAATGAATGGAGACAGAGAAATGCCACGAATGCGCAAATATGGGGAAAGAAAAAGACTCAAATTATGATGGCAACTGTACGTCACGTGACTTGAAGTTCGGGACTTAGAAAATTTCAGGCCAATGGATTTTTGTTCGACTGAGTGTACCAAAAAAGAAGATGGTGTCATTTAAGTTCAGTCATGCTTTGTTCTATCTTTGGGATTTCTTGACCTTTGAAGGTGGAACTAATGGGTTGTTTTGAAACATCTGTAAGGAATTACCACACAACACTGTGTAATATCTCAGAAGAGGAGAGATCTCACATGATGATTTGGTGATGCAGGCCATGGTTTGGCTTCACATGGTCAAGTTCAGAGTGATCTGGTTTGGCGCCGTGTGGTTCTGCACTTCATATGCAAATTTAATATAGCCTTACATATTTGACTGCCGAATTTAAAGATGGAAACTTCATCTTGCATATGAGTAAATATGGTAACTGTCAGTTGTTCTTCATTTGAGGTGCAGAATTGCTGAAGGTATTAAGACCTAGACAAGGGATGTTCAGTAGATTGAAGGCAGTTATTGTGCATGGGCTGCCTAATGCCTAGCATTCTGATGTACATGGTATCCCTTACGTCCAGTATTCTGTTCTACATGTCTGCTGGTTTCACTGAATGCATATGTCATTGCAACAAACACGTGAGTTTTCACAGACAGAAAAAGCAAATATTTACTTGAAAGGTTGAATATGTACACCACATGTGCACCATGTTTGCACAAAACTAAGATAACCTTTTTATCCATTTCAGTATTTCTGAAGTGACTGAATAGTTTTGGTTAAATACCATATGTGTAATTGCTGTGAAATATGTGACACATCCACTACTGAATATTATCCATCTTGTTACATTTCCTGTTTCATAACTCACTAATTTATGTACAAGGTGCTACCTAAAAATTCGGGGTATTTAAACACCATATGCCCTTCCGCTGCTAGATGAGGCTAGCAGCATGCTTTGTGAATCAGTGTGTCAACAGTTGTCATGCTGAGAGGACGTGTTATTAAGTTAAGTGCATTTTTGTGAGGTTGTGTTTTAGTGATCTGGCAATTTTTTTTACAACTGATAACGACGGATTTTAAGGAGCAAAGAATCTGCATCACATTTCGTTTCAGTCTTTAAAAAACTGCTGCAGGGACCCACTAAATGCTACAGGAAGCCTTCAGAGAGACTAAAGCAAAACTTTTTTATGGTACAAACGCTTCAAGGACAGATGAACGTCTATCGACGATGATAAGCATTCTGGACAACTGTCAACAAGCACAACATTGGAAAACAGAAAAAGTTCGTGAGGCTATCCTTGTAGATCATAGGCAAACTGTCCACGATGTTTATGAGATAGTAGGACTGTCATATGGGACCATTCAACACATTTTGGCAAACTATTTGAACATGAGGCACATTTCTGCAAGATTTGTGTCAAGATTGCTGAGTGACGACCAGAAGGCCCATCGCGTTTTCTATCTGCAGTGAACTCAAACAACAAGCCAGAGATGACCCCAACTTCATTTCCAATATCATAACCAGTGATGAAACATGGGTGTATGGTTGTGACCCTGAGACTAAGCAGCAGTCGTCGCAGTGGAAGTCACCAAATTCAACATGGCCGAAAAAAGCACGTCAATTTTGCAGCAATGTCAAGTCCATGTTGATCATATTTTTTGACATCCAAGGCATTGTCCACAAGGAATTTGTACCCCCTGGTCAAACCGTCAATGGCAAGTTTTACTGTGAAGTTTTGAAGCGGCTGAGGGAGGGCATTTGGCGCAAACGTCCAGACAAGTGGAAAAACAACAATTGGTTTCTCCACCATGACAAGGCGCCCCCTCACACAGCACTCATTGTTCGACAATTCCTGACTTCCAAAAACATTACAATGGTTCCCCACCCACCCCATTCGCCTGACCTCGCCCCCTGCGACTTTTTCCTGTTCCCCAAGATGAAATTACGGCTGAAAGGGTGTCGATTCAACACAACTGAGGAGATCATGCAGAATCGCAGGAGGTTATCGACACACTCATATTTGAGAACTTCCAGGGATGCATGAAATCATGGGAAACACGCTGGGATCACTGTATACATGCCCAAGGGAACTACTTCGAAGGAGATGGGGGAAACTAGGAGTTACGATAAGAAACTTTTTTGTTTGGTCAAATTCCCCGAATTTTTTGGTAGCACCTTGTACATTTCTTTCCCCCTGATTATCCCATATTTTGTTTTATGTGTACTTGGTTTAAAAATTATCATATTTGTCCATAGATATGAACTCAATTTTCCACCCTGTTTTTTAACAAAAAAAAAATCAGATTTACTGCATACCCTCGCCCTTTATGGAGGTTATGTTCTGGAATCGCCCATCTGAAAGTAAATTCACCATGCTTGAAGTTCCAGCCTTGTGGAAAGAGTGGATTTGGGGGGAACTAGAGACGTATGAAGCATGATAATATATGTAGTTAATAATTAATAGGTGTTAAAACATTAATATTTGATGCTTTTGTGATGAAGTCCACATTTCTAGCTGAGAAGTGTCATTCGACTGGGATGGAATATGTGGTGGGTGAAAGCTTTAATGAAGAAGACAATAATTTTGTATTTTCTTTGTATTCTGCTGCATGTTTTTGTGTTATATTAAATTAATTATAACAGAAGGGCAATTATTAGCCCTAAACACTGAAAAGTACAGTTGAAGTACAATGTCTAGGCAGGTGCTGAGACAGGATAGCGTATACAGTACATTACACTACACTGCACAGGGTTGGACATGAAAGGAGGAGGGATCTATGCCACGTACACAGATGTTGCCACAGTCCTTTTTCCACTAATAGCATAACCTCAATGCACAGAGCCACAGATGGATGTGGTGTGCTCTATTTAATTTATATTTAGCAAACAAACTTCCTTTTAACTGTATTATTTACATTAGTAACGAAATAATGAAATGGTCTTTAAGACTCACACCATCATTTTGTTAGTGACAAACTGTTGCATGTAACTAAGGAGAAAATCTGTTAAAAGCTAATGACCACACATGTAACTGTCCAAAGCTTTATGGAGCATGAGGATTCATTGCCACACTCATAAGGCCTGACAAAAAAGGTAAAGTTGTTCCTGACCATAGCATGAGCATGTAAGGGGATTAGAGGTGTAGCTCCACTCATTCTTACCCTTGGCACTGGATGGAGGTGAGCGGTCAACTTCACACCCCGGCTGTTTACCCCGTGGGGAAGAAAACCCAGCTTCCCATTGGATGGGAGGCTGGGTGGGGGCCAGTTTTGTGTAGCCCGTAGCATAGTCACTATACTGGCTCTTTGTAAAAGCTTGGCACTAAACCCTATCCTGAGCCAGTTGATCCAGTCCACATTTTCACACCTGATTTCTGTCAGGTGCATTGTGATCATTTCTATCGATGCCTAGGTCTACTATATGATCTCTTCCCTTCAGGTTTCATAAATATAATTTTATGCATTTTTATTTGCCATGTATGTTGCATGTTCTGTTCATATCATTCTTCTGTGATTCAGTTACTCTAATAATACTCTTCACTCAATGTTCAGTGAAGCATACAAATTATAAAGCTTCTCAATGTTCCATTTTTTCCATCCTCCATCAATTCCTCCCACAACAGGTCAGAATATCTATATACTTTCTGACAGTCAAGTGGCCATTAAGGCTCTTAACAGTTTCCACATAAAATCAGAATTGGTCTGGGACTGCCATCAGTCTTGGTGCAACTGGCAGAACATAACAAGATTCAACTGGTGTGGGTGTTGTGACACATGGGTATTGATAGAAATGAAACAGATGATCCTGTAGCTTGGCATGGCTCCTTGCTTCTGTTTATAGGAAGTGAGCCTGTTTTGACACCTGCAGAGGTTGCCGAGGGGGTGATGAGGGCCTAGATGCACAGGAAACATGAGTGTTGGCTGTCCATTCGTGGACAAAGGCAGGCTGATGGCTTGCTTAAAAGACCGTCTGCTAAAAGAGCTGGGGAATTACTCACCTTGGGTAGAAACCAGCTAAGAAGAGTGATGGGACTTTAAAATGACATTGTTAAAAGTGGGGCTGGTAGACAGTCCTGGCTGTGATAGATGTAAACAGGCATCGAATGTGGTCGCACATATTGTTTATGACTGTGAGGCACTGGCAGCATTAAGATTTATGCACCTGGGCCATCATTTCTTTAAACCAGGTGACTCTACTGATGTCTCCTTCTTCAAAGTATTACACTTTGAAGTACAGGCTGTTGAATGCTTCAGCTAAGGGTTGCACAAAATGTCAGAAATGGTTAGGGTGCGCAGGTCACTGCAGTACCTGCCCTGCTGTACTCTGCTCTGCTTAATTCCACCCTCTTCTCAGTGATTTTTTCTTAAACACCCTTAATATGTGCCCCCTCTCACTGTGTGAGAGGCCAAGTTTCAGACTCAATACATGTGGTAAAATTATATTTTTTACCATTACTATCTTCAGGGATAAGATGGAAGATTTAAAGTGTTATGTAATTTAATTGCTGAAGAACATTTTCCTGTACTCCTTATGCAGGTGGCTGCTCCTATTCTTGACTACATGTATTCAAAATTTACAAGTGCATCCCAGAAGAGTATGTTGCAACAGGAATTCTATGGTGACATGTACAAGCAGGACAAGGAGAGCAATGTGCACAGCCTTGATGATGTATTCCAGATGACACCATCTATGAAGGGAGCTGTTCTCAGCTCTGTGAAAGCTAACTTGTCACGAATTCTTGACAAGTCAGTATCAACAATTTATTAACTCTAAAACTCAACCTCACAATGTCAGAACTTTCTATTTAGTACATTTACCATTCTGAAATATATACATGTGGATGGTACAGACTTTTTAATAAGTGCACTTAAACATCATGAGGAATGAAACTGACATACCAGCTGCATGTAAGTGGAAGCAGTAGGACACTGAGGTAAAAAGTAAAGTTGCGAGTTTTTACGCAGTTATATTGGTGCAGTTGAGGTCTCTGTTTTCCTGGGATGTGGTGCTGCATCACTGAATGATTGGCTGTGGGTGTTTTGAGAGAGTGTGGTGGTCTCAGAATGTCAGGCACCAATCGTCCGGTGATGCAGTGCCACATCGCAGGAGAACAGGTTTGTGAAACAGTAAAAGTGCCTTCGCCCCAGGCCATTTTGGTTTCTGAACTGCAGTAGGTACGAAGGATGGGCAGTAAAGTAACTTGGCTTTCTAGATTCAGATGGTTTCAAGAACAAGAAAGTGAGAAACAGTTATATAAAGTCAAATCTCCGTATATTGGTTCATATCCAAATACCGTGAAAGCCAGTTATAATGATAGTGTCTTAGACAACACCTTGGCTCTAGCATCTAATATTCTGTGATTCCAGGTAATCACTTATAAGGCACATACGCCTCAGTTATAGCTACATTTAATGTAATGACACAAATTAGTCACTCCATTTCATGACATTACAACTGCGTTCAAATATACTTCTTTTTGTTAAAAGTATTACATGTGAGGGGGTGCAAACCCGTATGTACTGTGTGTCTCTTAGGTTCTCAGGTGGCCATTCTGCACTTTACATTTAAGAATGCACAGTTAATTCACTGCACTAAAATTCAGATGTTTTTAGTCATGCTTTTACACATTTTAAGTGGTTTTAGAAATATTATTTCCCAAGATTATTTTACTCATTTTCTTCAAAGGGGGGGAATTGAAAGAAGACAAATGTAAGCTGGAAAGACCAGCTGCAGGGTATCTGTTAAAGATGGGGAAGAAATTTTAGGGGAGATATAACAAGCTTTTGATGCCTGACAATCACATTTAACATTGTATCAAAATCCAGCACAACATATTGCTCCTGTTGGGGTAGTTCAGAAATTTGATTTTGAATGTAATAGTTTATGGATGACTTCAGCTACATTCTGTAGCCATGCTATTGTTTCTATCCACAGGAAGTTAACAGAGTCTTCTCTACTACACACAGTCCTGTGTGAGTATTTGAGACATTGCCTGAAAGAGGATCGTGAGGAAGTCCTCTCACAGATACAGAATTCTCTTCTGGACTTTACCAATACAAGGGATGGTGCTCATGTAGCCTTACTGTGTGTCTGGCATGCTTCTAATAAGGTATGTTACGCTGCAAATTGCATGGCAGAACAATTATTGTAGAACAGGATCCTGTATAGCAGGAACAAGTTAATTCTGCACATAGCATAGCAACAGGCACAAGTGCCTAAGTATACTCTTGCTGTTGTTATTTATAACAGTGTTTGATAATGGAATAAATGTTAAATGTCAGTCATTGGTGTATGTTAAGTATGCAGATTCTGGTGAATGACCAGAATTTTATATGTTAAGTTGAAAGCATTAATAATAGTAATTCTGAATCATGTGATAGTGGCATTTGTTAGAGGAACTGGGTAGGTTGGATGTGTTGTCTTTCTGGTATTTCTGTGCTCTACTGCTTTGTGCTGCTATCATTGACCATGTGATCAACTAGCTCAGCACATCTGAGCTGTTGGTTTCATTGACACTGCACTATTATTTACAGTAATTGGTCAATGCATAGTGATCAATTAGTTGGTTCCAGATGTTTTTGATCTGTTAATTCGTAAATTAATTTAAATTTTCTGATTCATGTTAGGAACTATGGTTGTTTTAAACTCGCTTTTAATTGTATCTTTCCGACAAGTGGGCACTGTTTGGGTAGCCACATTTCTGCATTGTGGTGAGTCTTTAACAGTCACCTCTCATGTAATGCTCTATTCAGTATTTAAACTATAATTAGTGAGAGACTGTGTGTCACTGTTTAAAGTCTGGCAGATAGTTTGGTTCAGTGACAATTCAGCCTCATCAGGTCTCATTTGGAGTTGTGATGCTGTTTAAAACCATTGACATTTGTCCAGTTAGAGGCAAGTGACTGCTTCAGCAGCCACTTACAGTTAAGCTAAAATCACATGGGTGTTGCACAGAAGTTGTTTACATAGGCATACAAGAGATGTGGAAATGATTTCCCAGCTAAGAAAGTTACAGATTGAAGGCCATGATAATATGCTACATCAAAATGCTCATGAATTCTCAGTTGCAGGAAGCAAAATCTACTATGCAAATTCTTTACTACTACTACTACTACTACTACTAATAATAATAGTAATAATAATAATAATACCATCACCATTATGGTGTGGAGTTTTCTTTCATATATATCATTAACTTGCTATGTGAGTTTTGATGCTATCAAGGAGAGATACAATTACTGTTGCAAGAATGAAGTAATGTATACTGTATACATGGTTCACTCCTTAAGTCATGGCAACTTTCCCCACCGCCCCAAATGTGTCAATGTGGGAAATATATGCACATTTGAAAGTGCTTGGCATGTACTTAATAAATGTTACCATTAGAAGGTGCTATATGTACAGGAGTGCACAACAGGTTATGCACAAACTTTATTGCTTTTGCAATCCCATTCTGAAATGGAAGTCTTTAAAGTGGAGCAGCATTTATACCTGAAGATAGCAATTCTCCATGGAAAAAGTGCATGGGAGTGCCATGCAGAGCTATGTGAAGCACTGGGTGATCATGCCATAACAGAATGGGTACAGGCATTCAGAAGTGGAAGAGTGTCAGCAGTCAATATGTATCTCAGGTCAGTGTGAGGTGGCACATATGACACTGACGGTGTTTGCTGCCATCCCCATCATTGGTAGCAAATCATAGACGTTCTTGGAGGCTAATATGAAGGTTGTTTGGAGTTTGTAAGAGCAGTTTGTGCTGTATTCTGCTTTCCATGTCCAATCTTTATGCCACAGTGAAATGATAAAAACTTAATTCAAAAGACACTTGTATACAACATGTACTTTCAAACATGTATACACCATTTCCCACATTGTCTTGTTTTGCCAAGAAAAAAATAGTGTTCATGACTTACAGAGTGATAACATGCACACACACACACACACACTAACTTAGAATTGTGCAGGTACCAGTAAGTAATGGCTTTTTCTTTAAAATTGGATGGGCATCCAATAACATGGCTTCCTGATCTTTTGCTATAATTATTGTACAAATTATTGAAGTTCTTGCTGTTTGTGGTAGATGAAGGATTTGTTTCCAGGATCAGAACTGTTATGCCAAAGGGCTGACCAGTGTGAAGCTTGTAATTTTTAAGTCAGCAAAGATTGTTGCCTATCTTCCATAAATAATAGAAAATACCGCATCCACATTATGGCAGGTCGTAGAATGAATACAGAAAAAAAAAGTATCTTCAAATGAGTGATTGACATATGAAAAACTTTTTAACATCTCCATGTGTGTAAGAAGTTAAATTATTCTTGTAACAGAGCATAACATACCACATTTCTCAATTCATTTGGTTTTGTAGAGGGGAATTCCCTGTCTAAAATAGACTTGCCCTCTCTCCAATAGTAAGCCTTTCAGGTACAAAATGGAGCTTCTGTATTTTGTACTTATCAGAAACGTTCTGCCGAGAATGGGCTCAGAACGCTGTATATTCAGGATTTGCCAGTGAGTACCTCTGTGCTACCAGAAGGACAGTTATGAATAAAGCTATCAGTAGGTATTTAACAAAATCATGTTTTTGTTAAAAGGACACCACAGAATAAATTGCAGGTTATACATACCTTTTCAGTCAAGTTCATTGTTTGATTTTGTACTCTCAGTGATGTATAAATTGCATTTGCTTTTACTGGCACAGTTGTGTGATTAGTAGCCATTTATTCTTCTCATGAAGTTCCTCTACCTCTACTGAATATTTAGTTTGCTTAAGTAAAACTCATTTGTCTACCTCAGCTACTGAAGCATGCATATTATGTACAGTGAAAGAAGAATGAAAGTATGGTGTTTAATTTCACAGGTAAAGAAGCTGATCATGAAGAGTTTAAAGGGCCATGTGATGGAAGTTGCAAAGTCTGAGCATGGCCATCTCATTCTGTTAGCTCTGTTTGATTCTGTGGATGACACTGTTCTTCTGAAAAAAGTAAGCAGGAACTGTAGGAAGTGCCATGTAATCATTTGTACTAATTAGACTGTTGGTTGTGCAGGATAGGAGGGAAATCGTATAATTTTAAAATACAGTTATAAAAAACTTACATTTTGTGTGTAAAATTTTCCAAGTCCCAGTGTGCGAGTAATGTAATTATATAATTCCAGTCATTCATCATTTCCTTATGTTTGAGGGTTTAATCTTTTTTCATTAAGTAGGAGACAAATTTAAGTGCCACTTATATTTCTTGACTGACTTTTTCTGGTGTAGTGTACATATTAGAATTTCTACCAAATTAACACACCCAGACCAGCATATGGCATGCAAGGCCATTCGTCATTGCACTAAGAGATTAGGATATGGTCTGTATGACACTGAGGGTTAATTACAGTACTTGTGTCAGATATTTGTTAAATAATCATGGATGAATGTTAATAATTATCGAAGATGTGAGTAGAGTCCATAGCAAAATAAAGGTGAAGGCTGTGTATACTTCAGTTATTCATCCATTTCTGCTGATAGAAGAGTCGGTAGCAGACCAGCATATATGCCAGTTTCTGTAGTGGTTTTCTCTTGTGGTTGGTGAATTGTGTGTCATCATATTCACACAAATACCCAAATTGTGCAGTTATGTTATCCAACTGTATGTTTCAATTGTTGCTTGTGCTGAATTGGCAAGGTTGAGGGTGCAAGAGAAAAAGATATTTCTATTGTTCTTTCTCTGATTGTTGTTCATCGGCATTCTGATTTAAAGTACCTGTGTTTGAATTTGACTGTAGTCAGTTTTATTTGCAACAGATGCAACTTTACAAGTGTTTTGTTTCTTAAAGTGTGCCACTCACTTATACAGAATATGAATTATATTGACATGTTCCTTGAAGCTACATTTTTCTTGAATGAACATTTGTGCTTCTGACACAGATCCTCAGTTGTGCATGAAAATGTGGCATAAATTGGTATTTTGCTCTTTTTAAATACCCTAAATTGGAAATCAGAAAGAAAGAACTTTTGGCAGTAATAATTTCCCATTGCACTATTGTGTTACATCATATGCGTCATATGTTGTGTACGGTGGAGTTACCTGGTTGAAGTGATACTGGTCCATTCTTGCAATATGGTGGGAATTCCTAGACCATCGTTGGTAGGTCAGCTGGGTTACTCTGCAGTACACAACATTTGATGCAGAAAAATGGCCATTACATGTATGGATTGAATAGACAGTGGCTGCCCTCATGTGTACTGAGAAAGAGGTGTACAGGGTTCTGCAGAAAGGGAAGAAGTGGTATAAACTTAACTTTAATGGAGATGTGGAAGATGTGAACAAGCAGCTTACATTTTTAATGTAGTTCATTATTAGTGTAGTGTATTTAATTTCATTAGCTACACAGATATTAATTTCCTTGATTTTATCCATTTTAATTGGTGCCTTCTGAAATGTAGAATCAAGTTTCATGGTAGTACATTAGCCCTTGCAATGGCTGTTGCAAGACCTAGCTTCTGTATTAAAATGTCCAGAATCACTGAGATTTAACAGATGGCAGTTGTGGGCATGGACTCAGTTGGACATAAAGGTACACTGCTAAGTGACTAGTGTTACTTTGTTAACTACTTGTACTTCATGGGACAGTGGATGCACTGGATATGATCGAAGGTGTACTTTCTGAGATGGTGAACACAGTGGATACAATTGAAGTGGTCCTTGAAATTTGGAAGTATGGCTGGGGATTGTATTCTGGTCCACTTAAGTATGTGGCTCTTCTTTGTATTTCTCCTTGATAAGTAAGATGGTTTAAAGGAAAAGAAAAGAAACTAATATAAACACACATTGTTCTGCTTGACAGGTTTTAATTGCATCGTAACACTCCTTTTATGTAATCTTAAATTTCTTCATTATGAACCATGTACTAAGTGTGTGGATGTATTTAATACAATATTATAGCTTGGGCTCCATGCCTCAGTATTCCATGCTGAAATATGCGCCATTAACCCTTTAAATGCTGAGTTAAATCCCATCTGCCATTTGCAGGAATTATTAGGAGCTCACCATATTCTACACATTAGCAGGATAAGGGTTAAGGCATGTGTAATGGAGAATATAGAAAAGGGCTACATATGTAAGAGTATCTTGTATTCTTTCTGACAGTCAAGCAGCCATTATAGCCATTGACAGTTTCCAGATAAATTCTTAATTGGTCTGGGAATGCCATCAATCCTGGTGAAACTGGCAGAACATAACAATTCAACTGGTGTGGGTGCTGTGAGAAATGGGTATTGATGGGAATGAAATAGATGATCCTGTAGCTTGGCACTGCCCCTCACTTCTGTGTATAGGAACTGAACCTGTTTTGACATACCTGCAGAGGTTGCCAAGTGGGTGATCAGGGCCTAGATGAGCAGGAAACATGAGTGTTGGCTGTCCGTCCGTGGACAAAGGCAGGTTGAGGACTTGCTTAAAAGATTTATTTAAAATGGGGCTGGTAAGTCAGTCCTGGCTGTGCTAGATGCAAACAGGCATCTAATACAGTTGCACATATTGTTTATGACTGAGGCACTGGCAGTATTAAGATTCATGCACCTGGGCCATCATTTCTTTAAGCCAGGTGACTCTACTGATGTCTCCTTCTTCAAAGTACTGCACTTTGGAGTGCAGGCTGCTGAATGCTTCAGCTAAGGGTTGCACAAAATGTCAGAAATGGTCAGGGTGCTAGGCTCACTGCAGTTCCATCAAACGGTAACTTAATAAAATACAATTATAATACACAAATAGGGATTTTTTCTTTGCTTACTATCAGTTTCCAACATTTTTTCGTTTTTGGGACCATCATTTGAGAAATCATAATTGGCTTACAATTAGGGAAGGAAACTGAAAGTTCTTAACTACAAACTACATTTTTAACAAATATATTAAAACATGGCATATTTATACATTAAAACTGTGTATGTATTAAGAATTATTAATATTATAGTATTCTTAATCACATGGAAAGTATTTTAATCTATAAATATTTTAAACTTTCATATTGTAATTTTTTCATATAATATGCATGTTAAAACCTCCAGTATTCTTCCCTGAATTGTGAGCTAATTACAGTTTCCCAGATATAATCATAGGACCAGAAGATACTATAAATTGATGTGAAGAGCTGACAGATGCTTGTGTGTGCACTATGATGTATTGTATTAAATACGGCTCTGTTTACATTTTCCATGACGCTTCTTTGTGTGAGTACTGTGGGATTTCAGAATTTATTTGCCATGGAGTTTCATATATGTATTTTACCATTGTTGCTCTGCTGGATTGGTTTATTTAGATGTTAATGCCTGAACTTATGGGAGATTTATGGAGTCTTGCAAATGATAAGTATGGAAGGAAGGTTGTCTTGTATTTGGTGGCACATAGAGATCCCTTGTATTTCCATTCCACAGAAGTGGACATGCTCAGAAAAGGTGCTGCACTCAGCAATAGGTAAGTATGTTAAATTTGAGGTTTTTGCTATGGTTTTGTTGAGGATTCAGGTTCTTGGGATGTGTTGCAATGTCATTGGGTCAGTGTTGTCTTCCTGGACCCCCCAACCTTTGACAATGAAGGTACTGTTTTCCTTTTAAATGCCAAGAAACCATAACTTAACAGCGGTATGTTACATTCCAGAAGACCTGAATCTCCAGTGCTTCACTCATTTTATGTGTGAAGTGCATCATGTTATTCAGTTCTAACCATATTTTTTTAGACAAAATTCTTCATGCATAACAGAGTAGTTCGGTATTACAATTTTACTGTACTCTAATTACAGCTTATTTCCTTCTTGTTTGCCCTTATCAGTGCTTGAGCTTTTTGTATCTGGTAAAATGAAATAAGGGATACAAGGAATATCATTATACCTACAGAAAATGTAGTTTGGAAACATTCTTTTGTGTAGTGGGGATGTTTGTGTTCCATTGGTTTTAATTATGAATTTTGTGTTGTGTGCAGTAAGAAGGATGTGGGAATAAGAACATCCGAACTGCTAGATGCTGTTTCAGAACCCTTGTTAGAAGCTATTGAAAATGATGCAGGATCATGGATCAGCACCAGTTCCATTGGGATGGTGACACTGGCAGTTCTGAAATCTGGAAAAGGTAAGTGGAATGGAAGCACTCATTGGCTGATTTTAAACTGACTTCAGGACAGGGCCTTTGGTTCTATTGCATTTGAAGAGATTTCCTTTAAGCTCCATTTAGTTTTTGGACTTGGTCCATCATCATGTGTTTAAAAATACAAAACTGAACAAATCCTGTCTCTGTCCTCAGGTACAAGGGTGGGGAACATGTGCAGTTGAGCACAATAGATAGAGTTTTTCTTAATGTGATATACACTATAATTGTGTTTGTAAGATTACATTCTTCATTGTAGCTATAATGTGGCATACTCTTCGTTTGCACGATAGAGTGAAGGTGTAACACTCAGAAGCAGTTAATATGATGGTGATTGTGGACTGTTGTATTTTCAGGTTCTGCACTCCAGAAAGCTTTTGTGGCTATTGCTGAATATATCAGTGATATAACCAAAAAAATTACTGAAAAAGAGAAACAGGAGTGCTTTGTTGTGGAGCATTCCGGAACCCACCTGATGCTGAAGAAACTTATACAGCATGACAAACAGAGATTAAAGAATGATGAAGGTATGTGGACTGTGACTGGTGAATCCTGTTCTGGAGGTCAGGTCTAGCAGAATGGTACAATGCTGCATTGTGTATCCTTCAGCTAGACCTAAACTCTGAATCACAACATGCCACTTTTTCCTGTTACGATTCGAGGTAACAACTGTAGACCTTGGGGGCATTAATAGGGTCCTTCTCCTCACTAGCCTTATGGTTAAAACATATCTTCTTTTTCTTCTTTAGCCATACAGCCTTGGCTTCACCCACAGCAGGTGCCCATTCTGTTCTCTCCAATTTGACATCATCCATCCACCTTAATCTAGGTCTTCCTGTTTTTCTCCCTCCTCATTACTGTCCTTGCACTGTCATTTTTTACAATGTACCCAAGCCATTCCAAACTACTTACTTTTTTCTCTCTCTTCCTTAGTAGTACAGCTCTATCATTGTGGCCTTGGCTTCCCTTCCAGGCTTCTCAACAATGCCATTTTTTACAGGGTGATGTCAGCTGCATGCTGAACCCCATCCTGGAGGGTCAGGCTTTGATTTTTCTTGATTGTGCTTCCCTATGGAGGTTTGAAAATGTGTAAGGAACCCCCCTTGTTGTGGGACAGTCTTTGGCTTCTCTGTTGAGACCTGTCTGGCTTGAGTGACCCTACTAGTAGCAGGGCGACTGCAGGCATCATCTCCGGCTTCATTGGAGCGTGCGGTCCTCACTGCCCAGTTTTTCATAAACCAAAAAGTTGGTTCCACCTGGTGAGGACCCAGATTTAAATTTGGTGAAAACATTTAGGTCCTGTCAAATATGTAAGTCTGTACCACTGTGTGTGTAGTGTGTGTTTTTTTTATATATATATATTAAGAAATGTGAATCAGTTGACACACTATGCATTAGAATTATTCAGAATAGTCTTGTAACCATGCTGGATTTTACAGTGTAGCTGTTTAGGTTCCATTCTCTTTTTCCAGTTTGAAATATTATTAAATTATTTGTATTTACTGGAAGATGCATGGGATATGCTAGCTCAGAGTGAGGAATCTCATTCATATTTCCAGATAATATCACCACACCTACTGGACCTGGTAGTATCTTTTTTTAATGTGTCTTAGTTGGCCTCACATCTGAGGGTATCCTTGCTAATTACGTGTAGTTACTGAATATATTGCAATGTTATTTCATGTACATGCTTTAAAATTACAGCTGTTATCTGGCCATGGTAGTCACCTTTCATTGATAACGCTATGTAAATAAGCTGAACACTTATGACAAAGCCATCCTGTGAACTAGCATCAATATCAGTCATTGTGTTCCCTACATTACCACATGATAAGACACCCTTTACTTTGTTCATTTGCCATCATTTTCTTTATGTCAGATTGCTGTCTGTGTCCATGTCTTATATAGATAAAACAGTCTTTCTCCCTCTTGACCAGAGTTAATTTATGCATGTAACTACAGTGCCACTCAGCAGAACAAAGTTGCTGTATTGAAATGATTCTTTTCTTTGACATTTTTGCCATCTAAAACCAATTTTGTGCCATATTCCCTTCTAAAAGACTGCTCCCTCAAGGAAAATTTATTTTGTGTTATAATGGGAAGGCATTTTCTAGTTTGAACAATTTTCTTTTCTCCACAGAAGTTTGTGACTTCTTCCAACCACACACAAATCAGGATTGTCAATGATTAAAATTTCTTGAGATTTCTGAGTCCTCTTCCTGGGGTATGCAGAGGGCTTCCTTCATTTCTCTCTTTACTGTCTCTTCTGACATATACTGTTCTGAATGACACACCACAGTGTTTTGTTGTTCTTTTGTCTGCATGATAATGTGTGTAAGATTAGACTGTTCTTCATTGCTGCCTGTTTACAGAGTTGATTTAGGTGGTTATTACTTCCCTAGGTGTACAGCAAATTGCTATTACCTTTTTCACCGGTTGCCATTTGTGGGGTGTTCAGTTTATAACAAGCCTGTAGTCGAATTTCTGCACAGCTATAACAAGATAGAGCATGACAGAAAATTGTGGTACTAAGAAGCACACACAAGACACAACAGCACCTCAGCCCACTGTATTTTTAACTGGAATACATTGGTTACTAGTATTAACAGATGATGATGTCACTTCTGACTTCTTCCCCCCTATGACTGCTGCCAAGGTCAAAGCCAGTGTCATGAAGTCCACCATTGTAGTTTGTGCTTGGACCATGATGAGCTTGCTAAATAGGTCTTCGTTGTATTCTGCTGCTGTTTAATCCAGTACTTCCATCATCACCTGTTTTCCTTATTGAAGGAAAATTATACATTGTATTCTGCTTGTATGCTACATTTATGTAGTACTTCATAGTACATGCATTGTAAGTTATAATTCTAATTCATGTATTTACCAGAGTAGAAGACAGTTTTTTTTAATAATTCTTCATCTGAAAGATGGGGACCATGTTATAATCACAAAGTTAAGCATGTTGTGTATGGGTATTTTCATGGAAACTGAAGGTTATGAAAGAGGGCTGGCTTATGTTTGGGTAAATGTGGTAATTTAATTTTTTTTCCTGTGATTTGTTTGTATGATTCTACAAATGCAACAAAGAGACTGTGCAGATTATTTTCCCTGAGCATTCCTGTAGGGCTTATTTATTAACAGCAGCATACTGCATCATCCATTTTTTACATTCATTAGGTGATGATTATTGTACTTTTGTTGACATGATCATCACTTTTCCTATGGGGAGCAGTTGGTCAAAACTGCATATTAATATGGTGCAAAAGTTAGCAAGTGCACATCTTAAAGTACACAAAAAAATGCTGCATGTGAAATTTAAAGTTGTATTTTGCTGTGGAAGATTGTTATTCCTTATGAAAACTATTCTTAAAGTAGTGGGCAGCCTGCAAAACTCATTCATGATCGAAAGGGAGAAACTGTCAATGCCATTGTTCTCAGGTTTCTTCTCTGAAGTCACCAAACTTGTCATGTACTTTATTGTGGCTGTTGTATTAGGCACAGTTGCATAGTTTCAAAAACTACCTATATAGTAAACCAATAAATGCACACTGATAAAGTATGCTTTATTAACCCTTAGCCGCCGAACGACATATATACAGGGTGTCCCAAGAGGAATGTGCCAGACTTCGGGAAAGTGTTCCTTATGTTAAAGTATACCGATATAACCCAAAACACCTATATCCAAAGTTGAACGGTTACGGAGATAATGGCCAGAGAAGTTTGAAACTTTGA
>Ga0136643_10004359_pt1 | contig 19469 bp, 6 predicted proteins | sample TergutLab28metaG_FD_96883 | JGI IMG/M metagenome (GOLD analysis project Ga0136643, IMG submission 96883) | Labiotermes labralis P1 segment gut microbial communities from Petit-Saut dam, French Guiana - Lab288 P1 (version 3) (version 3) | ecosystem: Host-associated > Arthropoda: Insects >...
CCAGGAAGAAGAAAACGAGGAAGACCTAAAGCTACATGGGCGGAAGGGATTAGAGGACTGTTGGGGGAAAAGGGATTAATGGAAGAAGACTGGAATGACAGAGACAAATGGAGGAAGAAGATAAGATAATTGTCAAATGGGCGCAGGAAGATGTAGAAACGTCGAACAACCTGCTAAATAAATAAATAAATAACGGGTATTTTACACGAAAACCAAAATATATTCTTGCTCATATCTCGCTCAGTTCTTCTTAGACTGAGAAATGTTTCAGACAAAAGCTGTAGAGAAAATCAAAACAAACATTTTGTGTGCAGTAACCTTTACTCAACCTCTAACAGAAATGAGTACCAGGAGCATTTCCTGGGGGTAAAGGCGGCCGGTGCGTAAGGCTGACAACCTACTACCATCCTGTGCCTTTGTCACGAAATCTGGGAACCTTAACTTCCTGGAACCCTCTGGGCTACTCCAGGCCTGTAACGGGACCGATTTACCTTTTTTTTCTACTTCGACAGTGGTTGCACGAACGCGCCTCAATATCTCGTTACACGGACATTGACTGTGTTTTAAAAACATGCAAATAGATGTTCTGTTATTTTAAGTAAACTGTTTAAAGGACTTAGAAATAGTGCTCGAAATGTAAGGCAAGAAGGAAACTTTACAGATCGTGTAACGTCTAAACAGGTATTTTCTTTGGTGATGGACTTGGAAACCGGAAACTGTAAATTATCTCCTCACACTGCAGGAACCCCGCTCCAAACGGACTACTTCACCTACTGAGTTACCAAACACGCCCGGCCGTACCTCTTCACTCCAGCTCATCCGCAACAAATCTCAAGACGTGCCGACAAACCCTCGACCTGTCAGGCTGCGGATACTTGATCTAAACGAATACTTCCACAATCACACATTCAGCCAGTCTGAAATGTCCATATAGCCGCTACAGACGTACCAACGCTACGGAAACGCTTGGGATACCCCATGCTTTCCACTTAGCACTACTAAACCCACTTGGTTTTTTCACCTCACACGAAGTGTACAACCATATATATGTACTTTAAACTTATTGAAATTTACTTATAGGACATCATGTACAACATGTATATGTACCATTAACTCTGTGTACTTTTCTTGTCGAACATATTATTAGTTCAATATGGATAAAACGCATGACAACGATATCTCGTTGAAAGATTAGAATATGTAACACAACTAATAATCTTAAACTGTATAGTTTTCCTCATTATACATTTTTGTGACCTGAGAATGGCCCACAGTGGCCGAAACATGTCGTCAGCGTTATAAATAGGATACAAAGACAGTTGTGTTCTGACGTGCCTAGCCTTTCCTAATGTCCTTTTTGGTAGTTTTGTTTCCTATCAGCCCACGTGGCTTTCCCGTCTTGGACGACATTACGAAGCCCGGGTTTTCTCCTTCTCAATAACATCCCGATTCTTTAATCAGCAGTAACATCTAAGATCAACTTACGCAACGTGAAATGAAAATATTGAGGTTATTATGTTGAATATTCATCCTAAAAGTGTTAATGGACGAATACAGACGTTTAGTTTCTCTACAGCATCGTGTCCCTTATTTCTATTATTGTCGTTTTTGTCGTCTTGTTTCTGAAAGTATATAAAAACATTCATTGCAGTATAAGTTTTCCAAGTGTTCTGCAAGAAAATTCCACTAGTGGATTACTATTATTATTATTATTATTATTAAACACCACGTACATGCTCATGTTTATTTCACAATTTTAGAAACCGAACATGAAAAAGAACTTTCGGGGGGGGGGGGAAATGGGAAATTTGAAGTAAATGAGATCTTGTTTTAGTTTTTGTATACAAAAAACGCGACTTTTTTTTAAACGCGCACAATTAAAAACAAGTTAGGTCTATCATCTTTTAATATTCATTTATTAATTACACTCACTTCTTTGCTATCCAGTTCTTTAGCTTCACATATAAATTTTTTTAACGTTAGTCCATATTCGGTGCAGTAGATTGATTAGACAGTATTTTATCAAAATTGCAAATTAATAATGAATAATCATTAGTAACTTATGTCCTTCCTACATGTTTCGACTACTACAAGGTCATCATCAGGGAGGGGCATACAAAGACATATAATTATAATTTTCTGTATTTTATGCCTTGTAAATACCTCCCTGACGATGAGTTTGAAAATATCGAAACATGTTGGAAGAACATAAGTGACTAATGGTTGTTTATTAGTGACTGCGCAATTTGTTGGGTTAAATACTGTATGAGAATTTTATTAGAATTACCGCCAACAAATTTTCCAGTGCAACTGGGTTTTGTGGCCAAATTAAATTGTGAGGTACAGACCAGGTAATGTGCATAATGACGAAGAGATGGAAAAGTGGTAAATGAGCAGATTCGTAGTTTGTTCATTTTCTCGAGCCATTGCGTCGTCCAACTTTATGCTAATGAAATGTGTAAAACAAAGAAGAAATTTTAAGTATAGAAACCGACAATTTAAAATTCTGAGAAAAGTCATTAAAGGACTTGTATCTATAAGGAAGATTTTAATGCCTACGTCACTGTCGAGACACGCCATGTTTGTGGAGTGGGATGCAGATGTAACTTCTAGCCAAGAGTACTCCTGTCCGGTGCAGATATGTAGGGACAAAATACGGTTTCAAATTTCCGTTCCAGCAAATTAAATTTTCTGCATATCTCACAAAATACTTTAGAAACAGTAGCATGCACGCACGCGCGCTCACACACACACGCACACACACACACACACACACACACACATGTCTGAAGCTGTTGCGTGTTGTTACGAAGCGTTCTGAATCACAGCATGAAATATTTACGCTTGGTTACTTTGTTTTATTGGCAAATTATCAACTCTTATATGAACGGAATTTCCGCTTTCTATTCCTGTAAATTACATATGTTATTTTACGTGTATTTCGAGACATGTAATTACTTTTACTTTTTGAGTCACGTGCTTATATTTTACAATTTTTAAATCATATTTTACTTTAAAATTTTCCTTTTTATTTCATTGTATTTTCCACTTTCTTCAAACCTACATTAACAATGTATTTTCAAAGTTTTATTCTTGTTATTTTCCACTTTCCTGTTGCTTTTTATCCACTATTTCGCTCTTATTTCTGTTGACTACAAACAAGTCCTTGGGCAGAAAACTTTTGCGAGTCAAAGAATTCCCAGTATTGTGTGGAAGCCGAATAGCCTATTTAATACCGAGTCCACAGAATCCCACCACTGCTACCTGTTCTGAGCCCGCTGAATCCCGTCAGAGTCTCTCCGTCATGCTCTGTAAGGCCGATTTATTCTTACCATCCTGTGTACTTCTAGGGTTTTAAGGCGACTTTTTTCCTTCTCTTTTCCCCAGCAGAACTCTATGTGCTTTTCTCCCTTTTCCCGTTCATGCCATATGCCCCGCCAATCTAATTCTTGATTCTGTCACCCCAACAATATTTGATCATTGATACAGATAATGGGACTCAATATGTTTGTTCTTCCAGCTTTCTGTTATTTTCTGTCTGTGATTTTCTTGTTTAATGTTTAAATTTTATTTTTTGTGTTCTTAACTTGCTGCCTTCCTTGGACTTCTTTTTCCGTGAACTATTCGTATTTCCATGTTGCTTACACGTCATAGTCCCTATTGTTGCAAATGTGCAGTAAGCAGTGTCTTTTATGTTTCGTTTCGGACTGTCTTCTTTTTATGTAACTGCTTGTCGAACTGATATCTAGGCGCAAATTTCTATTCCCAGTGTCGTTCTTACATCTCTGTCGTTCTACGCTAACATCTCTTTGCGGTATTATAGTACGGTTTTACCGACATTTTAAATTTTTTAAATTTACAATCCTAGGCGTTATTTTACAAGATTTTCTCCTGTGAAAATTTTTCCATTGAAGTTTCCGTACCCCTCCTTTGTTAAAGCACATTAGAGTTTATAAATATGTAATTTTACGCCTTATTGTTTTTACTTTTCGAAGATGTAAGTATTTCATATTATATAGCTTTAGTGTTAGGATTATTTATGAAAGAGAATGGAAGAGGATTTGAAAGAAGCGATAATCTTTCATCCGAGATACTTTATTCATGCACTCGCTTCTACGGACTGAGGAAAGCCACGAAGTGCCAGAGAATAGCTGGTGTCGATGTAGAGGTTATAGCAACCACATTTCTCTTAACAATGACGTATGGTGTTATTACTTCGATATAAGCAAATATTTTGTGATCTTATCACACTTGTTTCATGTGGTACAATCTCATTATTTGTAAACGAACTTTTCTTAAAAGCTGAAATTATTCTGTTAACGACCGTTTGAATCGTAAAATTGAAATCACCTGTACACACTACTGATGGGGCTAAGTAAACATCTGTAATGTATCTCGTACAGAGTTGGTTTTAATTTGGCGAGTGATTAAGGATGTACATGGTAGAAAAGCAACATTACATATATTTTAGTCACTGAATATTTACATATCAGTTGAAAAAAACGCAGATAGTTTGTGATTTATTTTACGTTTATTCGCAGTTGAAAAATAATGTTACAACCAAGAAATGTAAGTTAGACAAAGAAATAAACGGAATCGGCGATCACTGTTTGCCAGCCGCAGCTACATCTGAAATAAAACAGAAATAAAGGTGGTGATGGCGATTTGGCGATGAAGCTTCATTTAATATGACGACTGTACTTCCTAATACTTGACATTCTTTAATGCATTTGGTACAGTCACACCGCATAACGCTGAAATATTTTGCGTGTAATTACATCATCTGGGACTCAAACCATCGACCGTCATGTTATTCCGGATCAGTGAGCGTGTCATCGTCATCATTGATCCCATTAGATAAACAACGTGCGACAATACCTATTTCGCCTAATTAAATGTTGCCATGACAAAGCTCTCTATTGCACCCTCCGGAACGAAATTCGACTTTGAAGTGGACGACACTAGATTCCGTAGAATGCCTTCTAAATCATTTCAATGCTTTCACTTTAAAATGACATGTCTGTCAGAGTCCAGTGAAATTCCAAACCTGTTTTCAGTGTTATAATAATAGGTTAGAGATTTTTTGTCGTAGAGTTTCCTACGCCCGGTAATCGATCGGATTTAAGATATCGACGGAGGTCTTCGTACATTTCTGCGTGCCAAAATTGTGCTAGGTGCTGATTTGGAAGTAAAGTGGAAAGTACTCACGGTATTCCAGATTAGGAGAGTCACGAAATTTTGTTACACAATTTGAAACCGTTAGGTGTCAGCAAATTATTTACTGTTTCATACCTAAGCCTACAATTTAAATGTCATGGTGCACCATATGTTGTTCTTCGATTCTTTGTTTTTATCCAAAAAGGTACAAGGATTTCTACCTTCATATCCAAAACCACTGGATCGGAAAACACCTGACTTACTGATTGGCTGTTTGCTTTTGTATTGTAGATGACCTCGGTAGTTCCTTGCATTACAGTTTCCAAGTGTTTACATAAAACGACGATTTTTTTGTATGTCTCTTTGGTCTCAAGAGACGTGTTGCATAAATTATTACTAGAGAATTACTGTCTCAAGTTGTGTAGTCTTAATTAATATTTAAGAACAAGGATTTCTGTGTAGAACCCATAAAGTCTAGTTTAATATTAAGTAGACTAGTAGTCATAGGAATCTATAGATTGTACGTCTGATTATGTCCCTCAGCGCCGCAGTTGACAAGGAGAATTTATCATGCAGGACATAATCATCCTTCGGGAACTGGAATTCTACTTTACCACTGTCGTTCGACTTAATCTTATTTCCTAGGAGTCACTAAATGACGATTTGCAGCTTCTAAGTAGACATTCCACTTGCATAAATTAATTATACTTATATATGTTGGATCTGTCGTTTGAAATATTAGCAGTTTTTCTACGTATATTTTCCTCCTGCAAGGAACGTGAAGTATTCACATAACTTATATCTGAGATCCTAAAAAACAATCAGTCCACAGTTTCGAATATGTAGATTACGAGGCAAAAATCTGCAAGTTGTCTTCTATTCGGAAAACACGGACCCTGTGATTGTGAGGGAGCTCACTGCAAAACGTACGTCGACAATATTCGAGGATTTTGAGCCTCATTTTCAAGACCAAAATGGCGTAAATATTCTATGGACTTTGTTTCTATTTGAGCACCAGTATCGTCAAGTTTCTGGTTTTCTTGTCCAGTACTGAATCTCTCTTTCGAAGTTTTTTCTTCCAACTATTCTGTATATTATTCTTTCACAAGGCACCCTAAATGCGGGTATTTTTTTTTTACAAAGCATACGGTAACATTTTTCTCCACGACGCGTAGTTAGCAGAAGTATCGCACATTAACACTGCTTATTGGTCGGAATACATTTGTCTCTTTCACAAACACACAAACAAACAAACAAGCAAACAAACAAACAAACCCATACACCCACATACAGTTTACCTGCTGTTGTGTGACTAGCACCACATAACTTAACACATGTATCACGTTCCATCACTTCTAAGACGGGAAAATTCTCGTAATTTTCGACTCAGCAAAGGGAACTTACTATGTTTCCCACGTCCAGGGACACGATTTAATATATAGCCTATTTTACCATTATTATTATTATTGTTACCTTATTTCACTTTTTGTGAAGAAGGAATTCTAGAGGGCAGATCCTATATTAATATAAGATTGACAAGACATAAATATTTCCCACAGCTTTCGCATTTAAAAATTTGTTGAATCACGTGTAGTGTTTCAAATACTAAACAAAATATAGGCACGTTTGTGAGCTGTTTCCGCAACGAATGTTACGTGCATAGATGCTATGGTTTGTTAGTTTTCCCTGCCTGATCGAAAAACACGGAAAATATTGGCACTATTACCGTTTTGATCTTGTACATTTACTACAATATCATTTCACAGCAAATCAAATTATTTTGGAAAGTGTATTGAGTACATAAAGTCAGAATTTGAATTAAGCTTCGCTAATTTTTTCCACCCCACAATTTCGGATTCTTCTATGTTGTTTTTATTGAATGTGGGTGGTGAAAATTATGACTTGGAGAGATAGTCTGTAGTGATATAATGTTCATACCAAGTTCAATTAAAATCTGCCAAAATCTGATAAATTGAAAGAAGTAGAAATTATTTTCCTTAAAAAGGGAAAGCAATATATATATATAGCCTAAATTTGTGGAAATTTTAATGAGAAATGAGTAAATTATAAAATTTGGCCTATATAAACTGTTCTTGCCGGATTTTTCTTTGGGTATAATATTTTCTATATTTTTCCCCTTAAAATAGACCTGTTTATTGTAGACACAAATCGTGTACAGTATCTAACGTCATTGTGGGGCAATTCATCATTGTGTCTACTAATCTTGGATCATGAATTTAAAGATTTATTTAATTACAATCCACAGTGAAGTTCGTAGTAAGGAAAACACGATTTCTTGACATTCTCTTCATGTGACACTGCGCATGCGTTGCAACCAAATATAAGGTACGCAGTAACCGTTTTATGCTTCAGTTAATTTAATGATAGCGAAGCATTTGTTTGCGTGTGAGATTTTTGTGATGGATTGGGCTTGTCACTGGTGCAAACAAATAAGAATACAAACAAAAAAGCATAAGAACGATAACAACGGAATGAAATAATTATCAATGGAATTAATAACACGTAAAATAAGCTGTTTTATATAGGTATGGTTTCTACCATACAGTTACTTGGAGTTAAATACTGGCTTTTAACCAAAACTGAGAAGATGTGAAGTGAGACAGTAATCACTTCGCAAACTACTGGCAGGCTAACTTAATGACTAGACCTTGAGTAACAAACTATTCCATTGTATAATTATCTCCCTTCCCTGTTTTTCCCCTTTATGTGTTCCTGGTAATTTTATTATTTTCTGCTGCAAAACTTAAGTGTAGTTAAAAACAGAGGCATTCATCCTTCCTTTATATAATAAAAGACAAGCAAAGACAAATATGAATTCGAGTGACTTCCGGCGACAGTATCATTCCCATACTTAACTGTTAAAGACGAGGTGTAAGTAGATAGAGTTAACGAGTTTATAAACCTAGGAGTATTTAAAGTTTATCCTTTTTTTTAGCATGGCGTAACAGCCGTAGTGGGCTGATAAGTCCTTACCCCGACCAGGAAGGAAACAAGCTAATGTTTGCCAGAATGGCGTGAATTTCCTTCGGCGCCTTGCCTTGCAAAAAAAAAAAACTTGATGACAGCTCGCGTCTCGATGTTGTTGAAAACTCGCGCGTCCCTGACATGCTGCCGAGCTTGTTTCCTTCCTGGCAGGGCTAAGGACCTATCAGCATCCCGGTAGAATGTTATGGTATTTTTGCTCATTGTCCATCACATTCAAGCAATGTATGAAATGTCTGTTGTTGAAATCAGTCTTACGCTTTTTGTATCTGATTTCTATGAACTGCGCATAACAACGCAACATTCACAAAAAAAAACAATAACAAAACCAGCAACGAACAACTAGGGTATGCTCATTTATGCCACAGATATTTCACTACCACTGAGTATTCTAGTCTACTGGTATGTGACGCTGTACCGTTGGGTGACTGATACCGGACGTTTCGAATGAATGTAGCGCCTTAATTTTCATGAGTGAGGCTTTCATCTTGGACTACGTGACCCTTGAACTGAAGACCTTACTTCCCTCTCACAAGCTGGGTACCACTTACCCAACAACATAGTGTCACATGCCAGAAGACTTGAATCCCCAAAAGCACCGCTGTGTGACCAAAAAATCTCGCGTTTCGTATCCCTGCTTGAGTGTGTGGCTGCTGAACAAAATGAACCTCTCCAACTCCAGTTGGGTGGTTGAATTGACGGAAACAATAATAGTAATAATAATAATGACAGGTGTACTGTCTTGCTGAGATGTAGTTCGAATTTTGAAGCACATGTGATAAACCAATAACAAACTAGTTACTGAAAATATACTTGAAAAGCCCCAGCCAAACTTGCTGCCTACTTTAACATGAAGAGATTTCGTTTATTCCTTTAATGCTTTTATTTCGTTCTCTCTTTCCGTTTTTATGCGCGTTCGCAAATTGCGAAAAGCGATTATTAACATCGTAATGTCTGCCTGTCCGTCCGTCCGACCATCCACGCAGAACTCGGCTCCCACTGGAAGGATTTTCATGAAATGTTATATTAGAGTATTTTTTTAAAATCTGTCGAGAAAATTTAAGTTTAATTAAAGTACATGAAGAATAACGGGTACTTTACGTGAAGATCTAGGTACATTTATGACAATATATCGCTCACTTCTTCGTAGGATGAGAAATATTGCAGATCAAATTTGTCGGGAAAAGCAAAGCACGCACTGTGTACACATTTGATGTTCAATAACCTTTCTTCAGAAATTCTTACCATTTATGACAGAATGTCGAAAAATACGGTAGATCTATATAGTCCACCGATGACTGTAATACGGCGCATACGCTTTCGTGCTGGATATCTAAGGCTACAAACACCCACTCAGAATAATGCTTTTCAACGGGAGCTATAGTTTCTCGAAAGCACCTTGTTATTTGAGTGTATTGCCTGTCTTCTCTTTATTTGTTTATGTATGATAAAATATACTTTCTTCCTTCCGAAATTGTTTCTGTTGATTATACTTAAGGTAAATTCCGTACCAATTCTTTATTTAAATTAACCATGTTAAATTTCTAGAAGTTTAATTATACAATGAAAGGAAAACGAACCAGACATTTATCTCTGTCTGTGGTGTCCCACTTCTCTTGTCCAGCAACATTCTTCATGTTTCCTCCCCCACCTGCCCTCTTCACTCCTGCATACATTAATAATTAGGGACAAACTTTCAGGGGTGACACGTGACAGAGATGTATTGCATGTTGAGTTACAAAAAGAGGAAGACCACAGTCAAGGAATAAAATTATTAGTCATGTTTGCATGTTGAGCAATTCTCCTGCACGCTGGAGATAACATTGTCTTCGTTTACAGTCGTTAGGCCAGGATACACAGTGCAAGCGGCTGGATAACTTTTGCTTCAGGCTTCAGTTGATATTGTTTGTTCCATGGGTCTGAATGACTGACTGGCCAGTTGCTTGACTGATTTTAATGACTGGCTAGCTGACCAAATGTCTGAATGGGGGACAAATTTACTGGCCGACAGACTGGGTAGTTGTTTGACAGGCTGCCTGGATACCCTGCTTTCTTGAGTGTAAATGGCTGAATTATTGCTTGGGTGTTCGACAAAGTGTGCGGGTCACTGACCTAGAGAGAGGAGTTTTCATGTATTCGTTAAGCATGGGATAACACTGCTGAAAATGTGCTTTGAGAATTACGCGGTGGCGATGACTTGAACAGGAGGCGTGCAATGTCCAGAGGTGGTTTGTTATTACCACATAATAATAATAATAATTTGACTTCAGGACGGATATATGTTTCTTGGGACCATCAACCAACATGATCATTTCTTAAAGTACCGATCACTAGTATAAAACAGAGAAATATTTGAACAGCTGATATAGCAATGAAGTTTCAAGGAAGATTATGTGCCTTAGAGGGAATTATTTAAGGCACTTAACTCTCAGTTTTTATAACTCTTGCGCTGTTGTGGTAGCGAAAATTTAGAAAATATTGATATAAATTTCCTACGTAAGCAAATTTTACTTTGATCGAGTTTCTGATAAAATGTAGTCCATAGACTTCATCTGTGTCCTCAGAACTGTGAAATTAGTTATGTTGCTTTGAAGCCTGATTTTGTAAACACCATATCCTCAAAATTTACCTTCGCACATTTTTGGGAGTAAGGAAATAAGTGGCTGTTGCAGTTGCATAACTCAGGGTTACGAATTATTAAACTTCACCAGCTTTAATGCACCTCCCAAAAGCAGCAGACGTTTTCTAATACCACTGACAACGATTTACCAGTTGCTTCTACCGAACCAAATATTACACGCCGTATCTCTAGATTACATAATAGTTTTGGTGTCACTGAATAATTCGTGCGTGGGTTGATATTATTACTGTGTTTCTAAGGTTATGAGCTTGCTTATGATGCAGCTTGAGTGTCATCCAACCAGATGAAAATCTGAGTTAATTACGGAACACCGCCAGATAGAAACATTAGTATGAAAATCCGGTAGCACCACGAGATTGCAGCCGTCCGATAGGTGGAGTTAAAGCTGAAGACACAAAGGTTGCATTGGTAAGATCGGAGGAAATACGGAGTGAGTTTCTGAGTCACACCAGCATTGACACGGTTGTAGTTTTTAGTTGAGTCACACGCAGTTTTCCATGGCTAGCCTGTGTCTTTGTTTACAACAGAGCTTGACGTAGCCAGTCGCTTCTAAAATAGGGGGGAATTTGTTTGCAGTGTTTGTGATTTTATTTTATAAGGGGTCTGTATATCGTAATGCCGTCCTCCGGAAGGTGATGCCTTGTAATTTGATAGACATGTCTAACAATTAAAAATCTTAGTAATTAACCAACTTAATGCACAAAATCTTGTTTTATAATAAGTTTATTAAATACCTCTACTCATCAGGAGGTCAAAATTGTATTATACAGCATCTGGTATCATCACACCTGTAGGGCGGCCACCTACAGGTGTGATGATACCAGATGCTGTATAATAAAATTTTGACCTCCTGATGATGAGCACACAGTGCTAGAAACATGTAGAGGTATTTAATAAACTTATTATAAAACGAGATTTTGGGTATGAAGTTGGTTAATTACTAAGATAAATATACTGAGATGCAAGGTCAGCAAAACATCAAAACCATTCAAAAGATTTTACTGCATTAATCATAACTGTATAAGTATTTATATTTTGAAAATGGATGCAGAAGGCGTCTTCGAAATGTTAGTTCTGCGTAGTATTTTTTCAAAAATTTCCCGGAATTTTCTGGTATAATTTACAGGTATTGTTACTGTAATAAAGAAATATACATTGGCTAGGATTTTTTGGGAAAGGACCATGTGACTACACTGGAGCATCACCCATACCTTCCTGGCTTGGCTTCAGGCGATCTTTACGTGTTTCTTCTACTGAGATCAGCATTGAAGAGACGGCGCGTTCTGATGCTACTTGCATAATTAAGAATGCGACGGAAGAGCTGAAGAGGCTTTCACATATTTACTTCCAGAAATGTTTCCAACATTTTTTCAGTCGCTGGCAGAAGTGTATAGTTGCACAAGGGGGCCGTTTTTCACGAAATGTAGTTTAATTTAAGTTGCGCTGTTTTGTGTTTCTCAGAAATAAAGTGATTTCCGGAAAATTTTGAAGCTATCCCGTATATACAGAACAATACGGAGGCACGCCCCAGTGATTAGTGTTCTTTATTGCTTCAAGAGTTCTTTTAACATTTTGGTTCTGATTTCTGTTAACAGCAAATTAACGACAGACTTCAAATATGGTGAGGAAAGTATCGGGTTAATGAAACTAACCATTCACCTACATCGAGTGCCGGAGTTGAGAATAGATGGATTTACACCTCCATCACCCAATACGGCTTCCAATATGTTGCACTTAAATAATAAGAGGGACAGCTGTAAGTTTCTTCTTTGTCTGCTTACAATTAATTTCTAGTCTACCGCCTTACCAGTAACAAAGAAATTACTGCGTTTATTTTAAAGGTTGGACAATGTTTGTTTCCGTCAAATAAATTAAACAATACTGACACTGTAAGTATAACGTAACACTGAGGCGTGTTCGTGCTACCATTGTTGCAATGGCAAAGCAATAAGTGTCACATGTTCTGAGTGTGCGTTTGTAGCCGTCGGTTTCCGACATGCAAAGCGCATGCTCCATATTGTCATCTGTGGCCTGTCCGGCAGTACAATATTTTTCCACATTATCTCATAAAAGGCACGATATTCGAAAAAAGTTATTGAATTTAAAATGTGTGTCTTGATTTTCGCTACAAATTTTGTCTGAAGCATTTCTCATTCTAAGAACTGAACGAGATAAGATCATAAATGTACATTGGCTTTCATGTAAGGTACCCGTGATTCCTGTCATGTTTTAATGGAACTTGAATTTTCTGGAAACATTTCCGAAAAATATTAAAATGTACAATTTCTTGAAAATCCGTCCAGTGGGAGCCGAGTTATTCCATGCGGACAGACAGATGGACACCTAGACATGACTAAGATAATAGTCGCTTTTCGCAATTTTTGAACGTGCTTAAAAATTAGCGTTAACCAGAAGGTTCTGTTTCCCACCGACTTTCAGTTTTTTTTTGCTCCTCGATGGCACATTCTAAAGCGCAGTGTTACAGCAACTCTTTGTTTCAGAACATTCTTAACCTTTTGGCGCCGAAATTATTTTTTTAATTTTAGCACACCCTGTATATAAAATGTGAATAATACAGGAACCAAATACGTTAGAATTATGAAACAAACTGCATTTTAAAGAAAAAAAAGGAGAGTATGTACCATATTTAAAATATTCAGTACCTATATTTGTTGAATAAATGTACAAAATGCAACTTTAGAGGTTAGCGGTGCGGTACGACCACTATAGATGACATTAAGCGTCAAAAGGTTAACAGGAAGAATGTCAGACCAGTATCTTCCTATCTTCACTTTACTGTAGTTATGTTATAATTTAAACACAATTTGATTAACCTAACTAGTTTCGCGAATATACCCGGCTGTGTGAGAATATCGTCCATAACATCCCTCTGAATGATGGCTGCAAGTAGCAGAGGTACTGCTGCAACGTGTTCTTGTTTGTGCTTGTGTTTGCGCTTGTACGAGCAAGGAGTAACAAGGTTTCAATTGCGAGGTCGTCTGGAAACTAGTCCAGCATGATAATTAGAGAGGGGGAGTTGGATATCATAGACGAATTTTAAATTTATAACAACTAACGTATTTATTTAATCATGCCAGATTTGTAGAACCTGAAGGTGAGTGCAATAGGAAAGTAGGCTTTTTGAGTTCTACTCAGATTCAGAATTCCTCAGAGAAATCTTCGATCCGCGACGTTTCAGAGCCTGGCAGCATGCCATTAAACACGCAGATCTTTACTGAGACTCTGTCTGTTGTGTGGTATTTATATCTCGAACTGTGAAATTAACTTCTGGCTTCGTAAGAAAACACACTGTAATTAATTCCATGAATGGAACTTGGTAATTTATCTAAGTAGAAATTTAATACTAACTTATTTTGCGCCTTATTTAAGGCCACTATTTCTAATGAACATAATTACTCCGACGTGGATTCCCTAGTAATTTTGTACGAAGGAAAATCCGTGAACTCCTCTGCAAGCTACACAAAAGGTACATTATCCGAGACAATTTAATCAAGCGCAGTAATTGGATCCTGCTTAATTTAGTATAAAATAGGATTTGCCTTTCTTTCTGTCTATCATAACGCCATTTTTAGTTACCTATATACTAAACGTGTTTCAAGTAACCATGTTAATTCTCGTATCTGGATAGGGCACGGAGAGTACGAGGTTTGTCACATTTATTTGTACGCTCCGAATTTAATGTGCGCTTTTGCAATGAATATTATGGAAAATGTGCGTAGTTGGCTTTTTGTGGTTTATTGAACAGTGTTTGTAGCACTTCTAACATAAATAATTTGAATTTGAGTATTATAACCTGTATAACATTACTGCTAAACTTATTTTTAAGATAATCTTGGTACAGGGCATCCAGCTGTGTTTCAAGTACATTAATAAAATAAAATAAAATAAATAAAATAAAATATGTACTCCGTCTGACACAAATATATCTTTATTTATTATTATTATTATTATTATATTGTTTTACTATTTTAGGTTTAGTAAATATGGAGGCTGGTGAAGTGTTTCGTATTTTTATTTTGGTGTAGTTTGGAGTTAGATTTTGCTTGAGACATTGACGATTGAAGTGTATGTTTGCACAACATATCAGAACATTGCTTTCTAAGTTTTTGTATTGGCTGACGTAACGAACTTGACTGGCTATGATAATCTTGGTAGAGGACATCCCGTTGTGTTTAAAGTACATTAATAAAATAAAACATGCACTTGGTCTGACACAACTATATTTTTTTTTATTATTATAGAATATTATTATTATAGAATAATAAATTGGTTTCCTGTGTTTCATCCATACAGACGAGAAATTTAGCAAGAATTGGAACTGTGTACAAAATGTCTTATATTAAAGGTAAGGTTGTCCCTGTCCACACATTGAAGACGTATAAAGGGGATAGATGTATATCTGCACTCTTTCTTAAACTCGGCATTGGATGAGGGTCAGCAGTCAACGTCACTCTCCGGCCGCTTTACGCTCAAGAAATGGCTCCAGTACCCATTGAATGAGAGGCTAGTTGGACCCCAGAGCCGGTCTGGATGTTTTGCGGAAAAGAAAAATCTCTTGGTCCTGCTGGAATTGGAGTCTCAGACGGTGCAATTGCAGTGAGTCGCTATACAGACTATGCTATCCCGGCCCTCATACAAAATTTAGTGGGATGCTTAGAAGCGAGAGACGTCTTGCGGAAGGCAAGGAGAATAAAATTAGTATACATAGAGAGAGGGTAGTGTGCCAGCATATGGACGCTATTCGTCCAGTCCAAATAAATTTCCAAGGATTTTCTTTTTTGAACATGATAATTGACTTTGTAAGCGACTGGTGGCACCTCAAGTCGCTGCGGCTCTTTTGATGTAGTTTTTTTTTGCATGAAACGAAGCGATGGAGCTCGCCAAGAATTCAAGAACCCTGAATAAACGCGGTAGATGTATTTTCCCCGTGAACAGTTACTTGTTACGGCCAGCGTCGGCCTCTTTTCGGTGTGCACTCTGACATACGCCTATGTAAAAAATTACCTCGTGCGCGAAAATCTTGTCGTGCTATACCAATGTTATCTGTCCGTTCCTGGTTTGCCTTCACGAATACACTAGGCGGTAATACCGACAAACATGAAAGAGCTCGTTATGTTTGCAGTTCGAAGCTAAATGACATTGAAAATCAATGGGAATGAAACAAGTTATCAAAACGTAGAAGTGACCTCTTTATTCCGTTCCGAAGCGAGGACGTGCCAAACGAAGCGTTTCTTTAAACAGAGCTGTGTTAATTTCCTCGCGTCTAATTTGTTTACTTCGTGTCCTGGAACTCGTGTTCGTAGCTCTAATTGGCTGGAAATTTATCAGCTGCATGCGCTCCTATATGTCGAGATGTCCAGAGGGTAATCAGCCGGCTGATCGCGCGACACAGGCTGGGAGATTGCAAGCGAAAGTAACTTCAAACCTGAATGTATCAGTTGCCAACATTTTAGAGTAATTCCGTAATCGTTCAGAATTTACACTAGAATAATGCTGCGAAAACTGAACCCGTAAATTCATCACGGCTAGTAACAAATTCCAAAACTGGACATGGTTCTTAGCTGGATCTGCCAGGGGACCACTTTCATATTCTGAAGCTTCTATCGACTTTACGGAATTCCAAGTGCACGCATTCAAAGAGATTTACATAAGAAAACGTGTAATGCGTTCCTCTTCTCATTTATGACATCTGTAGGTCCTCGATTCGTATAAATTACGTGTCATCTCTAGGCACAACATGAAGGCGTATGGATGTTGGGAGATAAGTCTCCACCAGTTCTACACCTCTGCCCTAGACGGAGGTGAGTGTTCCGCTCCAACTCTCGGTGAGACAGACCAGCGGTATCCGTCGAATCGGATGCCAATGTAGTAGTTGTGGTAGACGGAGGATAATCACAATTTAATTCCCCAGAAAAGTTTTTAAACCCCCGAAGTTTGAGCACTACACTAACAGATGTGCTATCCGACTTCCAAGCTTCCATTTTATGTCCCTTGCATAAGAAGCGAATATCAAGAAGGCAGCTGAAATTGATTTTTAATTTTTAGTAGAATTCACTGCATTGAGTATACTAAAAGCAGGACCCAGTAACTAGATAAGTGGATGTTATACAATATTGTTGCCCCTACTTACCAGCAAATATATAAAAACCCACGAACATAAATAAATATTGACTTTCAATGGCGGTCAAAGAGAGAGGAAAAAGTAAGGAGACAAGGGGAAAACGGATAGGAGGAATATAAAAACAGCTCTTCTAATTCCGTTAGCTGCCGGAGCTAACAGTTGGAGATGAGGGTTGGGCTGACTGCTGGACTGGGAATTCACTCTCCAACATCCAGTACTTTAGTTTCTATTCCTAGCCGTGTGTTTGCCTCATACCCTAACAGCTGTTACTTTGAAATACATCTTCTGAACTGGGAATTAGCAGATATTTAGGACAGCCTAGAAAGAATTTACACTATCGGATCACACGCGTTTTTTATGTGTCTGCCAAGGGTAAATAAATGTTACAGACTTTTTTTTGTGAACTTTCACAAACTTTGCGTTTTTATGTAGCAATCTGCTTATTTTTAATTATTGATGAAACGAACTGTAATTATGTAGCGCAACGTGCGGTAAAGTGTGCCGCTGTGAAAGGCTTAATGAGCATTCCATAAACGACCAACATTTCTTCACCGAATGAGTGGCTGACAACTTCTCAGGACCCACTCTGTCTCGTGCAATTATCTGCTCTTGTTTGCAGTTTATTTTATTTAGATAATTAAAATCAAGAGAGAAGAAGATAGACAATGTTCGTATAACGTAAATTGAGGTGCGTTTGCTTAACGATTTTTCATGTTGAAAAGCAATAAGTGTTACATATTCTGCGTGTGTGTTTGTATCCTTAGTTATCCAGCATGCAAGGCACATGCACTCTATCATATTATCATCTGTGATCTGTCCGGCTTTACAGTATATTTCCACAGTATATCATAAACGGCACGATTTTTGGGGAAAAATTATTGAATGTGAAATATGTTTTGGTTTTCTCTACAAATTTTTTAAATGAAATATTTGGTATTCTAAGAAGAATTCAGTGAGCTTCTGTTATAAATGTACATAAGTCTTCGTGTAAAGTAAACCTTATTCTCATCAAATGTTAATAAAACTTTAATTTTCTCGACATATTTTCAAAAAAACCTGAAATATCAAGTTTCATGAAGTCCGTCCAGTGGGTACTGGGTTGTTCGATGCGGACGGACAGACGGACATACCGACGGACGGACAGACAGATATGATGAAGCTAACAGTCACTTTTCCCAATTTTGCGACCACGTCTATAAAAGCTAATATATTTGGTTCTTTCTTTTGATTATAATACTCGAGTCAGAATTACTATTTGTGAACCTCATATTTGATCAGTTTGTCAACAAATTTTCCGGGTTTGATGGAAGGCAATTGTTCGATACCGTATGCACCAGATCTAGCCAAATGATTTAATTCTATATCCTGAGACACCCTTCCTTTGAGTCCTGTTTCAACGCCTCGGTCTCTTATTCGTTTAAGTCTCGACAAGTGCTGAACAAAAAAATATTTACCCTTAAATTTGTGTGTGTTTTCTTGTTTCTCCTACCCCGAGATCCATATTTTGTCATTTTTAAATTATTTACTTTAAAGTAAACGTTCAGACCATGCTATGGATCAATGGTCAAGCGCCAACCTTTCATTTCGGAAAACTGTTTTCTATCCCAGGCTAGCCCATGTGGGATTTGTGGTGAAAAAAATTGACATGGGACAGGCCATATCCGAGAAATCCGATTTTACCGTGCCATTGTTATTTCACCTGTGCTGCATACTCATTCACCTGGCACAGACGTTCTGTAATCTTAGCAATTGACAGCATCGAGGTGTTCTCTCTTCAGGCTTGTTACGCAGCGTGAGTTGTTAGTCATTTACCGACGTCGAAGATTGGACCGATAGGCTGCCCCGACACGTCGGGAGAAAACTACCAACGTACGCTGCCTAGTAACTCTGAAGAACGAAGGCCTCCTCTACACCGCGGCGTAAGCCTGAAGTCTGACGCAATTAATAGCATCGTTGTATAACACACGAGTAAGCTGTCTACCCGCTCATCGCGTTACATCATCTGCGTTCTGTAAGTTCGAGAAGTTGGGCCACCGGCTGCTGTATAGACTGTCGCTGTTCATCTGTTGGTAGCTCAGACACAAGGCTCTCTTCCCGGGTGATACTTGACTGGAACTTAGTGCCACAGCAGTCTCCTCTGAGCTTGCTAATATATATTGCAGTCCAGTACAACTACACCTGAATTATGATTATTGTATTATTGCTATCTGATTTGCTACACGGAACGAGATGTGTCTGGAATATGTTAGCCTCGACACCAATACCGCGACACACGTGGATTCGTGCGGCACTCCGCATGTCGGGAACCAGCTGGCCACTGCCATCGCTTGTGGCCAGCTATATTCAGCGTTGTACACTTTCGACACTTTTCAACCGCGTCTCTCTAACACGACCGGTCGTTTTTTCGAGAGGCAGGACTACTTAAACACTCGAAAATCTGCCTTCCACTTTCATTTGTTTGTCGATGCACCTGACCCAGTTATCGAGGTCACCAAGTGTCTTGAAAGTCTGATAAACTCTCAAGAC
>Ga0136643_10004360_pt1 | contig 19467 bp, 12 predicted proteins | sample TergutLab28metaG_FD_96883 | JGI IMG/M metagenome (GOLD analysis project Ga0136643, IMG submission 96883) | Labiotermes labralis P1 segment gut microbial communities from Petit-Saut dam, French Guiana - Lab288 P1 (version 3) (version 3) | ecosystem: Host-associated > Arthropoda: Insects >...
CGGCCGGGGCGTGCTGCTGACCACTCACCCCGTTCTAGTGCCGCGGTCATGGAACAGTAGAGCTATACCTCTACCCACCCTCTGGGCCACACCGGGCCTGTAACGGAATCACTTTACCTTTAGTAGTAGTAGTGGTGGTGGTGGTAGTAATAGTAGTAGTAGCAGCAGCAGCAGCAGCAGCAGTTTCGTGTAAGTAATCTCGCACACAGAATGTACATATTTCTGGATGTGATCTTACATGGAATGTCCACACAAGGATTACATAATTCATTCCTTAATGAGCGTCATTAAGCAGTGAATCTGCATAATCCTTGTGTGGTCTGTCTGTGTAATGACGCATTTATCTGCGGTGATATCGGAAATGCTTTTCGGTGTCAGACTTATAACGAGACGTTATTTCTGATGTTTATTGGACCGTGCATCATTGTGATAACTGAAGAATAAAATTTTAGCTGGTTTTTATTCTTCAGATGTTATTTCGTTCTTGCACAAAACTAATACTACAGCGATTTACAAAACAAGTGTAAGTGTCTTGGTAACACTACAAAGATTCGCCAGACTTACCCCACAATAAGTTCCGAACACGAGGGTGGCTAGACTGAGAGGGAGGAAGGGATGGAAAACAGTTCCATTGAATTAATTCAGTATTTACAAGGCGGTTAGTCAGAGCTCGTAAATTACAAACGTTTTCAAACTTTTACGAAAAGAAAAACTGTACACTGAGCACACATGTGAAATGGTGCGTTATATAATTCGGTGAGTTGTGCTCAAAGGGTTGAAACTACCCTCTCGGCCATCCTATCGTCTCCTGTTAAAACCCTGATCCCCTTAGTAGAGTATCTAACAGCCCGCAAGCAGAGTGAAAACGGTGGTTTTGCGGGGAAAGGGGGAGACAAAATTAAAAACTGCACCTTTCGTATGTAAATCGCGATGCTGTTTCCCCACTTCCACCCCCCTGCCTAACCACCCTTGGTTTTATTTATGTCTCAACAATATCTGCATCACTTCGTGGCCCACTTTGTGCTTTCAGCATGCAAATGTTTCAGAGCCTAATTAACATATTCCCCGCTAGGGGACGCGTTTTGTTTGAGTGCATACGGTTTTTCAAGCGAGCGATTTCCGACGGATATAACCAACATTTTTCTTTGAGAAGTAATTTCATTGCAAGAGGATGGGAATAAGTGCGCTTTGTCGGGTTGTCTGTCAGCTAAATAACTGATATATCAGGCAAGTGATATAAGTAATTGAATTAGCTGACTTCCAGATCACGCAAACTTCAGATGACAGACAACTAAATTCTTTTCAGGTTGAATTAGTGCACCAAGTATTTGAACGGCCTGGCTGTGTATGGGACTGAATGCGTCATGCAACAATGACTGGAAATGTGCATTCTGTAGGACTAAAGGCAGCAAACTGTACATAGTATACGTAAATATATGTGCGTATATGTAACTGCTATGTTTCGTGTTTCTTACTGCAAACCTGACATTATCATCATCATCATCATCATCATCATGTTCCTGAAGGGTTAGGCGTGTTTCCTGCTCCTTAATCCTCAAGATGAAATTGGTCCCTCCATCTCTTCCTCGGTCCTCCTATGTTCCTTCATCGTTTTGGTTGATATTGTAGTGCTTGTTTGGGTATTCTATTTGTGTCCATCCTCTGTACGTGTTGTAGCCACTTTTCCTGGTACTGTTTTATTTCCTTCCTATGTTCTGTGCTCCCGTTTTTTTCCCCCCCTAATACAGCGATTCTTTTCTTTATCTAGTTTTGCTATTCCAGGTAAGTGTCTGACATAAAACACCCAAAATTATTATGAATTTCATTGCATATTCTTACCAATATGTACGGTAGCCACGGCTATTTAAGCGATGTACAAGCTTTCCGGTTGAGTTTTGGGACAGGATTTAAAAGACTCCCAAATTTATATTTATTACTTTACTAAATTTTAGCATAACATTTTCAATGTTGTCCACTACAGTTTTATCCAGTGTACACTGTGATACTGAGACGGAAATGAGCGGAATGCTACGCCATAACGGGATTTATGCTTCCATCATGAAACGCTCGCAGGGATTTTTTTCATTTTATTACCGTGCAATGTGATTTTAATGGTTTGACAAGTATGTGCCATTAGTTGATCTTTGTTTGAACTCGTGACTCCAGCACTCACCATACTCAAAACGGAGCGAACTGCGTGATAAATGCATCGTACGTAACGGCAGTGGAATCAAACAACAAGCAGAATTATTTTAGGTCTTAATGAAATGCAGTGATCTGACGTACTTTGTGATCCGTCGAAGACTTCGCAGGTGCCTGCGGGTAGTTTATCCCGCCGCCGCTGAAGGCGCCACTAGCCGGGTGGGGGATCCACGTTCGCTAAAAATGAAAGTGAACTAAGGAGATTCCTGGTAGAATCCTTGCGAATGAACAGTGCCATGAGTATAAACCAAGCGATAATATAACTTTCCAAGTGTTAATAACTTATATTCAATTGCCATTGTATTAATGTGGGACAGGATATCTGATGTACGGATAAAACTGCCACATGTAACTTCCAATAAATCACGTTACCTAACGTGGAATGTATTGTCACAAATCTCCGCTCTGGCGTATTATAACAGTTTACACAAGACAACGGATATTATCTAGATCAAGTTATCATCATCATCATCATTTTATCATTACCAGAGGTGCAAACAACTCGGGCTCCTGGTCGCCCGGGCGACTAAATTTCATAAACTGGTGCGTCATATTTTCAGCATCTTCATTACAATTGTCTCCTTACACACAGAAGCAACAGAAAGCAGTCAGTTTCACGGGACAGTCCAGTAAAGTGGTCTAGAACTTGGAGGTAGCTCCTAGATCTTCGGAAAATTTCTGGACCCATTAATCACACTTCTCAGCATCCATCTGCTCGGAAATCTTCACCTATCCCAGACTGTCAGTGAGATTAGGCTAGGTCAGGGCGAGGAAATTCATCCTATCCCTCACGTTCAATGGGCGTGTCCTAGGAATTATTATTATTAGTAGTAGTAGTAGTAGTAGTAGTAGTCGGGATAGCGCATTCGGTATAGCGATTCGCTACGGACTGAGCTGTCCAGGGATCGAATTCAGGTGTGGCGAGATTTTCCGCACCCGTCCGGACCGGCCCTGGGGCCCACTCAGACTCCTATACAATGGGTACCGGGTCTATTTGCCGGAGGTAAAGCGGCCGGGGCGTGGCGTTGACCATCCACCCCATCTAACGCCGAGGTTAAAAAAAGAGTAGAGTTAAACTTCTGCTCCCCATCTGGACCTCCGTGGCCTGTTCTAGGGTGAATTTTACCCCTTACCTCTATAGTTATTATTATTTATCATCATCGTCATCATTATCACCATCATCATGATTATAACTACTATGGATATTTTCACTCCGCTCCCACTACGCGATTCTTCTACCTGCTCACGTATGAGCCCCCAGTTTATTCCAAGCACGTTCAGCACACCAATATTCATCAGTATTCGGTAGCCTGACGTACAAGGGCATACGTTACACTGAATCTTGATAAGTACAGGATGTAAAGGTAAAGATGAAGCAATCCCTGTGCACGCCTATTACAGGCCCAGAGCTTCCCACGAAGTTAAAGCTTCCAGAATTCGAGAAAATCTGCACAAGAAGGTGGTAAGGTTGTCAGCCCTACACACCGACCACCTTTAACCCCCCCCCCGCCCCAAGAAATATTCCTGGTACTCATTTCTTTTGGAGACTCAGTCGACCATTGTGCGGCTTGACGTATAATGCCAATAAGAAATCGCAGTGAAACCATCGGGAATCGAACCCGCGACCTTCCGGCTTGTAGCGCAGCGCCTCCGCAAATTACGGGATATTGACTGCATATGAGATTTACAAAATGTGTGAGAGAAAAGAGGGGAAACATAAATAAAGAATAAATAATAATCACAGTAGACCCCCACGCGGTAAATGAGTTGGGAAGAATAAATAAGAAATTAAAAGAAACAGAGTCGAATTAAAAAAAAAAGTTTCAGAAAATTACTGAAGTATTTTGAAGCAGGGATAAAGTTTTGCGGATTTGTAAATTATTTTATTATTATTATTATTATTATTATTATATTAATAATTACTTGCGCGTTTCAACACAGCGTTTATTTACCTGAAGATCGCATGCATTTCTGTGTACACCAGGGACGTAACTCACTACATAGGCCAGTTTAAAAGATAAAGTGATCCCGTTAGAGGCCCGGTGTGGCCCAGAGGGTGGGTAGAGGTATAGCTCTACTCTTCCATGACCGCGGCACTAGAAGGGTGTGAGTGGTCAGCAGCACGACCCGGCCGCACTTTACCCCCGAGAAAGGCCCGTACCCATTTTACAGGAGGCTGGGTGGGCCCCAGGGCCGGTCTGGACGGGCGAAAAATCTTGTCCCCACCGGGATTCGATCCCGGACTGTCCAGCCCGTAGTCAGTCGCTATACCGACTAAGCTAACCGGCCCACACATAGGCCAATTTATCGAAGTTAAAAAATAGTTCGATTAAACGTGTATGTGAAACTTGAACACACATTTTGTTTTGTCTCTTCTGTAGGGAATCCATTTTTCGATATAAAACAAACAGATGAGAGGGAACGCGCTTGGACTCTTGTGTTACGGTACAGTTTGTAACCTCTCAAGGTTATTTCAAGCAACATCAGGGTTTCTGACGTATGAAACGCACTAGAAGGATTTAATGTCCTTGCTGTTTGACATTCCTCCATTGAAGAGGGTGCCTGCCTGCTGCATAAGGTCATAAAGCTGAAAGCCACCAAGCGACTGCTGCCTTACTGAACACACCCCCCACATCTACACAATTAATCGCATCTAATAAGACACGTTCAGCAACAAAACCCAGTGATAAAAATCCTGGAGGCTATAAAGAAAGGCAGAAGAAGTGAAATTCTGTTCGCAGGGCGTCCGTTACCATAGACTGTTCTGACTTATTGTTTCTAACGTGCACACTGCTGCAGGACTCTGCTTTGGTGGGGGAAAACTCAAGGCAAGAGATCACTTGGAAAAACCAAAGCGTAGAAGGGGAGGATAATATTGAAATTGATTTCGAGTAAGTGGTATGGGACGTGGACTGCATTGCTCTGGTTTGGGAGAGGGATGGTTAGCCTTCTGTTTGGACGCGGTACTGAACACATGGTTTCCATAAAATGCGAGGAATTTCTTTACAAGCTGAGAACGACTTCTCAAGAAGACTCCGTTTAGTGGAGTTAGTTTGTTAGTTGGCTGGTTAGTCAATCAGTCAGTTAGAGAATAAATATACACACTGCAGAGAAGGCGTTACTTTTCGACCTATAGATTTGTATTCGAACGATGATGACTTCGACTCCTTTATCGGAGACTGGCTGTTTTGTCAGCAGTTTTTATGATACTCCACAGTCACTCAGTTACTCCAGCAGTAAGACAGGCCACTACTGATTTCTTTACAATACCCCCACTCACATTCGGGCAGGGAACATCTCACACTGCATGGCATCGAAGGCCGGATCACTGGCGAATGATAAACTGGAATGGATATGGAAGGAAACAGTCGCAGCCTACACGAAATAAACTGAATAAAACCACATAAAGATGAGGAATACGTGCAATGCCTCGGCCGAAAGTCAAACCAGCAACCTGCCCCGTTCAAGAGACAGCGCCGTAAAACATTTCGACCCAGCAGAAGGAAAGCAAAAGGAGAACTGAAAAAAAAAATACATAAAAATTAGGTTCATAGTGTGGCAGTTGCACCTCATGTTGCGAGGTGATGGAAGTCGGAGCGGATGAGATAGAAGTTCTGCGAGTTCGCCGACGGTTCCGGACTTTCGACCCGTCATGCAGAAACGGGAATCCATGTGTGTTGTGACAATGGAGCATTGTTCTGTTGAAAGGTCGCCGGTTCATCACATGACGGGGCAAAGCAAACATTCGAACATTAGGCTGTAACATTTGAATCGACATTTGTGGAAAGGTTACCCACATGCTCGAGCGATGTAACGGCCTGGTTGTGTCCGCGTACCGACTGCTGGCACCAGGGCGTCAATCCCGCAACTGATCAAATAACCCTTTAAAGAACAGTCAATCAAAGACTCTCCACTACCCACAACATATTTCTTTGCGTTCCGGATGATTCTAGCGACAAACATAAATTATTTCCCTAAACAGTATCAACTAGTTGGTCTTCGTAATGCAGACGCAATGTGCCTCCTTGTGGGTGGAAATTTTTAAATATTGTTTAGATTAGTTCCAAATTTCAAAGCTTAATCCAGTGAAAACAGAATAGCGTATTTTTACAACAACAAGTACTGTGTCACACTGCCGCAAGCACTTGATTGTACTTCAGGGGTAAATTTTAAATAACTAACGAGGCTAGCTCAAAACATTCAGTGCATGCCTGTTGTGCACTTTCCCTTTAATAAATGATTCACGAATTATTTTACAAATAGATAAAAGAACAGTGCCAGCATGTGTGTGCGTGTGCGTGTGTGTGTGTGTGGGGGGGGGGGGACAGTTGAAGTTAGGATTGCCTCCCATTGAGCTGATGACGACACTCCCCTGACTGCTGGCAGAAAGCCAGCTGAAGCCGACTCCAGGAACAACACACTCTCAGGATATAATTAACCATTTCGCCCCACACTTTCCAAGCACTGACACAGGCCTGAGAACCAAACGGTATTGTTCTAAGGATTGAGACTGGAAAAGAAAAGGCCTACATGGTGTTTAGAGAGGAAAACTTTATGTCTACTGTTAGTCAGTCAGCATTGATAAAAAATGAATTTCTGCTGCAGCGCTACGTTCTGAACAAAAACAAGATAAAACAAAAACAATAACACTAATCCTAGATATGAAGAAGTAAAAATGCTGGGAACTGCTTATTGGGCGTTCTTGATAAAATAAGACAGAATCGCGCATATGCAGAAGATATTCGCTTGTCCGTCGGTTACCAATATCTGCGGCTAAGCCGTGATTCGGTACAAGTGTTCTTTAAAACAAAAGGTTTTAGAGCAAGTATGATTTTCATGAAAATCGGTGTAATTAAAACCCATCATTTACTTTTTTTTTTACTGTGACGCAACAGCCCAACACGGGCTTAGGGCGCCTCATTGTTGAGGATTCCAGATCACACACAATTAGACACACCATACCCGGTAGTACTCCTCTGGACGAGTGATCAGCCGGTCGTAAAGGCCGCTTCCTACACGACACTCAACACACACACAAAACAGGCGAACAGCCATACTGTCAGCTGGATTGGAACCCGCGGTCCAAGAACGGCTTCAGACCAACGCCTTAGACCGCAAGGCCACCGTGTGATCGGCCTTCTTTTACTTATGGACGTAAATTAATTCCCCCCGCCCCGTATTCTAAATTTTCTTCTCCAATTTCTGTACCAGAGAGGTCCACAAAAATCTGTTCAGTATCAAGACATTGGTGTGGAACTTGGCGCAGGAAGGGTCGTATTATTCAAGAACGTAAACGAAGTTATATTTACGTGTACACAGTTAACCGTGTGACAGGATGTAAAGAAAGCCTTGGTGAAGGCTGTTTACTGTGTCACGGAGTACCCAATTTGCATTCTTTGATACTCGAATAAAGGTAGATCAACTTGATGACACTTGCTTTATTATGTCAATTTACTGCTCAACATGTTTCGGATGTTAATACATCCATCTTCAGGAGCTTGCGACTACTTATCGCGTTATTGTGTAGGCTGTATTGCGCTGACTTGAGGTGTGTTGGTGTTATGTAGCGGGATTGGCTGTTGGTGATGTGGTATCCGAGTGCAGGCTGAACCATGTTGAGCAGTAAATTGACATAATAAAGCAAGTGTCATCAAGTTGGTCTACCTTTATTCAAATATCAATATGATGCACGGTCCAATACGAATAAGATTCTTGGATACTCCTTTTCCAGGTGACGTTTCCTGTGACCTGACAGTGCTGAAACTTGTACAGTGTGAGCGCATTCCGACGTGAGGGCCGAGACAGACCATAAAGCAGAAGAGACTTGCCGAAGTTTAGACAAGATTAGGCCAGGGCTTTGCCATGCTGCTACAGCACACACCATAACTTGTTAATATTGCGATACTAAGGCTCCATAACCAGCTGTCGGTGCTACGCTTTATAAATGCGCTATCAAGTAAACGGAATTGCCGAACTCATGGCGGGCATAATCCGCCCGTAACAAGCAGTAGTGGCGAATTTCAGCACGATTTACATCTATTTAAAACTGTTTAATAACACTTGATGCTATAAGAGATCTTCTCTGTACTTCGTGGAAAAGCCACGTAACAGTATACAGAAGACTCTTCAGAAGTTGTGGCTGTGCAAGCAGAACTGCTGCTCAGGAAAGGGAGTTGTCGTGCCGTAAGGTTTACTGCTGTTACCGTGTTTTTGTGCATGTGCTACAGAAACTCATAAACATAATCTACGAATAATCGGTTCACGAGCTAAGATTCACCAGTCCACATTTGCCTACAGTAGATCACAGCAGGTCTGACCTGAATAATTTCTGTGAAGGTGAAGTTCATCCTACAACAGACCACGAAGGCCCAGAGGGGGATTAGAGATATAGCCCTACTCTTTCTTTAACCTCGGAACTAGATGGGGCGGGTGGTCAACGCCACGGCCGCTGTACCCCCGGGCTCTGTACCCATTGTATAGGAGGCTGGGTGGGCCCCAGGGCCGATGTGGACGGGTGCGGAAAATCTCGCCCCCACCGGGATTCAATCCCCGGACCGTCCAACCCGTACGAGTCGTTACACCGACTGAGCTATCCCGGCCCCACGAATAGTCCCTGTACGTGAACCAATCGCACCACGCTTTAAGACGCTAAATATTTAATACACCGTAATCATGAAGACGAATAAGACCGATTATTAAAGTAATTCCGTAAGGCCACCTGTCGTGAATCATATCTCCCTTTTCGGAAGCCCACCTGTCGTGAATCGAATTGTCTTTTGTATATGCTACGGGATATGCGACAAGAAACGAGAATTTATCGCCTCGCAATGAAGGGTTCTGCACACCAATCATCCGAGTGACCACGCCCTAAACAAGTGGGCCAGCCAGAGGTCGGATGCCGTGTCAAAGGGCAGTTTGATTCAGGACATACAAGGGGTGGGACACCTGGTAGTAGCGGTTAGTATGGGAAGTTGTCACGGAAGTGATTGTGATTTGCACACCGCGGTATAATTAAAGCTAACAGGTGTTTAGCTTCTTTCTTTGCACTCAGGAGATATACCACATTCGCTGCAGTCGTTTCACAGTTGCTGTTAGTCATGACTCCCGCCACGGCATACTGAATCCTCGCGACGTGCTGCTTTTCACGGTCGAGATAAGCTCACCCCCATGTCTAAGCACACAGCTACTTCTTGAGTTTTTGGTCGATCATCCGCCAAGAAAGACTTTGCTCTTCAGAGTGAGTCGCTTAGCTACTGAGTCACTCAGATCTTTCAGTCAGTCTGGACACAGGGCTGTACAAATGTGACGCAGGCGTGGACAGTAAGACTGAAAACCACCACGTGTTCACAATCTTGGCAGCAGATGAAATTACTTTCACGCTCTGGCCGTCTTAATTTCATACGTAAATCCATTATGCCAATTCAATTGGAGGTGAACGAATTTCTGGAGCAGAAGACGAAGAACTGAAAGGTGATTTCCCACTTTGGAACCCATCAAAAACTGTCGTTACTATTTCATGCTTATTAACACTACTAATTAATCAATTAAAATTATTTTTAGGCATCGTGTTGCGATAATTGTAACGAAGGTTTCTTTCTTTCATTGTTTCTCAGTCTGATCTCTTCTGCCTACCCACATTAGATGTATTGGGTTACTGTAGCACCTGATCACACTTAATGACAAACACGCACTCGGTAGGACTCCTCTGTACGGGGGATCGGCCCGTCGCATAGACCACCTGATAACACACAAAATTCACAGTATACAAACATCATGCCCCTGGCGGGATTCGAACCCGAAATCCCAAAAAGTGAGCTGCCGCAGACCCACGCCTTAGACAGCAAGGACACTGGGACCGACACGAAGATATCAATAATAAAAACAATAAAACTATTTTTAATGTCGGCTCACTTTGATTACCCTTGCGGCCGGAACATGTTGCATGTTTGAACAGCCACGATATACAGTGTTGTGTTGTGTTGTGTTGTGTTGTGTCGTGTTGTGTTGTGTTGTGTTGTGACGGTTCATATAAAGCCTAATTAATTTGTATACTTCACAGCTTGCCAATAAAAAAATAATAGACAAGAGCTTATTAAAGTACAACATATTACTCCTAAAACATACAGGTAAATGAAATAAACAACATATATCAATTAAATATTAATCGACCTCAGGTGTAAACCAAATAAGAGGACTTCATAAATTTATACTGTGATTGAGGTACCTACAGGTAGCTGCAGTGAAAAACACACACACTGCCTCTAGAAAAACAGTTAAGTCCCTGTTTTAACTTGGCAGGCAGATCAACACGAATACCAGGATCTAGCAGTATCTACAGGGCAAAGAGCATGTACTGTATCCCTAGGGCGGTCAGAATAATCCCCGGTTGTACCAACTGTCGCTGTCGAGAGAAGTGTCGTAACGTAATAATAGCAATAATAAGTAACCAATGATTTCCCACAAGCGATTGCCCTCTGGAGTAAATTCAGTACAGGAAGAGCAGAGTGCAGAACACGTGGCGTTACGGACACGGCCTGCTGGGAGCACGCGCCACCAAGAGCAAGTGTTCCGCGTGTCTGTCCACAGGTGGTGGTAACAACATTAATTTAACACTACGTCAGTTAAAGTTACAGGCCTCTGCTGCATCTCAAATCCATTATATTCGTCGCTTCCTTTAAGAAATTGACTTCCTGGCGAATTGCATTCATCATTTCTCCAGACCTAATTAACTGTTGCTTGTTTCTTTCATTTTGTAATGGCGCGACAGCCACTAGTGGGCCAGGGCCTCCTTATTGTCGAGGTTTCACGATCATAGACTCCTCTGGACGAGTGACCACCGTCGCAGAGACCTCTACCTGACCATACATTACATTCACAACAGACAGACACCCATTCCCCCGACAGGACTCGAACCCACAACCCCAGCAAGCGAGCAGCCGCAGATCCACACCTGACGCCGCGCGGCCACCGGGACCGGATTGTTTGTTCCTTTTTTTTTTGTGGCGCTGCGGCCCAACGCGGGCCATGGCCTCTTCATTCTTGAGGTTTCTAGATCACACACAACGACCATCACAGTCGGTAGGACTTCTCTAGATGAGTGATCAGCCCGTCGCAGAGACCTCTACCTGACAACACACAACACTCAACACAGACATCCATCCCCCGGCGGGATTCGAACCCACAATCTCAGCAAGAGAGCAGCCGTAGATCGCGCGGCCACTGAGATCGGCTGTTTCATATAATTAACTCCATAGAAGAAGTGGATCCTTCTGGGAAGCTGATAGTTGCTGCTGACAAATCGTAATGTAGTAATTAACTACGTGGTGTATGATCCCTCTGGGAAGCTGACAGTTGTTGCTAACTGAAAGTAGTCCTTTATCAGTTCCGTACAAATATTTCTTGTTCAGAAGGTTACAGTTTTCACCTATTCAAGGAACTACCAGCGATTTATGCAGCCCAGGTTGGGTTGAGGTTGTTACGCTTTTCACAGCAGCCCTTATGCTGAGGATTTTGAAACACAGGTTTTGTGAGGCTGTGAGGTGGACCCGTTTGTCCACTTCTCATGGTCACATTGTTTGTGCTTCAGATGTCTGGTGGTCTGATGTATATTTGAGAGGTTAAATCTAGTATTCTCATATACCTATATCTTTCATTATTTATTAGGAAAGTTAACCCTTTAAAGCACATCTGTTAGCATATGTACCAAACACCTTAACGTCCAAAACAGTGCATTTTCCTCGCGTCGTATTCATGTTTTTCCTACGATTCTCAGAATAAACAGCGATTATTTCTCTAAATCTTATTAAGTGGTGTGTCTTTACAACTCAGAAGCAGTGTTCCTGGTAAGACAGGAACTAAATTCTTACATAAGCTATATTTCAGATGAATTTGATGTTTCATATGTCTACAGGATGGTTATTAATTTCTGGAAAGTCTGTGGAACGAAACCTTCGTGGAATATTTCACAATCTTTACACAGACCAACACCGTTGGTGTGATTCCATAATGTGTATCTACATTTTCAGCCACACACAACACACTCCTTGCGATAGTTCAGTGTCTGGCTGCTAGTTTAGACCTCGTACATCGGTCACCACCAGGGCAATTATACAAGATCAAGAATATAAACAGAAACTAAGCATCGTGCCTTAACAAGCTGGAGATCTCCTCCCTGACGATACTTAGTTTCCGATAATATTTATGTTCTTGTATAATTGCCCTGATCATGACCGATATACGAGGTCGAAACAATAGCCTATCGCAAGGAGTGTGTTGTGTGTGGCTAAATGTAGATACGCATGATGGATATTTCAGAGTTGGATAACTAGAGCAGCTTTTAGCCTGGAAGAACTGAAGAAATTGTCTGAAGGACTCAAAACAAGGACACCACCAAGTCTATTTCAAAACAGCTGCACCTTCCAGATACGAACCACGTGTGCCAGCCACTCAGTAGCGACACTTTGCAATATGACACTGGCTATAGTCACAGCCATTTGTCGCGATAGATCGCATCGTTCTGACGATGTCAGGAAGTTGAATTGCCAGTGTGACAATTATAACCCCTTCCCCGTACACTCTTTGACACATTCGTGACAAAATTCTATAATACTGAACACACCCTCTGATTTTTACGAGCATAAACTTTCCACTGTCGGATACAAATCGCAACTGAATTTAACACAAGTTTCTCCCCATGAGGTAAATTCTATCTTATAATAAAGATCTTATCGTCATTTTAATCGTTGCGTTTTCGTCATCTGATGACTGAAATGCAAGTCTACGTGTAATTATTTGACATTTTGTAGTTGGCTACACTGCTGTCGTGTCATGAGGCTTTCCGTAAATTATTAACAGTAGTAATGGTAATTCGGAAAGACGTTTTGTTGTGACGCTGAAATTATATGCCTCTGCCATCTAGCGATGAGCTCCCTAACTACGTACAGTGTGTTTCCCTATTTGGACAAGACCGCAGTTCTCAGCTGGTCAAAACATTCCGAGCCTTGTATGAAGCTGGAAAGTTCATTGCCGTGAGAACATAATTCCGTAAATATACGTCACCCTTAGGCAGCTGAGGCTGATTGTAAGCTGTATTTCTCAAAATTCCACTTTAATAGTAAGTTGGTATCTATGCCTCTACGCGGTCCCTACTTTTGAAGTTTCACAAGCAAAATTTTTTATGTATGCTTTCTTCTGGGTAATTCTCCGGCGTCTGAATTTTGTGTGCCAACGTTTCGGAACACTCTTGTCTGTTCCATCTTCATAGGCGGGTAGGTATGAGGCGGATAGGTATGAAGAATTCTTCATACCTACCCGCCTATGAAGATGGAACAGACAAGAGTGTTCCGAAACGTTGGAATACAAAATTAAAACGCCGGGGAATTACCCAGAAGAAAGCATACAACATTCAGAACACGGCGAAAGTTTGAAATCAAGAAAAGTTTTGTATGTTTTTCACCTTTGTCCGTATATAACACATGTCTCGCACATCTCTCTCGACCGTTGAATTTCAAAACAAACATAACAGAAATAATAATTTTCCATAAAAAAAATTTCAGTGTCTTTTAACAGTCTAGAACACACACAATCGCCATGTATATAAACTGGCTAATTTCTTATTCCTTCTCCACAAAACAGACGCAGACAATGTCTACGTAACACGTCTTTCTCAAAATGAACTTGATATTCCTTACAAAAATGACGTCACATAAAACGTATAGAGAATTAATATGTGTAAATATCCATTTTACCCCTTTTAATGGCGAAGCTGATTTAAGTCACATGTGTAAAAATTCCTTTATTACTCCCCCCAAAAAAACACACCACATAAATTACAAACCTTCCTCGAGTGATGACTTACAGGAAATCCGTCGCTGAGATCTTCGTTCTTCCGGGATTTTACGCAGCGTGGAACGGTAGTTTCTTGCCGACGTTTCGGGACAAACTTTCTGTCCAAAATTCAAGTATCAAGGGCCCCAGAAGATCGCAGATCTCATTCACACCGCATCGGAAGCCCCCAAATCACGCAAAATTATTTTTTTTGTCACGAACCGGCTGAAACTAACACCCGCTCTGCGTCAGCTCAACTTCGCTTTCTTTAATAATAAACTTCAAACCGTGAAATGACTGTTATTTTCCACCGAAGGGTCATTTATGTGTTTCTTATCATCCGAAACGTCACATGACGACTTTTCCCCCTAAATTTGGCCTTTCTACTGCAGATGAGATGTGTTCGTTGCGGTAGGGACGGGAATTTTATATATCGTTCAGACTAACTTCTGTTTACAAATGTTTCAATTAACACTCTTCCACGAGACCAACCTGTTGGACTGGCATGCGAAAAACTCCACACAACAGTTCCGCGTCTTTATAAACTGGGCTATACAAACGTCTAAAAGTTTCACTTACGTGACGAATGAAAGTTCTGCGCGAGGAAAGGTTACTACGTAATTTTATTGTTCTCCTCTTAATCTGTTCTCATTAATGCGACAATTACTAGGTTGGGGAAAGGCGGATTAATATTGCGGCTTCTTGCGTTGTCGCGTCTAGGTGATCAAGCAATACAGTGCTGCGACCTGCCGGTATATTTCGACACTAGTCACTTGACAATGATCACCGACAATAACCATTGTTACAGGAGGGATATCACACGCTTTACGAGCCATCTAGCGGGATAGCAATCAAGTTTACCCCCGTGACAAAAAAAAAAGACAGGAAAAAAAAAAGGAAGAGTTGAGATAAAATACGATACGTGGTTTTCGCCTCTGGGATACAACGGGTGGAAATGGCGGCAATAAAAAGGCAAAGCAATATCATTGGCGCGTAATGGCTCCTTCTACCTATATGGAAGCCTTGCTATACCATTAATCCGACCATAAAGTATGCCAGTGCTGCCATACAGTGGCAGGGGCTCAACTATCTCTGTGTGCCTGATCATCATTAAGCTGGTGTGGCATGCGTTCACATAATGACTTCGTTACATGGAGCAGTAGGAACGAACCTAACGCGAAATGGCCTTACAATAATTAAACGTTAATGTTGTAGACTTAAACATAACGTATTCAAACACTTGATGATAATTTCGCACGTGTTTATGATGTAGGCCATTATACGTAAACAGAAGGAAACTCCCCCTGTAAACCATTATAATTAGTATTTGACAAGGTTACACTTTTATGCTGTTGATATTTACGGTTAGAACAGCGGTACGGAAATTATGTCGATCCTACGGGCTAAGTCTTTTATGTATATTTCGTGTGAATCATACATAAATATTAAGTTCATATTTTATAATACTCACACTGCATCTTGTATTATGTTTAACCAACAAAAGCACAGACTATGTGTTAATACTTATTTATTTATTAAATGCTTTTTTTTGCATATGTTCGTTAAACATAATAGTAACTTTACGAAATTCGCGGTACATTCAGTATCAAGACACTGCATCTTCTTTATCGACCAAACTAATATTCCAGTTTATGGAAATATTAGCTGTTTATTATGATCGTCATAAAATAAACAAATACAGTGTGCGGGGGGAAAAAACAGAGGTTCGTTGATGTGAAAGCAGGTGATACACTAACCGCTGTGCAGGAACTGCCCAAAAAAAAAACGATAGAAGATGCGTCAAAGTGACGCAATATTTCTACAAACCCAGGTAAACTAATCTGAATTATAACCAGAGAGGCCGTATTCAAGAAGCGACTGCTGTTACAAGCAAAAGCTGCTGACAAAAATCAAGTGAATAGCGCAGTCGGACACGCACATGTATGCACAATAGTTGCCATTAGCTGGTAGTGTCGTGTTGCTACACAGCGGGATACTTGGAGCTACGGTAAGCACGTGACAACGCGCGGGGGAGCCATGTTGTGTCTAAGCAATAATTGGTCGCAGATTGTGTCCATTAGCTGCGACCACTATACTCAATTATGACAAAGCAGGGGGCAATTCAATTGCGACGTATTTTCTACAGGAAAAAAAAATCATTGTTTGCATCGGTTGAACAAAATATTTTTTATAACATTTTCCACTGAAGAAAAAGTGGTGCAGACGTAGTAATTCGTGACGGAGAACCCGCTAGTTCCGAGAAACAAATTCCTTGAGAAGGTAATGACAGTTCAGCAAGACCCATTCAAGAAATCCCCAGCCTTATATGGTAAATTCGACAATTCATTACCGGTTCCACAGCTCCTCGATACGAAGTCACTGCATATAGAAATTCAGGACCCATTTCTTACATAATTTTACTCGGGTAAATCCTAGTATTATATGCATACATGTGCCACTTGGCGTAACTTTCAAAACTTCTGCATCTTGCTTGCACAGTGTATTATTGTGTTTTACATACTTCTCATAATGTATGATATGCCCAAACCGCACGAACAGACTGGTCTTTGTAATGGAGATGGAGTTTGTTCTCTGTGACGCTGGAATACAATTGTTACATGTAAACTAAACTAATTTAACTCTTAAATCTGTATTTTAAATTGTTAGCACGTTAACAGTAAACATGTTCAAACAATATTTATCTAAGTATTTAACCAACTTGATGCACAAAATTTGTTTCACAATAAGTTCATCATCAGGAGGTCAAAATTGTATTACACAGCCTCCGTGTAATACAATTTTGACCTCCTGATGATGAGCACATGTGCTCGAAACATGTAGAGGCATGATATAAAACTTACTGTGAAGCAAATTTTGTGCATCATGTTGGTTAAATACTGAGATAAATATACTGAGATGCAGCACGGTCAGCAAAACGTAAAAAATGTTCAAACAAGACAGGCAGTGTCAGTGAAACGTATCATTGAGGAGCGATTGTGCAACCATTGTTGAAGTGGAAAAACAATAAGTATTACATATTGTGAGTGAGTGTTTGTAGCCTTAGATATCCAGCATGCATATTGTCATCTGCGCCCTGTCCGGCTCTACAATACTTTTCCACATTGTCTCACAAAAGGGCACGATCTTAAAAAAAATCACAAAATGTTTATTTTTATCTTGTCTCCAACTTTCGTCCGAAAAATTTTCATTCTATGGAGAATTAAACAAGATGTGATGAAATATGTATATCGGTTTTCACGTAAAGTACCCGTTATTCTTGTCAGATTTTAATGAAACTTGAATTTTCTCAACAGACTTTCGAAAAATAAGCAAATATCACCTTTCAAGAAACTCCTTTCAGTAGGAGCCGAGTTCTTCCGTGCGGACAGAGAGTCAGACGGGAAGACAGATGACGAAGCTTTTTTTCGCAAGTTTGCGAACGCGCCTAAAAACCTCAAGGGATTTTGACCTCCCGTTTTTGAATCTGGTGGCTAGTAGTCAGTATGTATTATGAATTAATGTCACAGACCGGCAACATTTTATACAACTGGCTGAATAAGTGTTCCACATAACGGTATCTGAGCTTCAGTAATTGTTCCGACGCCACAGCAGTTCATTTGTATTAAATAATTCATAATGAAAATAGAGCAGAATGTGTTTCCGTTTTACTTTCCTATGATTAAATCAACGAAAGAAGATTTGCTAGTCATACCTAATGATAATATGAAACGCAGTTTGTGCAAATAGAAGTTGAAGCTAACATTGCCAGATAGGCTGGATGATTAATGTGTTTCTATACTGATGCATCTTTCCAGATGAGGAAAAAAACATAACAAAGGCATGGATTCTCCTCTTCCGGAATACCCTAGCAGGCTAGCTAGCTAGCTAGCTAGATGGAGTAGTTTTCGATTTCATTATTTCATTGGATGTCCATCCACGAAGAAATTAATCACACGAGACATGACAACACAGCACAAAAAAGGAAGAAAAAGAAAACAGTCCACGGGCGCTTGTTTGTTGCGTGGGCGGATTTTGTTTCATCAAGAGATGGCCCCCGACACGTGGCCGTGGAAAGGGCAACGAGATTAGAAGCTTTTATAAGTGTTCTCACACTGTGGTCCACGAGACGGGGCAAGGGAATCCGAAATTAATTTTGTAAAGATCTGACTACATTCAGCTCCCTTAAGAATGAGAGAAGATACACGGGGGGAGAGAGAGAGACAGATGGCTGACATACCAGACCGATGCCTTGGTACGCGAGTTTTGTGCATGCAATTTGGTCACGACCAGAACCATGTTAATTGGTCTGGGTATTCAGGAAAATTTCTATCAATTCACGCTAGATCGAAGTTTTTTTCGGGCAACGATGCACGACATGAAACACACACCATTCCGCCGTAAAGGGTGGGGGGAGGGGAGTTGGATGGGTGTAAGTGAGCATTAGCTTCCTGAGATATTGGAACATAGCAAAACGTCAAAAAATAGGCTTCAGATAATTGTAGTCGAATTTTCGTACGTGGGTGAGCAGGAACATAATTTACCCAAATGTCATCTAAACTGTTTAAGGCTGAATGGTCTAGGAAAAGGAAGAAATTGATCTCTTCTCCAGACTGTCTGTGAGTTCCAGCCAGCCACCTGTCCACTGGTCATCAGAAATTTGTTCACCGGGACAAAGACCGGAGGCTTGGAACTGACCAGTCGCCTCCATCTATTACTGAAGTTAAGAATGAGGGAAGCTATGCCTCCATTCCTCATTACGACTCCATGGCGTGTACTGAGCCAGGTTTATTTTTACCCTTATGGTTCGATGGTTGCAAACAGCGAGTGACGTGAGATTTTGATTCTGAGATATCAAACGATAATTTCCTCAGATTCGGGCTGTAGTTTCCGTGCGAATTCCAGTAAAGCTACACGTTGTCTGTAGCCTGTGAACACTGTGTGTTACCTCCTGTTGTGAATAAGATCTACTAGTACCAACCGCAAGCTGAATAATCATATGAATATGTAAGACAATCTGGCGTTTACCATTCCCTGTGTTCCTGTTGCGCAGCATTAATGTGGAAATGTTTAATTGTTTATTAATGGGTAACAGTATTTTGAATAAACCATTTTCTGTCAACATATTTCCACTGTAACACAATTTAAATTTCTGAGAACCATACATTCACCTGTTTTAAGATGGCAATATATATTTCAATGCAAGATCAACAACAAATCCTCATTGTTTAAAAAATAACCAACACGATGTCACTTGTGGACTATCCTTTATTTTCATGGGTAGTCGTCATTCATTCTCTACATGTTTCGAGCTTTAGAAGAACGGGAGGGCTACAGCAAAGATTATACACTATACCAGAGGCTGACTGTACAGGAAAAATGATCTCCTGATGATGAGCTTCCCTAAAGCTCGAAACATGTAGAGAATGAATGACGACTACC
>Ga0136643_10004362_pt1 | contig 19465 bp, 13 predicted proteins | sample TergutLab28metaG_FD_96883 | JGI IMG/M metagenome (GOLD analysis project Ga0136643, IMG submission 96883) | Labiotermes labralis P1 segment gut microbial communities from Petit-Saut dam, French Guiana - Lab288 P1 (version 3) (version 3) | ecosystem: Host-associated > Arthropoda: Insects >...
CACCACCACCACCACAACTATTAGCGTTACCATTGCCACGGCCGCCACCACCACCACTACCACCAAAAAAAAATAAATAAAAAATGATTGAGTGAAGGCTTTTAATCGTTAGTGTATGATGCTGGCCAATCTTTTCATTTACCCAGTTTAATAAATGCTTACTTGTATTATAGTTGTATAAGCAAATGAATAAATTGTAATTGTGTATAACAAATATTAAGCTGAATCTCTGACTCAAAAGTATGTTCAGTGATCAGTTATTCTTAAAGGTGGGAGTTCATATGTGTAAAAGTAAGGTGTGATTAAATATTCATCAGTCTGAAAAATAAAGATTTCTGTCTTCTGGGATGTGACACCAATAGTCTGGTAAGTGGGCTGTATACTAATGTTTCAGAGGAACTTGAACATTTTATCTGAATTGTTGATTCTGTCTACCAGATCTACAGTGTCACACAGTACAGTAATCTTCACAGCTATCACTGTAAGGACTGCATAAGTCACAGTTTAAGAAATATTTGCCAAACTTGATGTATTTTTCATGAAAGAAGTAGTTGTGAAATTCTGGCTACAACCAAATGTTTTTGAGAAATTTATTGAGGTTGCTTTTGGATGAAAATTTAAGCAACATTTTATTTATGTTTGTGGATGTAGATGAAGTAACTGTTTTATTTCATTCCCATTTTCTTCCTTTCTGTATGGCCACATTCAAATTTATGGTCGCTTATAGAGAGGACTGTTGGATTGGGATGTATTGAAACTGTTGCAGGCGCAGTGGACCATCAAGTGAACTTCACTTGCGCCTTGAAGACTGCTGTGACCAATTTAAGAGTCTGGAGAAAGAACGCAAAAAAACAGAAGCTGAACTTGCTCGGCAAAATCCAGGGAAGAAAGTTTCATCAGCTAATAACATTCCTGTACCTAGACTCCCACCCAATCCATCACGTGTTGATCGCCTCATTGTGGACCAATTGCGTGAACATGCAAGGGTAAATATTTTGTAACTATGTTAGTAGTATTTAAACAATCAATGCAATTGGAAATTTAGAGGATTTTTCATGTAGCTGTGTGCTTGTTCCACTTAAAACTCTTGTGTGTGGTGATATTTCACTGCCATTTACCACATTTGAAGGGGCAAAGTGCATTTAATTTGAACATATTTTACTACAGTAGAAATTGCAGACTGTAAAATCAGATCATATTATTTCGTACTATACAGGTTGTAATTGCCTGTTAGACTGGGGGTGATCGCACATTATAATTTGTAATAAATAATAGTGAACATTTTAAAATGGTATTTGAAAAATTTTCTATCAAGAGAAAAAGAGATTTTATACCCATCTCTTCGAATATGAACATTTATTATGTTGGCTGTGAAGAGTAGCACTTGTCTACCCATGGGCTATGAGAGGATGTGCAGAACACCTGTCTGAAATTGTTTATAGTAAGACGCTTTCATTATATTGGTGAATAAAATAATGAATGAAGGGGTTTTCTGCTTTAAAGTATACAAAACTCTTCAAAAGTTATTTTTTGTTTGATGTTTGTACCAGTATTGATTGTGTAGGAAATGAAGGTAACACTCTTTACTTACCTGTCAGAGTTACATTACCTTCTTCCAGTTGGGAAAGAAGCATTATTAATTTGCTCATCATGTTTACTGAACAGATATTCATATATGTGTGCATGCTGCATGTGCAGTGTGCATCCATATACATGCACAAAGACATACTGAAACTTGAATGTATGGGTGGATATCTTTTTTTGTACCTTTCTAAAAAAGTGGATTTTGATTGTATTTATAGGCTTCCTGGAAATAAAGTGGTACAGAATGGGCAATGTGAACATGATATAAGAGCAAAAATATTTCAGTGGTACTGAAGATTTTGGATAGATATTTTAAAAAACCAATAATATTGTCTGTTCAAAGGTTTCTTTTATTAATTGTATTATTATTTTGAACATACTACAATATATTATTTAAAAAATAAACATTTAATTATATAGCATTTCTTTTTCTTGCAAGTAAAGCTTAAGGGCATATTGAGGAAAATAGTTGCCACAAGTTCTTGCATGCAGCAATGCTATGAAACATTTTTTTCTTTATTTCTTGGTGGTTGCATCTAATCTATTCAAGGAGCAGTCAGTAGGGTGAGTGCAACAACACCATATATCCAAAAGTGTGATAGCGTCTGTGGTGCACACACTTATATGCAACCTAGTGTTGTTATGGAGGAGCAGTGCTTCAGATCTATTTCTTGTGGGACCAACTTAAAGGCGGGTATTCAGATTTCTTAGCGGTTCAGTACAGCTGTTAGAGTTCACTGTTTGCCCCACTAGGCAAGAAGTTTACAAGAACAGCAAATTTTGGATGGACAGTGTTGCTGCATCCTCCCTCCTGTCCTGACCTTGCACCATCAGATTATGATATTACTTCTTTGGTCCAAAGCCTTTGAGGACACATTGTGCAAATAACAAGGCACAGCAGCATGCCATGTGGCAGTGGCTGCAGGAGAGGGAGAGCAACTTTAATCAGACAGGAATGCTAGGTGGAAGATGATGATCTGCAAAGATTGGATACTACACTATGAAATAACTGTGTGTTCAGCAATGTTGTAGGGAAGTTCTGTAAGATTTTCACATGTCCAACTTGTAAACAGCTTGAAATAAAAAATAATAGGCATTAATTTCTGACTGCATTACATACCTGAATATCAATATAACCGAGATGAAATATGTGAGTATCCAAATTTCATTACATGTAAATTTTACTTTTATTTCATTAAAATTTACCACTAGTCCAATTTGCTGTATTTGTTGATACAACGAACAGGTTATCACACTGATTGCCAAAATGGAGAGACTGCTTGGTGAAGCTGTTAACCCACTGATTCATTTATCCATGGAGGCGTGGCTTGATTCCATCAAAAAAGTGCAGGCCCGGCGCCGTGATGAAATAATCAATTCGACCAATCGTCATCATAACGTTGTGGCTGGGATTCATACACCTCGCATCCAAGAGGATAAAGGTGGGTAGTTTACTTGTAAGCTTTTACATTTGCATCTACCTTGGTTGTGTAAAGAGCCTTGTTTCCATGCTTGTTGAATTACAGAACTTTGTTAAATCTGGAATTTAGTGCCAGAAAACATTTAATATGTAGCTCTGTAGTCAAAATTTTTAGTTGTCTTTTGATGCTCTTATTCCTTCAAATGGTATGAAACTCAGCGTTGGCTTCTGTGATTATCATTAGATCCTTGCTGGGTTGTGTCATTATGCACTTAGGGAACTGTGTGCATTGAAGACTGTGGATACTCTTGCTGGTGACACAATCTTTCTTCAAGTGGGTTCAGCTAGGTCAGTCCATGTGGTATATATGGTACAGAAAATTGCAAGTTGGAGCACTGTTGAGCTCTCTTTTCACCAGTCACCATTATAATTTTTGCCAAATGTGACTGGTCATTTTATCAGCATGTTTCGATACAGAAAATTAATTGAAGTGGGAAACAAAATCATATTAAGTGCTTGCATTCAGTAAGAGCTATTTTCTTTATTTATGGTTTATTTAATGATGCTGTCAATGGCTCATACTGTGTAATGTCGAATGGTAGATGATTAGATGGTAAGCTCCTTTTGAAATGTCAAGGGTATGGAAGAAAGTGATTATGGCCCAGTGTGAGGCATCCCAGCATTTTCCTGGAGGGACTGAAGTAACTGCAGGCCAACTGGCCTCTGGACTTGAATACAGACCCTTCCATATACAAAAGTGCGGTATTACAGCAGATTATTAGTACAGTTGGCTCTCTTGTTGAAACAGATATATTGGCCCTCGCAGCTAGTATTCAGGAACTGAGTGCAGGATCTCGAAGGGCACGCACAGGCATGTGGTGTGCTCTGGTTGTGACGCTGCTGAAGCAAGAAGAAGAAGAGTACCAGAAGTCAAAGGTGAAAGGAATTGCAGATGTAGGTGATAAGGCAGACACTGCCTGTACTACATCTGCAACAGCAAACACTACTGTATCTGCTAATGCTACTGCTGTTACCACTTCTGTCACCATTGTCTCTGCTACCACGACAACAGCTTCTGCTGCTCCTGTGGGCAAGTAGAGGGGCTGCAGATTAAATAGAGGTTTGAATCTTGTGGTTAAGAGGTTGAGCTACTTGTGAAGTTAGCTCAGTGATGCATTTGTTTAGAAGCATTGACATGATCCTTTATCACAGTTTTGTTTAAGTTATTAACTATTTATTAACCTGTGTCAGTACATATTTGGCTAGTTTTTAGTAGAGAATTCCTAAAAGAAATTGTATAGCTTCCCTTATAGAGTTAATAGTCTGATGTTTTTTACTGTGAATGTTACAAAAGGGAAGGCAATCTATACAATGAAGTTTGTTGACAATTATTTGATCATCTTGTTGTTGTATTATAGATGATGCAATATAATTGGATTGGAGGCTTGGTTGGTGCAGGATGCTCTGTTCTTGCTACCTATGCTGATTTTAGTTAATGTCAAATACTCTCGACGTTATTGAAGATATTCTAATGATATTTAATGTTAAACTATGATGCTAGTTAGATATGCATGTACTGAGTGTAGACTAGAGAGCATGGCTACAAAGTCCACTCGCTAACACTGTACGAACTGCCTAAGGAGAAGGACTAGAATTTTGTTACTAGTTTTAATATAATGCAAGATTTTAGCACACAGGTGTAAGAGTGATATTTCTCTTCTTTCTGAGAAAAATGATTTCCTGTGCCTCAGTGTTTGGTGACTAGTCATGCTCATTATTTTAAAGACCGGGTTTTGAAAAACCTACATTGATAAATGAAATTTCTGTCAAGCTTGTTCATTATACTGTATGTAATAGACAGTCTTGTTAAAGGAAAAGTCAATTGCAAAGGAAATATATTTCCTTTTGATTGTCAAAGTTTCACTAGTTCTGGCTCATTCATCTTTTCAAATTCCCCCTTCCAGGTACAGTGTTTTAGGTTTAAAAATTGTTCTCTGCTAGCTTGATGTGTTTGGCCTTTTTTTAAAATTTAGCAGTTTTTGATACAGTATCATGCTATTTGGAGGAACATTACTTTTACTACAAAATTCTATATAAACAACCAATAAAGTATTGTTATCACTTACAGTGATAGGATATATGCTTTTGTCATGGTTGACTTCTACAGTAAATATTTTCTAAGACTGTTTGGCTGTAGTCAGTCTCTTATTCTCTCTTGATACAAAATTGAATTGAATTTTTGTTGAGCAGTAATCAACAAAACATAGAAGAATGTTCTTAGTTTTATTAATTATATTGGGCCATGCCATGGGTGAGGCTATTAGTCATTGGCCTCTCACCATGAAGACCCTAGTTCAATTCCAGGCCAGTCCATGTGGGATTTGTGGTGGATAGAGTGGCACTGGTTCGGTTTATTTCTGAGTACTTCAGTTGTACTCTGTCAGTATCATTCTGCCAGTGCTCTGCACTCATTCATCTGTCACAGACTGTATAATCTTATTAACTGGCAGCACAGTTCAGTAACTCTCTTTAAAAAAATTAATTATTTTTGACTTGTTTTAAAGCACTTGCATCAATTTCATTTACTGTTGAAGAGCCACTGATATCTGCATAATGTGAAAGTACTTTTGAGTGCACTTTGTACGTCGTAACTTAATCATTCTGGCTCTCTGCTCAAATGTGTTTGTCTTGTCAATGCCTCTGTTCATAATTAGACTTTATAAATTAAAATGGATGGTGCAGTGTGTAGAAAAAATTATGTTTCCCCCATATTTGACTGTACTAGGATGTATTGCACCTTCCTGTTACTTAAATAAATAGCAAAGTAACTGCACCTGCAAAATATTGAAATTATGTTGTCTGAAGGTGAAGGAAGTCTTGAGCATTTCCTTCTCAGCTTTCCATTGGTTTGGTGCTTTCTCTCTGGCATCGCTGACATTCTAAACTGTGATATACATACATATATATATATATGTGTGTGTGTGTGTGTGGTTGTATATATAAGCCAGTAAGCCAATACTTGTGTAAGATTTGGATTAGCAGGTCTTTAGTCTCCCTTATTACAACCTGAATTGAATCTTATGACTGTTTACATCAATCAGTGCTAGTTGTCAAAAACTGATAGAGGACAATCCTGATGTAATGCATGTGATAACAATTATAATGACTCAAAGAGACCAAACTTCTCAAAGGAATGTAGTTTAGCTAATGATAACATTTTTTTTATGAAGGACTGCATGATAAGTCTGCTTGTATAACTATAAAGTATCTTTTAAAAACTTATTTCCAGTCTTTTAGTGTGAAATGGTGATAACCAGTGTTTTATACTTGTAAATGTGTGACTTTGAACTCCATGATGGCATAGCTGTAAAGTTATTGCACCATATCATTACTATACTGAAATGTTAGAGAACTTAGCTTTGCAACTTGTTGTTAGATATTATATGGTTACACAATTGTAAGTACGTGATTCTAAATGGAAGTCAGTTGTGATGTAGAAGCACAGAAACTGATTCCAGTATTGAAATTGTTTTGTGGATTATGTAATGTTTAGTGACCACATAGATTGCAATGGACTCTCCTTGAACTGCACTAACTTCATAACTTCAGCTACATTATGATTACAGACTTAAATTGTTGTTATTATGCAGTGTATCTGTAAATGAAGAATCATTTTATACTTAGTAAATGTGGATGATGATTTTTCACCCCGTGCTTCATTCATAATACTTTTTATTTATTTTATTTATTGTTTCTCGATATGAATTAGCTTTTCAGTTAACTGCCTTACCACTCAATCTTGTTTATACCATTTAAGCGAGAGTCCATTGTAATTGTTAATGCTGCACTAAGATGCACTAAGTGTATGAATCGTTGGCCATGGAAATGAATCTTCTTTGTTATGTGTTGTTGAGTCGGAGTTTATAGTGCTTCCAGTTTGTAGATTTGTGAAGTTTCCTGACATAGTTAGGCTAGGCATTTATCTCTGTTTTTAGCTTAAAAGAACATAGTGATATTCTTTTGTTATTTGCCTTGAATCTCTTTATCAGAGATTTTTACTGATATGTTTGTTATTTTTGCTAATTTTTATTACTGCTTCACTGGTAAATGTGGTTGAGGAAGGATATCACGTTTTTGCTTGTATATTTTAATATGTGATAGTAGGAACAATGGTAAAGTAAATTCTCAACAGTAATAATTTGCTGCTGATTTTGTCATTGATATTTGCCTGTACCATTAGTACTCAGGGACTAGGTCCTTCTCACTTTGTCTGCAGTTTCCTAATACATTTTTGTTTATACTCTTATGATGTTCAAATCATCATATGCTCATTACATCTCATTACATACTTGTAAATTATATTTCCTGTGTTCATGAGTCTTTATAAAGTGGTCTCAAGTTCTGTAAAGTGGGCATGTGTTCATTATTTTTTCACATCTTGTTTTGCTTCCTATCTTTTTGTTTTTCCATGGCCAAAGATTATCAGTCAGGATTCATCTTGGTCCCCTTCTAAACTCTTTTTAAATGAGCTGACGCGTGTTTAAAAATTCTTTTAAATACAGTACTAATGTTATGAAATATTTTTTGTCACTGAAGTAGTCTTCTTTAGGAGGTTGTGTTCAAAATTTATATATGCTTCCATCCCAGTGTTAAAAACTAGAAGATTTTAATTCAGAGTTTAATGATACAGTTTTGTGATCATTCCTGGGTAGTCAGTAATAGCTCATATCTGAAGTGGATGAGCATTTTGCATAAGCAGTACTGTTTGTAGTGACATTGCACATGAAATTACACAGCACAGGTTAAGTTATCTAAAAAGGTGGTGTATAGAGGGTTGAGTATCACTTACCTGATAATTAGTTTGTAGGTAGTGGCAGTAATAGTTTGGTTTTATAGTTCAGTTAAAGGCATTGAAGACCTGGATTTTATTTAATTTTATATAGTAATTACTTTTAAAACTGAAGTTTCTTGGACTGCCAGTATACATTTTTAATATTGACACCTTATATATGTTGGTTTTCAGTTATTTTCCATTTTTTTTTTACAGTTACCATTATGTTGTTATGAACTACAATGTTGGTGCAGTATAAACTAGCTGGGCAGTGTAACGTACTCTGTATTTGCCATGACTTAATGGTTGTGATACTTTAACAAGAAAGAGTTGGTATATCGTCCTGGATGTTATTTTCTAGCCAAGGTGCTCCAGTGTTTTATTTGGGGCTTGCTGCATGTTTTGGTAGATTTCCTATTCTTGTAAAAACTGCCATTAGGCTAAGTTGTTGTGCCTCTATTCTCTTAGACACACATGCAATGTGTTCTGTTGAAATTAATTCATGTCAGTGTGCAATTGTATGTGTTGTGTATTTAATATGATTGATACGCTTGTCCAGATCCTTTTAAAATATTCATCCTCTTGGGTCTTGGATGACACCTAACAGGACCTCAGTGTAATAACATTACATATTCCCATTTGCACTCGCACAATCTCATAACTTATTGTATGATTTATATATGAAATACTAATTAAATGGGCTGTGGTAGATTTAATATATTAATTGTGGGTGATATAATAACACTGTATTTCTAGATGAATAATGAATTATTCACAGATACTGATCAAAAATATTTTAGTGTAGTGAGGAATCCTAGCTTAGTGCCATGACAAATTTTGGGGCAGGTCAGGACCATAATAGTATGAGGTGCTCACTATATTGTGCTGGAAGTTTATGCAGTAGTATTTTGTGTTGGCTAGATATCTAATAATCAAATGGGTGTTTGTGTCTTTGCATCATTGTATTTGATGTAAGTTTGCAGTATTTGCCATTGGTCACCAAAAAACATTTGTAGTGCAGTAAAAATAATTTACAAAAAAAAGGTGCATTGTATGCATACAGACATTAGTAATGATTTGCAATAACATTTAACTGCCTAGGCAGTTAGACATAATTAGTTGCACCATATTTTATACCTGAAAATTCATTACTATGTCACATTGTGTTATATGCATACATTCATATACCATAATTTCAACTTGAACATGAATTTAGTAGCAGTGTAGTACAGTGAGTGAGTTTTAGTATGTTTGCATTCAACTGGTCAATATTGCTGCAGAATTATTTTATGTAAATGGGTATTCTTATTTATTTATACATGTCATATTTATTTGATATTTATTAACTACATGAAAACCAGCATCCTGAACATATCAGGACTTAAAGAGCTTATATTAACATGGAACCTTCTGCATTTCTAAAACTCCACTAGTATATTAATATTAAACTACAGAGAACACCTCCCATTTTAGTGCAGTACAAATTGTGACCAAACGAGGATGAAAGTGAGCTGGCTTCTGGGAAAGGAGTGAAAGAGTTGTAAATTTAGTCAGCATAGAGGTTTTTATCAAATTAAAAAATGAAGTCATGTGAATCTTAATTTAAAGGGAAAAAATATTTGTATTTCATATGCCTGGAGATGGGAATAAACTATTTTCTTCTTTCAAAATCTCTTAACTATAATTATGTGACTGCTGGACAGTGACATAGTTTTATGTAAAAGAAAGCTATTTAATATTATATTCACATAATTATCAAATTTTAAATTAAAGAAATTTCAGTTGTGCTAGTACTGTGAACATAATTCTATGATGGTCTTTCACTTGCCTTCTCTCAGAATTCAACCCATAGAATGATGCAGTGTTTCTCTTGTCATTTAACCCCCAACAGTCATATCTTAGTCATTCAAAATGCAGTCTGAATTATCGTTACTTGTGTTTTGGTCAGTGGAGATTTTAGACTACTTACATATAGATCGCCATTTATTATGGCAGCTTTGAGTGAAGATGCTGTTAGCAAACTGTGCAACTTTCTGCATCATATCAAAGAATACAGACTTTCAACTTCCAGTGTAATTTTTGTCTGAAAAAATGAATGCCAGGATGTTTCAGAACTTGCTTATCCTGTCTGTTGTAAAGAAAAGCATTTATTGCGTGTGTCCAATATGTTCTTGACCACTGGCACCTGCATACACTCGTTATTTTGGTATTCTTATCAGTACGTGATAAGTGCATGTGTTACGTTTGTAGAATGGGGCCCAAATAAGTGGCTACTGCATTGTTGGTGTGTATACCTGTCTGAAAGGCACATTTGTGTCCATCACACTTTTAAGCATATCCTTTGTTCAAGTTTCACATTGTAAGTATTGTAGTTGTATTACAAAATTAACCTGTGTTGGATATAAAGTTACATTACATAACTCTCAGTGATGTACGATGAATGGTTTTCTTCTTCTCATTGTTCTTAAAATGTACAGAATCACGGTATGTAATAATTATTGATATTACTACTACCTGATTTTATTGAACATGACTCAGAAGTAGTAAGAAATACAAATTTAAATGACAAAATAATTCTGAATATTTATGCAGGGCTTGTGTTGTAATGTATGGGTATTTTGACCAGTACTTTTTATTAAAAGAAAAGACCAACAGTGTTTGTTGGTATGAATCCAAGTGGTGGTTGCTAGTGGTCAAATATTGTGCTGTTTCTAATTGATATTCATGTTGTATTATCTCTCCAGACACAAGAATGTTGGTTACTATTTGTGCATGGGTGTGTAACAATTACTATATGTTTTTTTTTTATTTTTATTTTCTTTCAGGTACAACATTTGAATTGAAATTTTACATTTGAGATAACATTGCTATATATTAGTGATACAGGATACTATAATTCTTATAACATTTGTTATATTAAACAGCCCCAAATATATGAGAGGTCACAGGGCATAGAAATTGGTTCATTAAATGGTATTGTGCCCTTCAGTATTACACCATACTTGATAAATGTGATTTACTGTATAATGGATGTGAGAAATGATGCAAGTACCCAGCTGGATTAAAGAGCACAAGATATCGGGGTTAACAGTATTTCATCTAATGTCAAAATAAATGTACTAAACCTCATTCTTCCAGAACTGATTGACTGAAGGTGTCCATGTTCAATTCCTATGTTCAAAATGTTGTTCTAGTGCCAACATCGTTCTTGTGCTGTATGTTACTTCACATGCATTTGGAGCTTATCTAAGAACTATTAGCTTCTAGCCAATAATTATGGAAGCATCATTATAGAAATTTAATTCTTAAGAGCAATGTCAAAGAAAGTCAATAGCAACAAAAAAACATATAAATTGTATCAACTAACTATTCTGTAGAAGCATTCCAGTGCTTTAAGCCTGTTTAATAGTGTCACAAAAACATAATGAAAACTTTGTTCTGTGTTTCTTTATTGAGTGTGTATGCAGTATTGAAACTGTCTAATTTCATTGATAATTTCTGTAATTAATGTATCGTGTTACCAGTGTGAAAATTAATAACTTTTCTAGTGTTTTGAAATTGCAAGTTTCACTGGAGGTGATTTGTTTTGAGGAAGTGTTCATTAACCAGGGGTGTCTGCTGTAAGTCCCAAATTTTGGGTTGCAGTGCAGGGTCTTTAAAGTATATTTCTTTAATGTTTCAGCTTTTCATATGGGAATTTAGAGTATACAGGAAAGTTTCGGTGGTTAGAATCCTTTTGTATATGTGTACGTGTCACGAACATGCACATGTATACCTACAAGGTATTTCATTTAAAGAATTATGTATTTGGTGTGAGGTTCAAAATTATGGTTTCAGATTATTGACAGAAATATATAAACTTGTTATTTTCACTGTTTACATAATCATTTGAGGGATGAATAGGAAGTACTATGTAAATGCAGGGTTAAAGAAATGATAAAATTTGGTAGGCAGCATTTTGCTTACATTTTGTGCAATGGTTTAAAGTGTCCTTTCTGTGTGAGAATTAAAAAATAAAGATAAATTCAATATTAAGCCTTATTATAATTGTTCCTTCAGACAGTGTCAGCAGAGAATGATTCTGAGAATTCAAATCTGCTGGAGCATTGTGCCATGTTGATCATATAACTTCCTGGAAGACTTTACTACTCAGCAGCAGTGCTGTGAGAACCTGAGAGCTCACAGAGACAAGGCTTGCTTGAAGTCTGAAGAGGAGAGCAGAACAGTAGTGAAAGGGTAGCCAACAGGAAGTGATGGGATGAATGCTTACTGACTGTGGTGAGCATCATTGGCTGAATAGACATGAGACACAGTAAATAACATGAGCACCTGCTGAAATGTGAGGGGGGTGTCATCTAAGTTTATGCACTAATGCTAACATCACTGTGACTTTCTGTTGTTTGGAGTTTCAGTCTATTTAAGGATTGGCTTTTAAATTCAAACTCTTGAAGAGTATTGATGGATATTTAAAGAATTCACTTGCTAAATCTCCATGTCAGGAAAATCTGCAGCCAGCTAGAAACAAGAGTTACTGCAGGTTTGCATAACTTTAAAACCATCTAATCATAAAACAGGTTGTGTCCATTTTTTTGTGCAACACATGTTAGGATGGTATGATGTGAACTAAGAGTCTTGGGTAAATTTCACATATAAAGTTCTCCCTATGCATGCTCTGAAGCCATACAGGGGAAGCACAGATACAGTTCCACTGATTCTTAGCCTGGGCACTGGGTAGATGTGAGTGGTCCAGCATCATGCCTTGGAAACTGTACTTGCACAGAAAGGTGTGTTATTGAATGAATCTGTTAGGTATGAACATGACATATAGCACAGGTGATGGATAAATGCAAATGGAGCACAGGTGGAATGATAATTATGGAAAAAATTATTTACGTGGGTAAAAACTGGCTGCATTGCAGGGTTACCATATCTGATGGAGGAAATAAGAGGACTTCTGCCATACAAGTTTATTTTCTCTAAAATACCCCTGATATATAACAGAAACTGTTCGTGTGACATTGTTAAATATGATTTATGACTAAGCATATTTTCCAGTTAAACCAGTTTTCTTCACAAGTGTGGAAATGTCATGTATATTCCAGTATGAAATTTTTCACATGACACATTCTTAAAATACATTGCAGGTGGAATTTACTTAATGGATTCAGCAGACAGCCTGTTCATATCTTTTGTCTATATACTTAGCATTAGCGAGAATACTCACTCGACATTCTCATTACATGCAGTAATGGTGAATGATTTACAAAAAAGAGTGTGTTCTTTCACTTGTTGACAATATAATATTTTACAAAGGAATTACAATAATATGTATTATAATTAGTATTGAGTTCCCAGATGCAAATTGTCATTGGCATTTGTGACTTCCCCCTCCTCACATTGCTTTGTATTCTGTTCCTGTCCAAACACTATGCTTATCTGGTACAAATATAAATTCGGTTTTGATGAGTCTATAACGATGAGCACTTTACTTTGAAGAACGATGTATGTTTTCACCTGTATCATGTTTCCCTTTGCAGGAATTTTCCTGAAAATTCTTACTTGTGACATTGTGCCAATTTGCTACAAATGTTGGAAGTTTAGTTTTGATGGGTCTAAATTTAAAGGCACTTTATATGTGGACCAATGTACCTTTTTGCTTGTATCTCGGCTCCCATTAGAGGGATTTCACTCCATTCACACCTGGAACGACATAGGCATTCACTGAATACTTTTTTAGTTTTGTTGTGATCACTCTAAAATTAAGGGAATTTTACATGGAGACCATTGTATCTCAACAACATTGGAGGGATTTTCCTGACAAATCATATCTGTGGCAAGACATATATTCCATGTAAACTTGGTTTCATTTGTTCTATATCAAAGGGCACTGTACATGAAGACCAATGTATGTTTTCTTGCCTTTATGTTTGCTCCCATTAGGGGAATTTGTGTAAATATTAATTTCAAGGATCCTACATGCATTCCATACAATGTTATGAGTTTTGCTTTGATCTTTCAATAATTAAGGGAAATGTATATGAACACCAGTGTACTGTTTTGCCTTTACTTTGACTTGCATTAGTAGGATTTTCCTTGGTACTCAACCCTAGGCCATTACACACATCTCCTTGGTTGTGATTGATCTTTAATTAAGGACACTTTACATTAGGATCATTGTGTGTTTTCTCATGCATGTTGGCTCCCATTGTAGGGATATTTGTGAAAATATTTGCCGATTATGTTCTTAGATTTGAATGTACATCAGCCAACATGTGAACACAGCAATCTTACAGGAGTGGGTTACAGTTCAAGAAACTAAGTATAAACACATACAGCAAGTAGTGTATTAGTGCAATAACAACAAAGAAGCAGGGCACATGAACACTGATTGTGTCACATGTCATAGATCTCACAGAGTTGCATATGTCAATAAATTAGCATTAAAAGTGCAGGTTGCTGGAAAATAAATTACAGAAGAATAGTGTTAATAACATATTTTTAATACCGACTGAGCTGAGGAGGCAGTGTTCACATTCCTTGTAACCAACTTGTTATTAGTATCATTCGCTTAGACATGGCATAACAGTCAAACACCGCCTCTGTATCCCCAAGCTAGTTATTAATCTGTGACCCGCAGTATATAATTGACCTAATCTGTGACAACATTGTTGAGTTATCGATATTCTCTCATCTGTGACTATGTTTCATATAATCCGTGACTTTGGCATAGGGTTGGTTGTTATTTTTTGGAAAATGTATTTGGTTTGTTTATAGATTGACAGTAGGTACGACACCATAACTATCGGTTCCCACGGGCATGTTTTATTTATCGTGTATTGTAAAGTGTTCTGTGAAGTGAAAATGCCTCCTAAGCAAAGGAAAATCGCCATAATGGGCTATAGATCAGTGGGTGAGTTGTTCATATCGTGATTGTGTTGGGTACAGTAAACTCTGTATACTAGGGCAAATTTCATCCATACGTGTAATTTTGCTGTTACAGGGAAGTCGTCACTGAGTATTCAGTTCGTTGAAGGGCAGTTTGTGGACTCGTATGACCCTACAATAGAAAACAGTGAGTTGTCTTGCCGTTACATAGGTTGTAGGTTGACTCGGCCATAAAGCACATCACTTGCATTCGAGAGACGCGTCGAGTTATTTGACTCACCCTTACTATGTCGAAAACGTGCGTTGGGTGACGCCACATCTCTTTTCTCCTACTTTTTTTACGTTACATTGAACATGACCACTTTTTAAATTTCATTTAGAACTGAATAACGCCTGAGGTGGATACAGTTCTTAGCAACATAAGACCATTTTATGTGCGTCATAATGTTATGTAAGTGTTTCACAGTTATGCTAAATTTTTAGGCCGTGTCTTTAAAATAAGAAAATGAGATGAAAAAGTACTGGTGTTGTTTTTTGCTTAATGTGTTGATGCTGTTAAACACTTCACTAAGAGATCTGTGAAGCTGTAATTAAGTCAAGCCAGAGTTATACTTTTATATTTCACCATCATTCAGATTTCATGATGGGTTAGGATGGGTTTGTGGGTTAGTCCACACCAAACTGAGACAGGTGACAACTGCTCCTACAACAGTTCACGTAAGAATTGTATGATCATTAGGTATCATGGATGGAAGTATCATTATCAAATTTAACAGTTTCTGAATATTGTTGGTTGGACAGTGATGGTGGATGACTTCAAAGATTGTTTTGCACATTGAGGTAGTGAGTCCAACCATCAGAATTATTATGTATGCTAGAGACCAGTGCACCCTTTTATTGCTTTTGCGTTTGGTAAGTTTGGAGCAGAGATTTCTTCAGGAGTGTCACTAAGAATTATTGACCTATCAAGGTCTTGATTTTGTGTTTCCATTATTTCAGCAACAGTAATGGGACCATATATTTAGTAGCAAAAATTAGTATCACTTTGTTCAGTCTGTGGTCTAATGTTGTGTCATACTTGTAGGTGAATGCTGACATTTTCGACGAATATTGTTTCTTCTTCAGGGTCAAGGTGACTAAGGTGAAGATGCTGTCATGTTATGTGGTATGTGGGTGTAGTGTAAGGAAGGTGGATAATTAAAACCACAGGGGAGGGAGAGGGGGGAGAGAGGAGACAGGAGACAGGAGACAGAAGTTGGTCCAAGCCAGTAAGGACAATGAATACAAAGTATGAAAAATTACTTTTTCTATTGCCTTGGGTTGGGTGCGTCACAACCCAGAAAATCACAATTTGAGCAGTGACTGCTGGGTGAAAACTACAGCGTTTGTGTAGCAATGATTTGGTTTAATAAAGTTTTTTGGCTGTTGGATCCCATTTCGAGGGAAAAAACTGTAACTGTAAAATGTTTATGAGATAGATTTATTGCTAAATGTGATTTATATTAATGTCAAATACTGTAGAAACAATGCAAGTACTAGGATACGAGACTGGACGTTGTATCATATGCACTGAAGTTAAACATTCATTTGGCTATTTTTCAGTAACTCCTCAAAATGTTATATTCACAGAATATAAAATTCCACACTTATTAAATTTCTGTCATTTATAATTTGTATGGTGGTAAATAGAAACCAACATTTTGTATTAACTTCTTGTCCCCATTTTTATGGTAGTTCAAGAAGAGTGAATGAAGTGTGACAGGGACCTCTACTTATTACTCACATTTTTGAAAACTTTCAAGTGTTTAAGTTTTGCTTTTGAATGTATTTGTAGATTCAACTATGAAGGTTTGTTGCCTGCAGAACTGCAGCAGTATCTGTATTAGTGAAATCTGGATCAAATGGATTTGGGTAATGTGAGCATGGCAATGCACAAGACTGTTGTAGTTTTTTGTAGTAGAATATTTTTGTACTAAAGAATATTATCATTATTTTGACTTTGTATACTTGGTAGAATATTACAAACTATTTCAGGTTGTTGAAGATAGTCCAATATTGATATTGAGGAATATCATGTCTTTTAACTTAATATAGTAAGTTTATCCAACATTCTTCTCCTGTGGTGAATTCCAAATGTAAGTACAACTCTGTGGGTCTAGGTGTGGATTTTGACATGATAAGTCAACTAACGAGTGGATATTCTGCATTTGTCAGATACTGGAAAAAATGTACAAATACGGTTTGAAATCATGTAAGCTATTTTAGACTTTAGGAGTACTTAACACTCAAGAAATATACCTAGTTGCAGGGAATACTTCCTGCTGTGTCCTTTAGGATGACACCTGTTTGGAAGTGTGGAGTCATTTTATGTGATAACTATAATTTGTCACTTTCTGGTGCTGCACTGCTGTACATGTGGGCAGCTGGCTGAGTGGGCGGTGTTAATGTGATGAGCCGACAGGAAGTAACAGCCATTAGTTACTAGGAACAATAATGACCCTGTATTATTGCATAAGGGGGCTTCATCCACTCTGAATTAAAAATCCATATTTTTTTCTTTCAGTTCTACCTGCATTGTTTTATAGGAGGTCTCGAAGTGCCTGTTCCTAAGTAGGCCTCAAACCAGGAATATTTTTTCAAAATTTATTGGAGCTCTTGTGTTGAAAGACTAGCACGTTCCCTTGACTGTTGCAAAGAACATAATTTTTTGTATAAACTCCTGTCTCTGAGTTTTTCACATCTGATCTAGGTTGCTACAGTCTGTGACTTGTCAACCATTCACCAAGTACCTCTTGTAGTCTAGTCAGTGAGAAATTTGTTGTATGGACTGTGGTAATGTCCTGCATGTGCTTCATGCACATTTTCTCCTCTTCTGTTAATTCTCTGAAAAATGGTGTCAGGCTTAATCAAACGTACTGGAAGGAATTTTTCTTTCATTGGACATCATGGGCCATATGTTACATGCACTCACTGCACACCGGACTATGACTAGAAGGACCTTTGTGAACTTCATGGGGACCTTTGCAACTCCAGTGTCTGTTATTCTGGTGGTTTATGTTTCTTCTTCATGTAAATGCTTCCTCATCTAAGGAGCACAAGTTCTTGCATTTTCTTTATGTCTAGCTTTGGACCTGTAATTTGAACATTTTGCTGTTCTGTATACAAGTATTATATGTTTACATGGCAGTCTTAATATGTGGTATTTTTACATGACTTTTGGCAACATTTGATCCCTGACACTGTGCAAAACTATTGCAACTAAATACATTCCAAATGTCCATTGAGTCCACTTGCGCCCTACTGTTAGTAAAAGGTGCTAATTACCTTATCTTGGCTCATGTTGCAGGAGTTACATCACTGATTTTGTCAACCTGAGGGTGTGATAAATCTATTTCCTTTTATTTTTTAGGCTTCTAGGATACATATTACACACTACTTTAAAATGTTTGTGTGATAATTTTTGTGGTGAAAGCATAAATTTCATAAAGCAAAATACAAAAATTCCATTTGACACTGTTAAGGATATTTATCTCAGTAATTAACCAACCTGATGCACAAAATTTTTGTTTTACAATAAGTTTATTTTATGCCTCTACATGTTTTGAGCACATGTGCTCGAAACATGTAGAGGCATGAAATAAACTTAATTGTAAAACAAAAATTTTGTGCATCAAGTTGGTTAATTACTGAGATAAATATACTGAGATGCACGGTCAGCAAAATGTCAAACTGTTAAGGATGTTGGTCTAGAAATAAATGAACAAGAGTATCTCCTCTGTTGTGTTTTATGGATTGAGTGGGGGGATAATCTGTGTGATTGCGGGTTTTTTCCTGAACTTTCCCATCCAAATCACCATGCATCTAACCTACAGCACTTGTTATAGTATGACAACAGGTTATTTTCGTAGTATTTTTCATGTGACACATAAACATAATATATGTGATCTATCATATATGAAACATTCATTGAACGTTTATATTTTATTTCTAATGTTCTAATACTACTGTGTGTTTACTCGCAGCATTTACGAAGTCAACACGAGTCAACAGTCAAGAATATGAATTGAAGCTTGTTGATACAGCTGGACAAGATGAATATTCAATATTTCCAGCTCAGTACTCAATGGATATTCACGGTTATGTCCTGGTCTATTCAATTACTTCATCAAAGTCATTTGAAGTTGTACAGATAATATACGACAAACTGTTGGACATGACAGGCAAAGTCCAGTTAGTACACATATTTGTTTTATTTGTAGTACAGGTCATACCTGCCACATCTGTGATCTGGCTCCCCCTGTACCTGGTTGGCACTGGACCAGGCCATTTTCTGATCTATCGTTGGTCAGCATAATGTGGTATCAAGACATCTTTACACAGGAATTCATAAAATAAAGTAATGAGTTCTGTGTAGCATGTAACAGTGAAACCTACACTGCTTTATGCCAGTACTGTTAAATATAAACTCCCCCACAGTGATGCCCACTAACTCCAGATGCATTATGTATGCCCACAACACATTGAGGTTAATGAAATTTACCATGAACATGCAACTTTGATGGAGGGGGAAAAAAGAGTAACATTCTTACATCAACATGGAAAAGGTTGTGTGACTTTATTCAAGATGGTAACTTTTTTTGTGGTGGGGGGGGGGGGGGGTTTTTAAATTGTTCCAGACAGGGGGCGGAAGGGGCACAGGGGTTCCCAGTTTGGGGAGCGGGCACCTGTATAAAAAAAACCTCATA
>Ga0136643_10004365_pt1 | contig 19463 bp, 10 predicted proteins | sample TergutLab28metaG_FD_96883 | JGI IMG/M metagenome (GOLD analysis project Ga0136643, IMG submission 96883) | Labiotermes labralis P1 segment gut microbial communities from Petit-Saut dam, French Guiana - Lab288 P1 (version 3) (version 3) | ecosystem: Host-associated > Arthropoda: Insects >...
ACCGACCCTCACTACACACTTATACGTGCTGGAAGGGACCCGACCAGTGGCACTGAATCTACGAACATGGACGAGTCTAATGGTACAAACCCGAAGCCATTACGCCCAATACTTTTTTTTTTACAAGCTTATGAAAATCGGCTTGGTACTAGTACCAACGCCGGATTGGTGGCGTGAGAGGCCCGTTGGTACTAGTACCAACGCCGGTCAGAAAGTGTTAAGGCTGTCTTGGCCGGAGCTGCCATTCTGATAAAGGAAAATGTAGGTGGACAACTACATAAACTTTCTTATGCTGAAGGAAATACTTCTGCAGGCTGGTTATGAGAGTTATGAGGCTGTACCAAATTTCTCTTCAGGCAGAAATCCCCCTACCTTAAAACATTGCAGAACTCTTGTGAAGGTCATTTCTGCTCAATTATAATACTTTTCTTGCTGATACAAAGCATTACTGATGCAGGCCTTGTCAAAGACAACCTCAATGGCTTGAGAATACAGGAAATGACGTGACATGATTTAAACCGGAAGAGTCTTGGAGAAGGCTGTGTTTCTCAATGCAGGCCCACCCTCATCTGGCACAGCAAGCCATGAAAACTATGATTCTGCTTGTCACTTCACACCTTTGTAAGTAAGAGTTTTCAGCACTTTGTTGCCAATAAAAGCCATTAAACTAAGAAGTCAAAACTGGTTTGATGCCAGGGATGAAACGCACATTGCCACGTCAAGAAACTTTGCGCTCCCAATTCCTTATTCAAGACTAACAGCAGCCTTCTCACTGAAATTTACTTTCAAACAGAATGAAAGTTTATTTTTGCTTTATTTCCCACTATGGACTCATCTGAGATTTTTCAGGATCAAATCATTAATTTTTGCATGAAGAAATGAAAGAAACATGGCCATCACTGCCACTGTAACAGTCCACTGTCAGGTCCCAACCTGGCTCAGATCACATTCTGATTACTTATTTCCTTAACCCCAAGATTAAGTCTACTATAAAAATGAAATATCTGGAACAAAAAACTGTTCTACTGCTAAACCTAGTGCAAGGATTGTAAGACTGTTGCATATTATGGAGAATGACATGTAGGAGGAGATGTCGGTGCATAATGTGAGACAAAAAGAATATGTTGGGTATCAAATGTTTTAGTTGGTTCTGCCATCTCTTAACATCCTCCCTACAAGCCAAACCCTCAATCCACCATACCAGTTTTCTCATCCAAGACAGGTGTTTGGGCAAACACAGTCATAATCTCTGCCAGACCTCCATTGCTAATCCAAATTTTACTCCCATTCAGGATGTAATGCTTTCCGTCTGGAGAAAGTATTGCTCTTGACCTGTTAACACAGCAACCAAACTACATGGAACAGCTTGTATAAAAAAAAAAAGTCAGATGCACAGGACAACTCAAAAGATACTGCAGAATCCAGGTACGGATAATACTAAAATAATTTTAAAAAAACTGGTTGTCAAGTGTGAATGAGTGTACTTCATTGAAAACAGCGACAAATCGTAAAGTTCCCAGACAAATGAGAATATTTTGACCATGTGAATTACCTTAAAATATCCCAAGAAGAACATACATCATTAAATCAATCAACATGAGAGAATACATCAACCATCATCCTATGAATCAGTGAGAAATTGTTACAGTGAATTTTACAAAACTGCTTTCAAAAATTTTCAGTTCTGTGTAACTCATAAACTACTAAGTATAAAGATTTTTTTCCAGTAAGTCAAATGTGAACATATCATATTAAAAGTTAATGAATTGCAATGATTAATATTTTGGGTATCATCTATTTTATTTACAGGCTTTTTGTGGTGTTTATTTATGTATGTATCTAGATAACTACTTACATAGCATGTCATTAAAATAGAATTGCAGCTGATCACAGCATACTCACTTGATGGAGCCTGCATCACTACCTGACGAAGGCTCTGTAAGACAGAACGCAGCCACTTCTTTTCCCGTTGTCACTCGCGGCAAGTATTTTGCTTTCTGTTCAGGAGTTCCAAACAACAGGATACCCTGTAACAGTGTCAGGTGTCAATACTAGCAGGACCGGGTGTAAATATGTTGCACGGGGCCAGGACACAAACACAAAAAAAGAGAGGAAAAAGGAGAAAGAGTAAAACATATTCACATCAGGTACAAAAATAATGCTGTAATACATCACAAAAAATTTTAAAAAATATGAACAGTTTCAAAATAGATATTTAAATAGGACTTCATTAAATTTTCCTGGCTCCTTTGGAAGCAAATTAACAGATTATATCATTATATTTAAACTGTTCACTGTTTCAAGTTTGATTGATAACAATAATCAATAAAAGTGCCACTGACTAGTCATCGACTGTACATAGTTTTCAATAAGTTTTAATCACAAGAACAAACTTTGCACCAAAGCCACTGACAACGGTTATTTGCAATATCTTTAAAGCTATAGTCATATCTGTATACATTTCAGAGAGCTTATTACTGGTAATATATTTTATTGCATTTAAGCTTTTACAGTTCTCTGGTATAATACTTAACATTTTCACTTCCTCAAATCCATTACATCTAGACCTCCTTCCAAAGCCAGACTAAAATATTTACCACTTTTTAAAATATTCATTTCAGCCATTATAGCTAATTTGCTTATATCAAACTAAACCATATATTTCACCACGTGTATCATACATTTCAAACTTTGTTTGAGAGATATTACAGTACTGTGGTATCAACTATCTTCAGAAACAGTTAATTCTAAAATTTTCTTTGCCATCTTCAATTGGCTCACTGGCTCCCTCATACTGGACTAGCCATTTTTATTGCTTCGAGGAGCTGTTCAGAATTCCAATTCTACATTTATCCACAATTTATTTAGTTCTGACCAAATAATTTGTAAACCTAGTATCCCCATATTTTTCAAAACACAGTAAAACCTCTTTCAGATTAACTGTGGCCAAATTCTATGTGCTTAGTGGGACTTTGAAGCAGTTTACTGACAAAAATTACTTTTACAAAAATCATACCAAATAGTTGGGCTTCCAATAAATTCAAATATTATAAACTGCTGTTCAACTGAAATTACCTTGCTTTTCATTTTATTATCAGATGTCACATTTTATACAACATTTCCACATTGTTTCTCACAGGAGTTTTCAACACAAACACTTTTCATTGCTTAAATATCCCAATGAGATGTTGACAATGTTAACAAGGTATAGATTTTTGTTAAGTTCCAGTGAAGTTATCTGCTATAACAAACGACTTCACAACATCTCCAAGAAGAAAATTTGAATTGTGGCTTCCACAAGGATTAGAAAAAGCTGCAATGTTTTAATGCAAAATAGCTCCCTGCACTCCTTGATGTTCCACTGTCATAGCTTTGGCCATGGCAGTCAAACATTTCCAGCCTTTCAGCAGCCTTTATCTTTTCTGGCAAACCCTTGCCTTTAGAGTCATCACATAATTCAAGTGTTATGAAATATTCTCTAACTGTATCGTTCAAACTGCTTGTATGGACAAAGCACATAACAGACATTTGCTCCTGACATTATTAGTCAGGAGTATGGTCAACTAAAAGTGAATAATATTTATCACATCTCTAAATGTCCGTCTTACTTTGTTTCCCATGGCACTTACTCATCTTGAAAAGAATGTAACAAATGGTGGTTATTTCTTTTTTCATCAAAGTACAACCAAGGTGATATTGCAAAAGTGGATCAAATTTGGCAATAAGCTTGACTAAACCAGATACCATTATGAGTTGTACATAAAATACCAGAACAACCCCTGAAGGCTAAAGTATAGGCAGCTACATACAAAACTGCTGTGATTATACACTCAAAGATATTATTTCCAATGCTCTTTCAATTTGAATAATATTTCTGTGTTCAAAGTCTATGAAGTTTCCAGTCTTTTGGCTTATTTCAGCTTGAAGCCAAAACCACATGGCTTCTAGATACTTTAATGCAATGCAATAGGGGCTATATTATGATGACTTCTGCTGATACTACACAGACATTAACAACAGTGAAAGGCTGATATCTCTACAAGACATACATCCATTGGCAAAAGACCAGTGAATTGTGTGATTCACATAGGTACATTTATCTCATAAAAGTTCCACTGTTCAGCACACTCCACAAAGAAAAGGCTCAAACTCAAAGCTGTTGGCTTGTGCACTGATGCTCAAACTCAAAATTTATCAAGTCACATTTGTAGAAGCGTAAAAACTGTCCTCTTTTAGTAACATAACATTTTATATAAATATAGAAATCTGTTCTCAAACCTAGAACACCTTATCTTTTTAGATAAGCAGTATGATAATATTTATGTTTCAATTTATTTTCTTCCATTAAGTTTTTAATGCAGCATTTTACTGCATACACCTATTTCCAGTAATGAGTAAGAAAACCAGATCTAGTGACAAGATTTGCCACATGCACAGTGTAAAAATAATCCTGCCACCAGACCTGCTATGGCCATACAAAACTACACGCTGCAAAGATTAATGCGATAAACAACAGGTTATTAGCTAACAGCACAAAGTTTGACAAGATAAAGCAAGTTTAAAAAGCAATCACTGTTGCCAAAGTACTTCTCAAGGTTGTGTTGCATAAAACTTCATTGTTACGATTACAGGGTTTCTTGACTTTGTCCATCACATTGTGTTCAAACTGGAACACATATTACAGACATAAAAAAGCTATTTTCAGTCAACACAACAACAAATACCAGTACTTACTATGATGCTACATGCTGCCGCACTGTTGTGTGAATAATTTTAGCAATCAGCAATGCCACTCAGAGGAGGCAATCAATGACAATTGCATCCAACTTTCAGTGGACATGCTACATCTATTAACCAAGACTGACAGGCCAAACATAATATACATACAGCTACAGAACATAGTCACATCCACTATTCATTCATGTTTCCATACCATTTCACGAAATTTTGCAACTGCAATACTGTATTACTCCAACTGCATTCCATTTCTAATTGTTTTACTGTTCTTTTCTGAATAAAATGAGCAAGATGTACATAATTTTCCTCACAAACTTTCCTTAATCATTTCTCCAAGTTATCCCTTCGGTATTCATCATTAGGTTTGATAACATTTGCCATTTTCTAAGGTGATAGCCTAACACCACACCTCCATCAACCCAGAACATTTGGCCCCTACACTTCAACTTGTGTGGCATGTGTAACAGTAACAGTAGCTTACAGCCCCACCATCATAGCTCTTCAGGTGGCCAGCACATGTGGATTTTCAACCACATCACCATAGTTACCCAAGAGGAAAGAGAAGACCTGTCTGCTTTAAAAAATTTCAATTCCATGACTGCGACTCTCATTTCATGCTTTTATACAGGCACCATGTTACTGCCACTGATAGCAAAAAACTAACATTTACACTCCTAAGTACCTCCTGACTGACCACACCCGCTATGTCAACTTATTTTGCAACTATCCTTAAGTATGGAATCAAAATAAGGCAAACACAAACTGAATTACACATAAAACTTTTACTGAACTGAACAAAACAAGTTTGGGAAAAATTTGTTGATAACAATTTTACTATCTCTCTGATGACCGTGGTAAGGCAATAAATTCTACATACAGCACACGTGTACAAAACAGCAGACAGGCCCATCTTGAACTATTTTTGTGCTTTATTTTAGAATTAGAGCAGCAACTCAGACTACTGAACTGTTGCTTGACTGACTAACAACAAACTGTAAATGATTTGGAATTGGTCATGGCTGAATGAAGGTCCAGATCATGGCTGAATGAAGATCCAGACTGGAATTTGCCTGGCATGACTAAGGAAAATGATGATAAACCTAACTCAAAACTTCAGTCAAGAGACCCAATGACCAGCCAGGATTCAAACCAGAAAACTCCCATACACAATTCTAGCATGCTCTCATCACACCAACTCATGCAGCATTCAACTTGAAGATCATAAATTCACCATAGATGGAAGTATGCATTTAACAAGTCTGAAAAGGCTCAGAAAGTTAATTTGGGAGACATACCTTCAAAAAGACGTACCCGCGATGGCAGGTGCACAGCAACAATGCCATATAACATGTACAACATGATGTTAAGGGCTCAGCAGAACAAGATTAAAAGATGTTAAGACTTCAATAATATGATGTTTACACCTACTTTCAAGATATGACTAATCAATCAGTCAGTGCCTGCTATCACCCCATTACTACTTTGGTGCCACAATTGAATGCCCAGTGTACTCTGAAAAACACCAGGGGTGTAATAGCCACCTACTCCTTTGCATGTTCTTAACCAGTGACCTTACGTAAGGTTTGGTTTTCTCAGCATCATGCCATGTGTCAACTGATATTGTCTTCTGTGACAAAGTGTTAATATGGTTCAGAACAAAAACTCTGTCACTTAAAAAACACTGAACAGACATGAAACCAATGCAACTGCATTACCTTGAAGCCAATGGACTGATGTGCACCAAGAGTGATTCCTACACCCAAATCATGACCACCCACAATCTCCACCAGGCGTGCATACTGGGTGTTATTGAGTCCTAAGCCACCCAGATCCTGTGGGACCTGCAAACCAAATGCTCCCAATTCCCACAAACCCTCCAAGGAATGCGGTTCAACTGCTTCTATGGCATCATTCACGGCTGGATTATTCACCTCCTGCAGAAAGCATCACAATGTGAACAATCTGACAAAAAAATTTCAGCTTCTTTCTGAACTATGAAGTTCAGGAGAAAAACTGGTTCCAGAAACACACCTTAAATCTATCTGCAATTTAACATTCACTCTCTCACCACCTCACAATGTTTCATACAAGTACTGTTGTGGGAGACATCTAAAAACTGTCCCTTAAAAGGTTAAGATCAGGAAACAGTAGTAACACTGTAATTTGCTTTCTGCACTTACACATGAGAAATCAATAAACGCTTATATGAAGACTAAAAATGTACATATCATCAGGAATGCCATAGATCAGGCAGTTAGACACTAACCTCTCACCAGAGGCCTGAGTCTGATCCCAGGCAGGTCCATGTATGACCTCTGGTGAAGAAAAGAGGCATTGGGACAGGTTTCTCTTTCAGCATTTCAATGACCTCCCCCACGCCACCCTCTTTTCACCATTGTTCCAGCAATGCTCCATACTCATGCTTCACTCATGTACCACTGATACTACACAATCTTACCAACCTACAGTGTTATCAATCAAAATACGTCTCTCTCGCTCTATCTCTTCCCCCACCCCCCTTGCTCTAAATGTGTCTGTCTGTAAACACGACCAATCACCATTAAATTACACATGAGGAGATGTAAATCATATCTCCACAGCCAAGGCACAGATTCCACACAATTCAATGACCATCAACACAGCAAATCACAACAAAAACTGCACTCGATACTTCAGAAGAACACTGATTTTTGACCTACAGAAAGCTGTAATTTTCAAAAACATTAATTGCACCCTTGACACCTGCACATGCATGGCATTCATCGAATATGACGGTTTTCTGTTAGCAGCATCTGAATCTGCTACAGACATCATTAACAATCAAACAAAGAGCTGAAAATGATTTCACAAAATGGCTTCCAGGAATGTTTCCAACACCTCCGCTGCAGCTAGCAGGGAGTACAGATGCAGAAGGGGACTACTTTGATAGAAACATAGCTTAAATTATTGTACTGTTTTATATTTCTCAGAAATAAAGTGATTCGGGAACATTTTGAAGCTACCATGCATGTGGTTTATGTTTTATTTATTTTCCAACTTTGTATACATTTTAATTGTTTTTTTTAAAATCTGTGTACCATACTAAAATGATTAGCATACCAATAATAACACAAACACCACAGTTTGAGAAACCATGTACTAAACTATAATAATTCACACTAATTACTGTAAACAGACAAGAATACTTCATGCATTTACCATGATGTTGCTTCTAACTGTTCAAAACAATAACATTATGAACAGGCAGATATATTTCATAAAACATGAAGGCAGCTGGGACAGTGTAGTTGATACAGTTAATAGGCTATGGTGTGGATGGCTAAGGAATTATGCTTCTAAATTCCTGGCAAGGAAAGGGGATTCTTCTCTGTCCAGGTATGTCACAATGGATCTGCAGTCCACCCAGCTTCTTATTCAGTGGGTATTAGGGGCTCTTGATAAAGAAATAAAGTGGCCCAGATATGAAGCTGACCATTCACCTGCATCTACATCTGAGGTTAAGAATGAGTGGAGAAGCTGTATCTCCCATCCCCCATATGCATTCATGACATGCAAAGGAGCAACTAAACATTTCTTGTCACCAAGAAACCCACATTAAATGGCACTAGTGATGTTCCCATTATTCAAGTTAACATAACTGCTTCTCAAGACAGGTACATGATAAAACACAAATGTGCAGGTAGGTTCAATCACATGACAAGCATAACGAATTTTAAGAAGATGACTAGCACTGAAGTCTTGCACTGAATAAAAAGTATGTAAAAACAAACAGTATGGTCACAGAGTTGTAATGAAAGACCACAACCTTTTCTTCAGTACATTGCCTAATGCAACATATACACACACCTCAAAGAATTTGGCAGTTGGATCAACAAGCATCTTCAAATTATCTGTCTGCTCTTCATTAAGAACTTGTGGGAATGGAAAAACCTGTGCAGTCTCCACAACACCACGGAAAAGGTTCATGGTGAATGACTGTGATGCCTTTGCTTCACTCATACCCTTCTCCACCTCCTCGCCCTTCCTCGCCACTTGTGGTGCTGTGGCTAGCCATCTGGAAAAATAATTTTAATATTCAAATTGAAACATGTGTTCTTCACACTTCAGGGCCTAATACTTTTGTAATAGTTTCATTAGTAAACAAACTGTGGTTTCTCACAAAGTGCCAATTCCTGCAATACTGAAACCCCACAAGTACTATCAGAATCAAATCACTGGCTATATGGCCTGTAAAACTATGCTTCACTTTCTGCCCTTGGCTATGCTTTTCTTTGCCAATACATTCAGACCAGATCTGTGGCTGATCCAGTCTTCTATCCAACACACCACAGTAACTCTCCTCCCAGAGGCTACACAACAAACACACCCAACCTACAGCTTGTGGGCCAATGTGGCTCCCTTAAAGTATCAGTAGGAGACATTAAAAGTATGGTACTACTATGGTAAAGCTAACTTGAGTGAATTCTCCATGCCCAGCAATCAGTATCACAACATTTGTTTAATTTTGTGGCTTCAATTAATTTAATTCCATTATCTGGTAGGACTGTGTGGTCAACATGTCACTAAAACACCTCAGTGTTCCCATAAAACAGCAGTCATATGCCTCAAAAGATATGTGACTGCTTGTAGCAATCAGCAAATGTTAATAATTACTCAAGATGTGCTGTACACTTTGAGGGGAAAACCACTAATCAGTCAGTTTTCTAACAGAAATGCAGTACTTGGTGAGGATACCAATCTTCAGAGTTTCTGCCAGAACATGTGTAAGGTCAACAATGTTTCAATATTTCAAATGTAATGTATTTTTCAAGTATCCCTCAGCCCACAGTGGACTGGGTAGCTCAGTCGGCATAGTGACTACGGGCTGGATGGTCTGGGATCGAACCCTGGTGGGGACGAGATTTTCCACCCATCCAGGCAGGACCTGGGGCCCACCCAGCCTCCTGTAAAGGCGGTACCGGGTCTTCCCCTGGAGTAAAGTGCGGCCAATGCGAGCTGCTGACCACTCACCCCCTTCTAGTGCCGTGGTCATGGAAGAGTGGAGTTATACCTCTACCCATCCTCTGGGCCACACCGGGCCTGTAACGGGAACACTTCAGCCCACAGAAACAAGATGTTTATGTTGTATCCATTACAGAATGAATCTATACACAAGGTAATGTTTCATGCCAGCGTAGCAGATGTGAAGATTTTCCAGTGTGCACTGTTGATGACTGAATTTGCTTTACTTTGCTTTTGGATAGAACTGTGACATTTCCTTCTCAGACAGAAATAACCATCTTTGTGAACCTGATTTGGCTTCTATTCTTTGGTGTGTAGCGTTCTTCAGTTGCTTTGGGTGTCTATAATTAAACAAAAGTTGGCTAAATAAAACAACATCTTACCTAATTTCATTATGACAAAAGCATCAGTAGCCTCTGAAAACAGAATTATTCAAAGAATGTGGAAAAACAAAAACATCTGTTTTTTTATGAATGGGAAAGCTTTGTGTTTAATTTGCAGTGAAAGTATAGCTGTTTTGGAAGTAAACAGCATTGCCAGACATCACAATTCAATGCACAAAGAAAACTACTGTTGCTGCTATGAGAAAAGAAAAAGTGCCAGATTGACAAAGGAAACTTAATCATAGCCACAATAGACTATCTTCAGAATACAATCCAATGATGACTGCTCTGCACTATGGATGAGTTGCTCACTTGTTTTCTGAAGGAAACACACCTTTCTCCAATGGAATTCATAACAGAATGTTCATAACACAGTGTGCAAGAGACTGGTCCAGACAAAGAAACTGGTTTTAATACTGTAAGTACACCTTATGTAACAATAAAAATTTCTTCCTTAGCCAGCAACACATGGTCATTTGCATATTTCACATTGCAAATTACTTGTCTTATTCTTCTGAAAACATCAAACCCTTCAAGAACATTCTTGGTAAAGTACTTGCTGTATAAAGTTAATAACAGCAGTGACAAACAGCAGCCTTTTTTAACCCCTCTTCCAGTTTTCACACTTCTTGTGACTTGTTGGTTCAACAAAACTTCAACACACTGATCCATGAACAATTTGGCAATCAGTCTTCTTTCACACCAGTTGATACTAGTTTCCTGAGGATCGGCATTAACTGGGTACAGTGTACAGTCCAGTGCCTTCTGTCAGTCTATGAAGCAAGAATAAACTTCATCACCCATGTTCAGACTTCATCCTGGCATTATTCTCGGCATTGCAAATTCATCAATAGTTCCTTTTCCTCTTCTAAATCCAAACTAATCTTATCCAAGCACATCCTCAATTTTCTTTTCAATCCTTCTTCCAAGTATCCTTGCTATCATCTTTGCTGCAGGTGCCATGAGGATGATAATGTGATGGTTGCTGCATTTTGAATATATTTGTTGTGACATATTTAAACCAACTCAGAAACAAACCAAATGATTTGTAAGCTTATGTTTAGGTAATAACACAAGGAATGTTGTTGGGTACTTGAATATCTTTCACTGTCAGAACACAAAAATATTTTTGAATGTGTGTATGTATAAAACTACAAAGGAACATGAGCTGCCTTGAACAAAAATTAAAGGGGGTAATAACAAACAATGCTCCTACTATGAACGGAAATAAAACAAACTGTATGCGTAAAGTTAAGGAAGAACTAAACCAAAAAAGATCTTAATTTGAAACAGGCATTAATGCATCATCACTTGTGAACCAATTCAAAAGTATGACCACGTAAAAAGTTTAAGTTGTGAACTTCAATCATAACTAATTTGTCTTATTTGGCAGAAAAAGATCCTGAATGTGGAAACATATTTTAACACACAAGCTACAAAAACCACGTAATCCCTGATGATAAGTGTTTGTAATACATCCTGTAAAGATCAGTTTGAAGTTGTGCCTTATCTGGATTACTGGATTTATATCTTAACATGAGGATATTGAACTCTTGTCAACTAGGTCACTGATCTGTTACTACATTTTAAATAATCACCGAAATACTTTCGACGTTAGTATATATAACAAGTTTCCACATCGAAAGCGTATTCGTACGACCGCAATATATATTATTAATTTAACACTTTCAATAATACGTCATCATTCATCTCTCACCTTGAATTCCCTTCCGAACAGTGAATTAGTTTTCGAGGAAGATTTAAAATACGCCCAAAGCGTAACATTGTAAATAGCAGACGTTTACTTGATACTCCTAAGTTGAAACAGCTAAGCTGGTAGTAAAAAGACTGCACCCGTCCAGTTGCTCAAATGCCAAGTGTTCGACGCCCCTCTTTCTGTCGCAATGATATGTCATTTGCAAAGTCGCCAACTGACACTTCACTCCAGCGATATTAACGGCACAGATAACATCAGTATGAGCAACCGTGCTTATGACGCAGCATGACAATGGCAGACAAGTGTATAGTTTCTCGCCACCCGTTTCATGTGACGGCAGTTCCTACAAGTACGAACAGCACATCGTTCCTTGTGCCGCCTGTCGCTACTCTGATAGTATACAGAATCAAGGAAGCTATGTGACCAGTCGAGGTGAAAATGGCAGGTGTTCGGGCAGCTGAAAGAAATATCATTTGAAAAGTATTTGCGATACTTTAACTGATAGGTAGTGTTAGGCTAAGCAAGCAGACATGCCGGAATCGGCTGAGCAAGCATCTGGTGCTACTATTAGTGCATCAACAACGAAGGACTCAAAAGATATCAAAGAAAAGAAGTTATCATCGGGTTCACTCAGTGGTGGTTGTGGTGGTGGTGGTGATGGCGCCAGACCGAAAGTTGTCACCGTCAAGCATCCAGAATCCAACAAACCAAAGCCAACTGTGAAAAAGAATAAACACATACCCGTGGATTTGGATGTAGCGAAAGACTTTTTAAGGTGTAAGGAAGATGGTGGGACAAGACTCGATTTAAGCAAGTCTAGTATATCCCAACTGCCATCGACAGTACGCGAAGTAACCCACCTTGTTGAGTTTTACCTTTATGGCAACAAGTTAGTGACCCTTCCTCCTGAGATAGGCTGTTTGGTCAATCTTCAAACACTAGCTCTTAGTGAAAACTCCCTTACAAGTTTGCCTGATGCCCTTGCAAATCTGAAATCCCTTAAAGTTCTTGATCTCAGGCACAATAAACTGAATGAGATTCCTGATGTAGTTTACAAGTTAACATCACTGACAACTTTGTTTTTGAGGTTTAACCGAATTAAGGTTGTAGGAGAAGATATCAGGAACTTAACCAACCTAACAATGCTAAGTCTACGGGAAAACAAAATAAAAGAACTACCTGCAGGAATAGGAAAATTGGTGAATCTTATAACATTTGATGTGTCGCACAATCACTTAGAGCATTTACCTGTGGAAATTGGTTACTGTGTTCAGCTGTCATCTCTAGATCTTCAGCACAATGAGCTATTGGATATCCCAGAATCAATTGGAAACCTGCAAGCATTAACACGACTGGGCCTGAGGTACAACCGCCTGAGTGCGATACCAAAGTCCCTTAGTAACTGTGTACATATGAAAGAATTTAATGTCGAGGGAAATGCTATTTCACAGCTTCCTGATGGTTTGCTCTCGAGTTTATGCGATCTGACCAGTATCACCTTGTCAAGAAATGGCTTTACATCATACCCATCTGGGGGTCCAGCTCAGTTCACAAATGTGAATTCTATCAATATGGAACACAACCAGATCGACAAGATTCCTTATGGCATATTTTCACGTGCTAAGAACCTGACCAAACTGAACATGAAGGAGAACTTGCTTACATCCCTCCCTTTGGATGTTGGAACATGGCTTAACATGGTGGAATTAAACCTTGGTACAAATCAGCTGACCAAGATTCCTGATGATATCCAGTGCTTGCATTGCTTGGAGGTCCTCATACTTTCCAACAATCTTTTAAAAAGGATCCCAACCAGTATAGGAAATCTCCGTAAACTGCGGGTCCTAGATCTAGAAGAAAACAAGATCGAGTCGCTGCCAAATGAAATTGGCTTCTTGCGTGATTTACAGAAACTCATAGTCCAATCCAATCAAGTAACTACATTACCCAGAGCAATTGGGCATCTTACAAATCTTGTGTACCTCAGTGTTGGTGAAAATAACTTGAGTTATCTCCCAGAAGAAATTGGAACACTGGAAAATCTTGAGTCACTGTACATCAATGACAACCCTAGTCTGCACAACCTGCCTTTTGAACTCGCACTTTGCACAAACCTGCAGATCATGAGCATTGAGAACAGCCCACTGTCACAGATACCACCTGAGATTGTGGCAGGGGGCCCCTCTCTTGTCATACACTTCTTGAAGATGCAGGGACCTTATCGAGCTATGTGAATAGTTGTGTGGCAGTGCAGTGAAGCACAGAATGTTTTGTTGACTGTTACACATAGATTATATGCCATTGTGCAGTGACAAGACTTTGGGATCTTCATACTGAATGTTGTATATTATTTCTGTACAGGTTCTGCTGTGTGCATGACCTTTGAGTAATATTCAGTAGTTGTGAATAATATAAACTTGTATGTGGTGCAAGAAGAAGCCAAGAAGGAAAGTAAAGTTTTGCATGTAGTAGCATATGAACATGTAAGTTATGCTCAACAATGAATTACCATTGTTTTATACATTTGGTAACAAAATGTACCAGTGATTCAAGCCCTAAGGATTTGTAACTGTAGTTCTCAATTCAGAAAAAAATTTAACAGTGTAGGTTTGTGTACATTAAGATTCATATGCTGTTTTGATTCCCATATTTCATAGATATGCTGGCTGCAAGGTCTTGTGAAAGTGGGATCCAGATGATTTGTAGGATTGTGAAATCGAGAGCCAAATCATTTGTAATATCCAGACATTTGTAGGATTGTGAAGTTGAGACCCAGATCAGTTGTAGGACTGTGAAGGTGAGATTCAGATTGTTTGTAGGATTGAAAAGAATTGTATGCCTTTGAAGTCCTTTAAACGAGTTCTGTATGTCTTTCCATCCTGTGATTCAACTCTGAGCATCAATGTTATCGACACAAATTGGCTGTGCTTGTGAAACTTGGTATGATTGTCAAACCATAGATACATACTTTTCAGCATCCAGTCAGTGATGGTATCAGTGTGATAGTCACACAGGATTATGAACTGGGAACAACAATGATAGTATCATTCGTGTATGACCAAAAGTTTTGTGTCATGAGAGGTCATCAAGAAATACTTAACTTTAAGATAGCTGTTCACGAAACTTGAAAGTAATGTGATGACTGTACAAAATATTTTGGATCTATTCCATATGTGTGGGCAACGATGTTTCATTCTGCCAAGTGTAGTACTGGTTGACAGCTCCCTAATGTGCCTTGATGGTTGAGAATCAGACAATTGAGACGGACTTAGGTTCCTGTTTAGGCCATCTCTCTGTTATAGTCGGTGATCTCTTTTTGAAATGAGGTAGCCATTCCACTGCAACAGTGATACTGCATAACATTCATCTACACAACATTTTCTCACAGTGTCAACCAATACTACAGTAGAGCAGTTTCAAATATCATAGGCAGTAATGATATTATATTCTTGACAGTGGCAGCTACTGAAGTCCTAGACAGCACAATTGCAAAGTCTTGTATGAGACAACACTGTGAGAAAATTTTGTGTAGATGGATGTTACGTGGTATCATTGTGGCAGTGGAATGACTACCTCGGTTCATAAAGAGTCCACTGACTATAACAGAGAGATAGCCTAAATGGGAACCTAAGTCCATCTAAAAAGAATGATTCTCGTCCATTACGGCACACAATTGTCGACCATTAGTACAGTAGCATCACACTTGACAGACTGCAACATCATTGCCCACACATCTGGAGTAGAGGCAATATTTCATTTAGATAATTTTTAATGTGTAAACTGTCATGTGAAATTTGATGGTGACAAACATGTTTACTAGTTAAAACTTATCAGTGGCTAAGCCTTCAGAGCCCTATGATGCACCAAGTGCTATGTAAGACTTGTTATTTATTGTGGGGTTAAAAAGTGGAATGTTTGGACTGCATTTTCAAATTTATATGTTTCTGTAAGTTATGCCACTTAGTAAGCGAGCAGCATTCAGGTCAGCACTAAGTTACAATGTACCCATGTATTTCTGTCTTTGCTTCTCAGAATGACATTTTCTCTCTTTCTGTACTTTGACACTAAGAACAATTTATATAAATGTGCAAATGGTCATTTCTTGTATAACACAAATGGTTCTGTGTAGTGTAAATTAAGTTTTAAATAATTTGCAACATAGCTATGCAATCAAAATCAAAAGAAAATCTAATGTTAAACTTTTGCTGCTGCTTTATCATAAATGATAAATCTGTCAACTGTGATAAGTAATCCATGTATCAATTTACTAAATGGTGTTTGACACTAAGAGCAATTTATATATGTATAAATGGTCATTTCATATTGAACACAAATGGTTCTGTGTAGTGTAGCTGGAGTTTAAATAATTTGCTACATAGCTATGTAATCAAAATCAAAAGGAAACCCACTGTGAAACTTTTGCTGCTGCAGTATGGTAAATGATAATAATTCTGTAAACTGTGATAAATAATCCATGTGTGAATTTATTCAGTGGTGTTGTGAATGCCATCAGTAATGTAGTTTGTCACTGTGACATACACAATGTTGGTTGTCGTAATTGGCATGCCAAGAGAAATGCCCTTCAGCTGTCTTAGAAATACAAAATAAAATCTGTACTACTGTTGTAAACAATTGTAATTTGGCAACTTCTCTATGTTTTCCAGAATTTATTATTTTGGGAAGAAAGTAAGGCCATAGCTATGTTTTTTGCTTCAAAATATTCACCTTCCTGATTGTACATAGTTATGAGATCTTTGCTCATCTGGGATGTTAGGCAGAGTAGATTGGTGAGTTACGAACATTTTGGGACAGCCCCTCTGTCCCAAAAAATCGGTAACTAACTACAAATCTCTGCTGCATAACATTCCAGGAGAGTGAAGATATCATTTACACCACAACAGAATGCTGAAATCTCGCATTGGACATGGTGATGCCTAGATTCCAGCTGTTTCTTGAACTGCCTCTGGCATTCTTTCTAAAGGGTGTTTTGATTCATGTACCTCACTCTGATCTCTGGTATGTCCATAAATCCTCTCCCCTCCCCTTCCTTCATAAGATGCAGTTTATGCTGGAGAACAGGATGGAGTTCTGTAACACTGGGTTTGTGTGCTTGGCCAAGAATTGTTTTCTGCTGTATGAGAGAGCACTGTCATGACTTGCAAGACAAATTTTGCTGCAGCTGTTCTTATCTCTTATCATCATCATCATGACATTCACTGTGGGGTCTGAGGTTCTCACAGCAGTGATGGTGAACATTTGTCTTCTGGGATACAACCAAAACGTTTTGTGACAGTACCCAGTGGTGCAGCATATCAGCACCTTTGATGATGGTAACACATTAGACAAATACTTTGAATGCAGGACTCAGGGAAAAAAATAGATCTATTTTGTTGTCTTATTGCAACAGTGTTATCACATATAAACTGCTTTTTAATGCAATGCTATGGGCATTTTCAATTTTACCTACTGTTAAGGAATGAGTAGTGGAACTTTTTTTGCAAGAGTGAGTACTGACACATAATCTTTACATAAATCATTGGATAGCTATAACACAGTATATATTGGTATATAGGCACCAGTGTTTTGGAGGAGCTTGCCTCCATCTTCAAGGTAATCCAGAATGGATAAGCTGCATGGAAAAAATACTGTACTGGGGAAGAAGAGGAAAGGGAACAGGCAACGTGAGCCAATGGGAGTGACACTGTGCAGTGGGCGAGGACCATAGATGGAAAACACAATTAAATGAAAAGAAGTGACAAAGATTTTGAGCCACCATTATATGTATGAAAACAGTCACTCCCAACAACACTAGTTTTATCACTTGATTCATGGCCACATGTCTCAGCACTGTGAGCAATGATGGCTCACAGTTAGAGCCAGGTATACTTGTGATTTGTTATCGACAGGGAATGTCTCACCTTAAAATTAAAATAATTAAATAAAGATCTTGAGGCTGTACATGATATGTGAATTTATCATTGGGGAGGCAGTTGAGAATGACCTTATCTTGAGCAGATCTTGGAAACTTGTCATTCACTCCCTGAAGGTCATGAGAAAGTCTTCCCCTGATAATAGCTGATATTGAATAATTTGGCCCGTTTCAGGGCCAGAGGGCCACCAACTGACTGCCCACAGAACACTTGCCCTTTCTAAGTTGATCTCCATCCTCATTCCCACCCTTGACATTATTTGCCGTCACCACTTCATTCCAGTTGTCTCCTTTAATTTCCTGTTTACCCTAAAAATCTTTTTGTCACCCCTTTTAATTTTCCTCCACTGAAGTCAGTGGTCACAAAAAAAAATTAGTGGAAAGATGTACTCATAAGGAATACATGTACATTCCAGGCTATTTTGCATACTTTATTTACCTTGATGTTCATTATTTCAGGTTTGAATTTATACGTATCTCCATGTGAAGCTAACTGCACTATATATATTAGTATCATCCTGTCCATAATCTGAAATGTTCCAAAGTTAGGATCATAACTAAATCTTATTTGATGTCATCTTCACATGAATAGTGGTCACAAGGGACTGCCAAATACCAAAATGAAATCTTCGGCATTAATTGTAGGTCTCCAGCTCCAGGTTTCTTCATCACTTACTCTGTGCTGTGTAAGATTTGAGGTTCACATGTCAATGCACCTGCATATTAAGGCTATGGTCTTGTGGGTTGTTATGCTGTACATTCTTTATCAGTGGATACCAAAATTCCATCAATATAACTATGTGGCATCACAATGCAAAAGAGAATGTCCCAGTAATTTTATATGAAAAGTGGAATTATAAAGCTCTGTATGTCTTTTTGGCAGTTATGTGCTTACTCCCTCATAGGTACAACTTCTGACATCTTGGATGCCTTTAATGTTTGTTTGACCATGAGAATTTGAGACTGTAATTGTATAAAACAATGAGTCATATTTTACTTTGATGTGTTTCGTCTTCACATTTTTAGAAAGATGGCAAGATAAAATATTCTGAACTCACTGGTTAGGTTATGTCAATATAATTGTATGCAAGTCATTTTATGAGCAACTCTATTCATTTGTTGCAGAGTAGCTAAAAATGAATGTCACACATTATGTTTTTGTCACTGCTTGATATTTTATCATAATTTAAAAAAAAAAAACATTGAGCATATGTTGATACAGGAAAATCTGTGAAGTTGGCCACCCTTGTAAGTAAGGCACCTGTTACAGTTGGCCATTCATTTACGGAACCAGCAAATGTCTAGACATTATACATGGTCATTGCATTATAACTGGCCACCTGTTTGTCTTAAATCTTGGCCACACTTTCCCATCTAGTGCTACAATGCTATGTATGAGTTCAACATCCCTGTGATGGCTGACATGAAGAACTACAAATGTTCACAGATGTTTCAGAGGAACCCGCTGTCTCCATCATCAGAGTTCTTGAAAAAGCCAGTTCAAGGTTTATTCATCTTCCCTAATGAAGCAGGAAGCACACATCACTGAAACAACACATTACATTTCATTACTCATCACAATCAGATAAAGAATATCAAGTGCATAGCCAGATTAAAATATACTTTTTAATCATAAGAGTGTTACACATCATGCGTGTGGTACACGTGATGGGCATATTAACCAACATTTTTTTCA
>Ga0136643_10004368_pt1 | contig 19461 bp, 4 predicted proteins | sample TergutLab28metaG_FD_96883 | JGI IMG/M metagenome (GOLD analysis project Ga0136643, IMG submission 96883) | Labiotermes labralis P1 segment gut microbial communities from Petit-Saut dam, French Guiana - Lab288 P1 (version 3) (version 3) | ecosystem: Host-associated > Arthropoda: Insects >...
CGGTTTTTCTAAAAAACGTTGTGTTCAAAATACGCCCCCAAATGGCCCCAATATTTTACCGGTTTTCTTTTCCCCCCCCCCCCCCCCCCAGTTATTCCAAACCATATATTACTTTTATATATGTTAGAGTAAATTCCAGAAGGACCTTTGATACCAAAAATCAAAATGTTCTTTGATTGGGGATTTCAGTGCTCCCAACTTTTCCTGGCTGAGCGGTTTGCCCTGTCAAACTATCATTTTTATTCAAAAGTAAAAGCGATGCAATATACACCTTACAGTGATACTCAGTACATACCGACTGACAGCTGTCGTGACCCAGTTTCACTAATTTCAGACCTGTCAGCACACTGTTTCCTGCAGTTGGTGTTGTACGCAGCTAAGTCCTGTCATGTTACCTTATAAATATTACCTTAACCCAGTCATATGTACCGTAACTTTATTCTATTTAATTATTTTCACAGCGTTCCAGACTGAAGATATATTTATCAGGTAATTTATTTCCATGCTAGTGTCAGAACAGACACCAGTTAAATGTCCCCCCAAAATAATTTGTTTTATCGGTTGTTAATTTGGCAACTAATGTATTAATTATTAATTTAGTTTTTTATTTTTGTGTCAATTTTCAATTTTAGAAAATAATATTAATTTCAATTATCATACTTATAGTAATCCGCCTTCAATAAACCATTTCAAGTACAAATACAAATTTGCATCTCAAATTTAATTCTGCCACAATTCAACATTCGTAATTTGTTACTGAGTTGAATAATGTTATTACAACATTTAGTTGAGGCATTAAGAAATTAAAATGTACTGCAGTATGTTGGCAGTTGGGCATTTTGGGTAGGAATCTGAGGGGTTCTGTAGGAAGTGGCCATACTGAATAGAAATTCAAATTTTTGATATTATGATTTTTGTATTTTGGCAGACATGAAGAGACAACAGGCTGCTGTTGCTATGAACAAAGGCTCCCATGATGTTGGACTGAGGAAGCAGAATCTTGCTGTATCACAACAGCTGGGATTGTTGGTATTTCGTATTGCTGGTATGGTTTTGTGTATTGCACTGTGTTGATGTTGGCAGTGCTTATTGACAGTAGGTGGAAACTTGCTGCCTCATACTGTAACACCATGAGATGTCACCACATGACATAATGCTGCAGACAGACTCAGGACGTTCTACACCCTGCTGAATGCCCATCAGCAACTCTGCAAACATCACAGTGACAGTGGACAGCCCGTGTCTTCTCTGCCTCCCATTGCACTGGAAGTTATAACAGTCTGTGTGCTGAAGATTGGTTTTGTCAAACATAATCTGTTGTTATGGTTTTTTTATATTTTTGCGTATGTGTACCTGACAAGTGTGTCGATTGATTCTCTCCATTACGTTACATAAGTTAAAGTTCTTCCCAATCCCTGTTACAAAAAACAGTGGTTCTTGGTGAATGTGGTTTCTTTACTTCACGTATTAAATTTTTTCTTTACTGTATAAGTAGAATATTCAGACCCAACTTACATAAATTTTCATGTACGTGTATTTTACACTTACTTAAAAATTACTTTGGCACTTTGCATTAATATTTATTTTACACTCATTGAGAACAGTGGGCTGAGAGCACAGTGGGCATAACTGTGACGACATGATGTCTGCCTTAGAGAGTGATGATATACAGAACAGCGCGGGAGCAAGTGTAATGTCGCAAACCGATCAGCCAGCTAGGGTTCTTCAATGGGAGACAGGGACTTGTGTCCAACGGATTAGCCAGAGCCCACTGGAATTTAACTCTGATGCTTCGAGTATTAGAGGATTTGTGGATAGTGATCAACAGAAAATTTTGCATTTACAGATGATAAAAGGGGACGAATGGGCAGGGCTAATCAAGGTATATCAGCTTCTTCAAAAGGCTAATTGTCTGATGGAAGATCAATACACTGTACTGAAGTTAGAGAGTTTGTTAGCTCTGAATATGTTGATGGATTTTAGTACATTAAGGCTGTCAAATGAAGCACCGTACCTAATGTTGGTGGTATGTGAGGCCACTGAACAGTTGAAAGAAGAAACAAAAGACATGATAAGAAAACTGTTTGAAAATGTGAAAAAAATACCGCTTATCAAAGTCATTTTGACCACTCGATCAGAAGATGGAGCAGCTCATTTCCTGCAACACATAGGCTGGGAAATATTTGGAAATGGGTTTGTTACAAGAGATGAACAGTTAAATTGGTGCGATTTAACTCCAAGTTCACAGGAGAAACTGCTAGAGGAGTCAGTCACATTTCAAGGCGCTGATGTTTGTCTAAACGAACTCTTGTCTGCAGAATCTGCAGTAGCAAAATTTCTGCCTCTTGGTGCTTTAGTTGAAGAAAAGGAACTTAAGATTGCTGCTCCATTGCCTTTTTCAAATGGGTACAATGAAAGTTACTATATCAGGAGAACACTTCGTCATCAGGTAGCTGTTAAACAGGAGATTTATAGTGATAAAGATGTAAGAGAAAACCGTGTTTTCCTGGCTACCTCAGAACAAGTATTCGAACAATACTGTCAGCTGTATCCAAACAACAATGTGCATTGGTTTGAGAAGGACAATTCAGGAATTCTCGTTTGGCAGCAATCACAAGGAAGTTTAGAAACACTGCGGAGATACATTGATACCGACAGTTCACACACATATACAGATGATGATTTAAACAAGCTGTTGGAGCAAGCACAGCACCAGAGAGTGATGCTGATTGCTGATACAGCAGGGATGGGTAAATCCACCGTACTGACACGTCTGTGTAAGCAAATCAAACAGAAGTTCCCAACCAAATGGGTGGTGAGAATTGACTTAAATGACCACACAGATGCACTGAAGGAACTGGAGCGAGAACAGATCGACAAGGAGAAAGCAATTGAATTTATATCAGAGGAACTGCTGAAGCTTGAACCAGGTTTAGAGGTGGAATTATTTAAACAGTGTTGTGAACAGAAGCAGAAATTAAGAATAGTAATAATGGTGGATGGTTTTGATGAAGTCAGTCCATTCTACAAAGACACTGTCATTGATTTACTGCAAGCCCTAAGGCAGACGGTGGTAGAACATGTCTGGGTCACCACCAGACCACATCTGAGAGAGGAACTGGAAGATAAGCTACAGCAGCTGTGCTACACACTGGAACCTTTTTCTGAAAAAGATCAAGTTGAATTTTTAAAAAAATTTTGGAGTGTAAAAGACTGGTTCACTAAGACAGAAGAAAAAGGAAAAGAAATAGATATGAACAATTTAGCAGTATATGCTGAACATTTAATTAAGAAACTGGCCGAATCACTTCGTGATACTGAAAGAGAGTTCACCGGTATCCCACTACAGACCTGCATGTTGGCGGAGGCGTTTGATAAAGATGTTAAACTATTTTATGATTCAGCAGAATCCACACCTAAGTTACCGTTCAAGCTAGATTTGATTGAGTTATATGGACGATTTATTGAAAGAAAATATGACATCTATCAGGAAAAAAAATTTCAAGACCCTGTGATTAAGTTGGCTGCAATAAAGAAACGAGAACATGAAATAAGACAAATGAGAAAGGATCATCAACAGCTGGCCTTGAAGGTGCTGTTCACAGAGGAACAAGTGACACTGTTCCAAAACAACATGGAAACTTTTTTTTCAAACGAAGAACTAACACAAATTGGGATAGTGCAAGTAAGTGATGAAGGTAAACCACACTTTATCAACCGCACCTTTGCTGAGTATTTTGCTGCGGACTGTTTAGTGAACCGCTTGAGAGAGGAGAACAAAACTTCAGAGCAACTACTGGATTTCATACTGGCGGACGTATTTCTGAGAGCAGAATATCAAGTGATGAGAGTTTTTGTAGATGGTTTATTGTCATGTACTAAACCTTCAAATGAAGTGTTAAAACAGTGCGGAAGTCGGATACATGACTTAGGAAATGATTGTGTGCTAATATTGTACCGAGCAGTGGATGAATGTAATGTTAACATTGTTAAAATTGTATCAGATAGCCTGGAGGCAGCAGAGCACACAGACACTTGGGTTCAAATGTTGCTAGTAAAAGATGACAAAGAAAAAACTGCATGGATTATGGCAACAGAGAGGGGCAACATAGAGTTATTGGAGAAATTATGGGAGTGTGCTAACGAGAAATTAACAACAGAGGAGATAAATAAGAAATTATTATTAGCCACAGATGTTGACAGAAGAACCGTCTTTCATATGGCAACAGATCGGGGAAGAGTAGAAATATTGCAGAAATTATGGGAGTGGGCTAACGAGAAACTAACAACAGTGGAGATAAAAAATAAATTATTATTAGCCACAGATGTTGAGAGAAGAACCGTCTTTCATATGGCAGCAGATAAGGACACACTAGAAATATTACAGAAAATATGGGAGTGGGCTAATGAGAAACTAACAACAGAGGAGATTAATAAATTCTTATTAGCCACAGATGTTGACAGAAGAACCGTCTTTCATATGGCAAAAGATCGGGGAAGACTAGAAATATTACAGAAATTATGGGAGTGGGCTAATGAGAAACTAACAACAGAGGAGATACATAATAAATTATTATTAGCCATAGATGTTGACAGAAGAACCATGTTTCATATGGCAGCAGAAAAGGACACAGTAGAAATATTACAGAAATTATGGGAGTGGGCTAACGAGAAACTAACAACAGAACAGATAAATAATAAATTATTATTAGCCACAGATGTTAACAGAAAAACCATCTTTCATATGGCAATAAATCCGGGAAGAGTAGAAATATTGCAGAAATTATGGGAGTGGGCTAACGAGAAATTAACAACAGAGGAGATAAATAATAAATTATTATTGGCCACAGATGTTGGAAGAAGAATCATCTTTCATATGGCAGCATATACGGACACAGAAATATTACAGAAATTATGGGAGTGGGCTAACCAGAAACTAACAACTGAGGAGATAAATAATGAATTATTATTAGCCACAGATGTTGAGAAAAAAACTGTATTTCATATGGCAGCAGATGGGGGAAGACTAGAAATATTACAGAAATTTTTGGAGTGGGCTAAAGAGAAACTAACAACAGAGGAGATAAATAATAAATTATTGTTAGCCCCAGATAAATGGGGAAGAACCATCTTTCATTTGGCAGCAGAGAATAACACTCTAGAAATATTACAGGAATCATTGGAGTGGGCTAACGAGAAACTAACAACAGAGCAGATAAATAATAAATTATTAGCCACAGATAAACGTGGAATGACCGTCTTTCATGTGGCAACAGAATGTGTAAGACTAGAAATATTACAGAAATTATGGGTGTGGACTAAGGAGAAACTGACAACAGAGGAGATAAATAATAAATTATTATTAGCCAGAGATTTTGAGAGAAGAACAGTCTTTCATATGGCAGTTTTTCAAGTGGCAGCAGATGAGGACACACTAGAAATAATACAGAAATTATGGGAGTGGGCTAACGAGACACTAACAGCAGAGGAGATAAATAATGAATTATTATTAGCCACAGATAAATGGGGAAGAACGATCTTTCATGTGGCAGCAGAGTCGAATAGACGAGAAATATTACAGAAATTATTGGAGTGGGCTAGGGAGAAAGTAACAACAGAGGAGGTAAATAATAAATTATTATTAGTCACAGATGGTAACAGAAGAACCTTCTTTCATACAGCAGCAGGGAAGGACACTCTAGAAATATTACAGAAATTGTGGGAGTGGGCTAACGAGAAACTAACAGGAGAGGAGATATATTATAATTTATTATTAGCCACAGATGATTGGGGAATGACCGTCTTTCATGTGGCAACAGAAGAGGGAAAATTAGAAATACTACAGAAATTATGGGAGTGGGCTAAGGAGAAACTAACAGCAGAGGAGATAAATTATAAATTATTGTTAGCCACAGATAAATGGGGAAGAACCATATTTCATGTGGCAACAGGTCGGGGACGACTAGAAATATTACAGATATTATGGGAGTGGGCTAACGAGAATCTAACAGCAGAGGAGATAAATAATAAATTATTATTAGCCACAGATGCTGACAGAATAACCGTCTTTCATTTGGCAGCAGATAAGGACACACTAGAAATATTGCTGAAATTATGGGAGTGGGCTAACGAGAAACTAACAACAGAGGAGATAAATAAAGTATTATTAGCCACAGATCGTTTGGGAAAAACTGTCTTTCATTGGGTAACATATCACGGAAGACTACAAATATTACAGAAATTATGGGAGTGGGCTAAGGAGAAACTAACAAGAGAGGAGATTAATAATAATTTATTATTAGCCACAGATTTTGAAAGAAAAACCGTCTTTCATATAGCAACAGATTGGAGAAGACTAGAAATATTACAGAAATTGTGGGAGTGGGCTAACGAGAGTCTAACAACTGAGGAGATAAATAATAAATTATTATTAGCGGCAGATTGTGGGGGAAGAAAGGTCTTTCATATGGCAACAGATCAGGGAAGAATAGAAATATTAAAGTATGGGATATGTCTGCACAGAGTCAAATAACATAGGGGATGTGTAATGAAATAATATCAGAAACTGAAAGTAATGAGTGACTGCCTGGCAGGTGGCGCCCGAGACTTATAACATAGCAGTATTAAAGAAACTAGGAGATTGGATCAAATAATCTAAATCTGAGGCGAAAATATATTTATTAACCCCAGACCTTGAAGTGTACGACCATATGGCAAAATGCTGTACTTTGAATCAACCTAAAGTTATTGCAGAAAGTATGAGATAGACCTGAAAATACACCAACAGTAAATGAGATAAATATTTTTTTTTTGGCATACATTATATATGAAAACCGGGTGTCACTTGGCAGTATAGGAGGCAATCTATAATGTATTGTAGCAAATGTGGGAGTGGGCTAAAAGAATCTAATTATATAGAGGAGATACTAAATTATTATTAGCCACAGACAGTACGGGAAATAACACCAGGAACGTGGCAGCACAGTGCGACATCCTAGCAATGTTGCATGAAGTATGAGTTCGGGCTAAATAGAGAATAACAACGGAGGACATAAGCAATGGGTCTTACTAGCCAGAGACAATAAGCGTAAGACCACAATATTACATAAATTATATATGGAAGATATAAAGTGAAATTAAAGGCACAAATCTGCCCTTCTTGCTCAATATGAAGACGGTAAAACGGCGACAGAGCGTGTTAGAGGTAATAAGTCTGTAAAGTGTTTAGAAATTTGAATGCTATCGGTCTCTCAGTTCTCTGTGTTGCCATGTTATGCCATCAGCAGCACAATTGCCGACTGCTTGAAATGATAATTTTATTGTAACAGTAGGAAAATTAGAGTGATTTCTTGTATTTGAGCCTTTCCAAGAGAAGGATAGCATGGTGTGGTGTTGAGTAGGAACAGGGGAAAGAGCTGGAGGTTTTGTTGTGCTGACAGCACTGTCTGGGGTTGGCTTTACAGGAGGGGCAGTGAAGCAGACTGTGCATGACAAGGATTAGTTCGTGACCTCTTGGTGAGGCTCAGCACTGTCTTGGTGATGTTACAGTTGGGGTGTTGAACCAGAATACACATGCACAGGGTCAGTCCGTGACCTATATCACCATGCTCAGCACTTCTACAGTACAATCCTAAGCCACATTGCTAACTGCTGTGGTCATTATAAACCGATCTGAACTGTCAGCTATATTAGTCACAACATTTCACACCCTCCCTGCTCCAAGTTGGCTCAGATGGTGGCTTTGTCCAGCCCTCCTTTCAATGTAAAGCTTCCAGCTGTATTGCAGCACTGCTGATAGCCAATGCCATAACATGACTGAAAGAAGTGGCCTTCTGTCAGCCCATCAGATGGTACCATACATTGTACTTTTACCCAGTGAGCAGACCGGATTTGTTGAATGGACAGTTGCAGAAGGGGTCAGTACATTCAGTAAAGCATTGAAAATTTGTACCTATCCTCTTTTACTTCAGTTACCAAACAAAAAAAACATTATTTATGGTCGTACAAAGTGGAACTGGTCAGTCGATAATGAGACTTCAGATATTTGTTGGTGCGATGAATCGCTGAAGCTGGTAAATGAATAGCAGTAGGTCACAGCAGCAATAACAACAATGTCACTTTGTGCCACACAGTGATTATTCCACTTTCCCTTAAAGCCTTGAAGCAGCAATATGATAAACATCCAGTTACCTCCCTGACTAAAAGAATGTTTAGCTGATATTGAAGTGTTCAGTGCAAGAGCAGCACAAAGAGCTTGAGCTCAGCTGATGGTGACAAAAATTTTGTGCTGTTTGCATAGTGAACAGCAGTCAGTGTATTGGTGGGGCAGCAGCAGCAGTGGGAATGTTGGCTGTCAGCAGACTGTAAACAGTATGCAGTTAAAATTACCTTTCATTGCTCTTTAGTACAGATGAGTGTTGTACAGAGTTACTGTTGGTTGTGGTAAAGTGTGTTAAGTGTAGGGTAGGTTTGTTGTTTTGATATCGCACTGTGTGTTATAATATGTACTGTTGTGAATTGGCATGATACTGCTTATACATTTGTAAATATTTGGTCAGCACTAACAGTACACTGTGTTAGGCTGCTGTTTATTGTAATGACAGTCAATGAATGTTGTACCAGCAGTCCTGTACATGCACACAGTTACTGTAATGCTGTACCAGCAGTCCTGTACATGCACACAGTTACTGTAATGCTGTACAAGCAGTCCTGTACATGCACACAGTTACTGTAATGCTGTACAAGCAGTCCTGTACATGCACACAGTCACACAGTTACTGTAATGCTGTACCAGCAGTCCTGTACATGCACACAGTTACTGTAATGCTGTATCAGCAGTCCTGTACATGTACACAGTCACACAGTTACTGTAATGCTGTACCAGCAGTCCTGTACATGCATACAGTCACACAGTTACTGTAATGGTACTGCTAACTGTACTGTGGGCCATGACTGTGAAGCATTATTATTCTTGGGGCAAAATGCATTTAATTTTGTAAAGAAATCTACTGTTCCGTTTCACGTGCCACATGGAATGCAGACTAAATATATTGTTTGTGCATCTTCAGTTCCACGCAGGTATCAGATCATTAAGCATTTCTTTGCAGAGGATATTTGCAGTACCTTATGTACATACATACATACGTAGGTATGTACATACATGTTCCAATTGTGTAACATGCGGCAGGGTACCTTACTGTGAAATGAAGCAGTCAACAGTAGAGAGACAGAAGTGATGGATCTTGTGAATATGAACAGAGGAATGTGTACTGTTTAGTGTAAGAAAGTACATGAACTGTACTTTACACAGCAACTGAATTACTGTGCTATGTTAACATTACGGTTTGTATATATGTAATTTGGGTTACAAACCTTCGTGTATCGTCTTTCTCATTGCCTTTAATGACTGCTCTAGATTATAGTCAGATCAAAATCAGTAGCACAGTCAAATCAAATTGTAATTGTAGTTAAATTACAATTATGTATGTGTATGTTATGGTTACTGTTATATTGCAGATTGCTTTGTACTTGATCATCTAGAGCTGTTTTATCACTGTAATATTCTCCAATATTCATATTATCCCCATATTATTATTATTATTACAAATTATACTGTGTGTGTGTGTATATATATATATATATATATATATTTGAAATGTATTAACTGTATTATCAAATGTAATATTGCCCCATATTCATATTTCCCTCATATTCTATTACAGCATATCCTGTATGTATATATCTACACACATTGAAATGTATTTACAGCATTATGAACTGAAATATTTTGCCATATTCATATTATCCCCATATTATTATTACAAATTATCCTGTATAATTGTATCTATACAGTTTGAAAAATATTAACTATATTATCAACTGTAACATTGTCCCATATTCATATTATCCTATATTATTATTATTATTATTATTATTATTATTATTACAAATTATCCTGTGTATATGTATATTACACACACATTGAAATGTATTAACTGTATTATCTAATGTAATATTGTCCCACATTCATATTTCCCCCATGTTCTGTTGCTCCATATCCTGTATATACAGCTACAGACTCTGAAATGCATATGAAAATATCCATCACAAACACCCACTTTTCCTTCCATGAACAATTCACAATATATGTGGTTAAGAAGATAGTTATTAACAGATGTACTGTAATTGTAGTGTAGGTTTGATATCGTGTTGTATATTTAAAAAAACATGAACACACATAACAAGCAGTTACACCATGAATTTGAATGAATATATAGTAATTAAATAAATAAATGTATGATTACATTACATTGACATTAGAAATGTTCATGACTATCCTAAAATATATTGATGCCTGATACATTTCATGACTTTCGTTACCCAGTACAAATTTGTCACTGTTTATACTTAAATCTGCTGGTTCGTAATCTTGAGTTATAAAATAAAATTTTTGTGTCATTTGCCCAGATGTATTGGATAATAATATTCTCATCTATACCAAGATGGCCCAGCAGTTATCCCGTTCAGTGTATTCCAGTCAGCTACTTACTGGCCACACAAACAGGTGGTCTGTCTGTTTCATTGTGTCACTTCTATTGCTTTAGTACTGTGTACAGCAAATTGCGGGAATTGCTGTTTGTGCAGCAGACGGGCCACTTTCAGAACTGAGACCTAAACAGAGGGTTTTAAATTGAAATGCTACTTTGTGAAATAATGACTGGTGACTGACGTACTGAGGTGGAACAGACATGCGGGGTGTGTGGCAAGTGTGGGAGAGAACGGAATGGTTCATAGGCTTGAGGGGGGTCTAGAAGGAAAGTGACTGTTTGAAAGACATAGGCAGAGATGGGAGCAGAATAATAATAATAATAATTTGTGTCTAACATACACAGAACGGGGTGGCATGCAATAAATTAGTTTGGCTGAGAGAAGTGAAAAGTTGTAAGCTGTTGTGTAAACGGCGATGGACTTTCGGGGTCCAGAAAATGTTGAATTTATTGGACTGGTGAGGAATTTATGAGCTACTGATGGACTTTTTTTAACGAAGTTCAGTCCTTAACTAGTCAGTTAATGCCACTGACTGACACGGTCTTCACCACTCAGCCCACACATCACTGTACTGCCTGCTTCACACTTCACACAGACATCTGACTTCACGTCCAATCAACAGTAAACTGCTCACACCAGTAATTACATTTACAGGGCAACAGCAACCAATCTCTACAAACAGTTTCACAGACTGCATTCAAAAATACATACCATAAATGTGTAACAGTGTACTGGCAACTGACATCACACTGTTACAGTGTACTGGCAACTGACGTCATACTGTTACAATGTCCTGGTAACTGATGTAACAGTGTTACAGTGTACTGGTAACTGACGTCACACTGTTACAGTGTACTGGCAACTGATGTCACACTGTTACAGTGTACTGTCACAGTTTAACAAATGTTGAATTTGTGTTGTTTATCAAGTCACAATTCACAAACAAAAGCTCAAAATATCCTCCACCTGAATGATCAATGGACACGTGGATACCTCCGATTACGGACTGTCATAAACCTTAAATGATCCAGGGGCGGTTAGGAATTGTTTGGCTGGCATCAAATTGTGTTGGTGAAGTGTCTGTTTGTTGTCAGTTGGAGCTGAATATAGTAGGGGGTTAAGTGTCCACACAGATTGTAACATAAATCATGGGTCTCCAACCCGAGACTGGCGGGCCGCATTTGTCCCTCCTGGTTTTATTTCACTAACAGCTACTTTTGTAAATTTTATATATATATTTATTTATTTAAAATTTAATAATGCTGCAGGACATTTTGTATGCGACCTACTGTCATTTTTCCAAGTGCAGCCCACAAACCAGCCCACAATAACACGTGTGGCCCTTTGCCATAGGAAGGTTGAATGCCCATGGTCTAAACAATAGAGGACAAACGTTTGCCAGACGGTAACTGTAGCAGTAACTGTTTGTCGACATATATTGATTGGTATGAGCTTTTTTCCTTGTTTTGGATTGGGGCAATCACTGCTGCAGTTTGTCCCATCATTTTCAGGTACCTGCTGTACAGTATGAGATGCTGCAGACATCTTACAATAAACCAAAACAATAATATCCACACTATCGCCATTACAATGTAAACACTGCAGTAGCTGTCTGTGATAATAAGGACACAGAATGTATGCTTTTGTTGTACCTGTACTGCTGACAGATAAGTGTACATGCAGTTAGAATGGTAGACAGTGTGTTGTAACAGTGTGAAATGTGTTTGTGTGCTGCTATGGTACTGATTGGGAGGGACGGAATGAAGAGGTTCATGCAGCAGTCTGCTGTGGGCTGGGGTTTGTTACTGCCTGTCCTCTATGTACACACACAAACACACAATGAAGCACTCCCCACACCAACTCATATTTCAAAACACAAAAATGAAAATTTACCAAAGCCAACAGCTAGCCTTCCTACCAAACCCTCTCTTGTATGGTGTTTGATTGAAACAGGTTACATGGACCTGCCACCACCATCATCATCATCATCATCATCATCACTGCAGTACATTTCTGTGCAATGTTGGTACGTTGCTACCAAACTGCACATATTGCCAGTGCATTAACAACTGTGTATAACAAGTACTTTATTTAACACAGTGCTGTGTACAGTGTTTTTATATAATATGCTGACCAATCATGGTTTGAAAAATTTCCTAGTCTGGTGCTAGTCAGGAGCTTTAGCACATCGATTAGGGACGTGCAAAATCCTACCGTATTTCATTAAAATTCAACTTGCATCCAAATATTCTTAACACTGCACTGCAAGACCCTCAGGCTGTGCTCTGCCCTCAGAGTGACAGTAAGTCACAGCCATGTGTGTTCAGGATGTTAACATATTATGTGAGACTGCTGTTTGATGGAGTGAGCACATAGCAGTAATGTAAATGTGTGTTGTTACAGAGTGGAAAACTGGCACTGAAAGTGTTCATAAAGGTACAGGAATATATCGAGGATCCTCGGGCACTGGTGTGTGTTCTGATTGGTGAAGTAGAGGTTTTGCACATGCACAGCAGTCTGCACTAACAGACACTACCATCAGATTCGAAGGTACAGTAACTGTCACATTCAGTACAGTTCTATAGGTGCCATTTTACTTGCACTTTGTAAGGAATCTGCAATGTCTGATATACAAACATAATCAGGATTATTGTCTCTTGTGGTATCATGGCAGTAGAGTTTGGACAGTTAGCATCAACATGAAGGTGCAGCTTCAGCTTGCACTAATGGCTGAAGATAATATAAATACCTGTGGCAATGAACTAGCAGCTAGACAGAAATTTCAAACATGTGCACAGTAGACAGACCATAAATTGAACTTTATTGTTGCACTTGACACTAATGAGACAGCACGTGTGTGTCATCCAGGGTGACTACAATCACGTCTGTTTAATACTGGCGCCCTTGCCTTGAGATAGTACTAGCACCGATTAGCGGCAATGGTTATGTGTCCTACTGTGATGTGATAAACAGTAAACAGCAATGTTATATGTCCTACTGTCATGTGATGAATAGTAAACAGCAATGTTGTGTGTCCTACTGTCATGTGATGAACAGCAAACAGCAATGTTGTGTGTCCTAATGTCATGTGATGAACAGTAAACAGCAATGTTGTGTGTCCTACTGTCATGTGATGAACAGTAAACAGCAATGTTATGTGTCCTACTGTCATGTGATGAATAGTAAACAGCAATGTTATGTGTCCTACTGTCATGTGATGAACAGCAAACAGCAATGTTGTGTGTCCTAATGTCATGTGATGAACAGTAAACAGCAATGTTGTGTGTCCTACTGTCATGTGATGAATAGTAAACATTTAAATTCCTAGGTTTAAACAACTGGGTGCTGAGGAATGAAAAAAACAGTTGTGCTGTGCTGAACCGCTGACTGTGGCTGACACAATATTAATGACACCTTTAAAAGTCCCTGCTGTTTCTTGACACGTTGTTTCATTTCAGTCATTCAGTGTATAAACATGCAGCTAATGATGTTAGGCAGACAGCAATACATGTGGCAGAACCATTTGTGGTCTTGATTTTGTGATGGTTATTGAACAGCTGAAACATTATGTCAACACAACAGGAAAGATTCAAGCAAAAGGCAGGACAATGCATTGTGGGGTCCATAAACTGATTTATTCTGTTTGGACTAAGGAAGCATTTCTCAACAATGGCTACAGTCAGTCACTGTACCTATTTATAAGAAGTGTGATAAAACGGACCAGTATTTATCAAGCCATATCAATTTTTTCACCTACATACAAAATTTGGTTCAGTATCTGTCTATCAAGGTTAATTCCATGGGCAGACAGCATTAGTGGGTATCATCAGTGTGGATTTTGATGGAACCTGTCAACTGCTGGTTGTATGTTATGTATTCATCACATACTTGACAAAATTGGGAGTACAGTCTGGCAGTATGTCAGCTATTCATAGACTGCCAGAAGACCCATGATTCAGTTGAAAGTGAAGTTACAGTCTGGTGTCCCTATGAAACTAGTTGGCTGAATAAAACCATGTTTGAATGAAACCTGCAGCACACTGCAGGTAGGCAAGCATTTGTCTGACCCATTTTGTATTAAGAACGGTCTGAAAGAAGCAGATGCTTTATTGCCATTGTTTTGAAATTCACCTTTAGATAATGCAATACGAATGTTCAGGCAAACCAGGAGGGGTTCGAACTGAACGTGACACATCAGCTTCTGGTTTATGCTGATCATAATGTTAGTCTACTGGGTGAAAGCATACAGACCGCAAAGAAAACGCAGGAGGTTTTTAGATGACAGTAAGCAAATTGGTCTGGAAGCAAATGGTGAGAGAACTAATACAAGTTCATATCTCGTGAATAGAATGCAGGACATTGTTACAACATAAATATAGGTAATACATTGTTTGAATGTGTGGCAAAGTTCAAATATTTGGGAACAACAGGATTCCTTTATGAATAAATTAACAGCTTTTTGAATTCAGGCAATGTCTGCTACCTTTGGTCAGGAATGTTTTGTCTTCCGGTTTGATATCCAAAAACACAAACAGTAGTGTCCAGAACTATAGTTTTGCATTTTGTTTGGTTTTGGTGTGAAATTTGGTCTCTCATATTGGGAGAGGGCCATAGGCAGACAGTGTTTGAGGGTAGGGTGCTGAGGAAGACTTTTTGGGCTGAAGAGGTACCAGCTGACTGTGGACTTGAAGAGGCAGCATAATGAAGAGTTTTATGATGTGTCCTGTACAAAAAATACTGTATTTTGCAGGGATCAAATCAAGAGTAGGATGGGCATGTGGCAAGCATGGGGGAAGAAAAGGTGCATAGAGGATGTTGTTGGCAACCTGACAGACAGAGGATTGTACACAGGAAGTTGGAGCGACTTGATGATATGGCGAAGGTGTTCACTGAACATTATTATAAATCTAATGCAGTTACTGTGTGCATTTGTTGGTTTAAATTATAGTAAGAAGCAAAACTGTTATGACTTGGATCGGTTTATCAGACCAGAATATGTCACAGATTTCATTACCTCTGTTGATTTTCTTATTCCCTCAGCTTATGTTCAGTGTTAAGTAGAAGGCAGCTGTTTTGATTTCAGCAGTTGCCCTTGGCCTTATTTTGCAAGAATTGCTCATTCACAAATTTAATGACTGTGGACTGCCGGCTGGTATACAAAATGGTTTCAGGATTAATTGTCGAAGAAAATACCATAGTTCTGCATGGATAGGGTTCCAATGGAAAACTAAGGAAAAGTTGGACTCTAGCATCAAAATACAGGAATGTTATGTTACCCATATTGTATGCTTTCTTACATTCAATACATCAACCAACATATGTACTCAATAAAATATAACATTTATTGGTTAAGGTATAGGGTCTGATGGATAGAGGTGATAAGTAGTAAAAAATATTACATACAATTTTACATACAGTAGTTTGTTCATATTATAGAATATTAGCCTAAAATTAATAAATTAATTTTAATATTCTATACTTACACTATAATGCTTATCTACAGAGCAAATCAAAAGACCATGTAGATAATTTTAAATGATGATTTAAACTGTTTATTATCATCAGTCAATATTGGTTGATGACTTTAAACACTCTTTATGGCAAAAGAGTGGTGTCCTTTTTAATGTCATGTTGAATTTGATGGAGGCCAGTGAAAATTAAATTCTTGCCCCATGTTTATGTTAATCCACCAGTTCAAGCAGTAAGCTTACAAAGATGTCGCATCACTTGCACAGAATTATTACTGTTAAGGAACTGAGGAATATTCAGACCACATATGGCCAAACTGAATTTCAGTTGGGTTCAGAACGTACTGTGAACTCGTTGACCTCAACAAATATAGGAGAGTTCTGTGTGTCTTCCATAATGCATAATGCTCAATAAAAAAAATAATCAACTGCCAGCCCAATAAAATTCCAGAAATATTCAAAATGAAGGAGGTAGTTTAAGGATGGGCACGCCGTGTAGACTGGCATATAGCCACTTTCTGAAGTCAGTATGATCTTCATAAACGCCACTAACTGCTTGTCATTCTACACTGCATCACATTACAGAAGTGGCCCACTGCATCTGCAGCAACACGACCACCAGAACAACAAATGTCAAAATTTGTCAGAATTATAAGTTTAGTAGTACTAAATGTTTTGTAATTTTGTTCTGCAGACAGTTTAAAATAAGTCCTGCACTCCGTCTGTTATAAAACGGTGTGATAAACATTTGTACAGTAAGCTGCAGTACAGTGAAGACAGGGCAATATGGAATGTGGTGCGGTTGACACAAACTGTACAGGTAGTGCGTACAGGACTGGTACTGGCTATTGGGTGGGATCAGAGGGGGTGGAGACAACAGTCAGGGGGACAGAGCGAAACGGGCTTGTAGGGAGACGGCGGACGGTGTGCTACAATACAGTCACTGTATTCAATAATAATAATAATATTCATTTAACTGCAATTGGGTTGTCATCTGGTGGCAGTGGTTATTTTACATGTATACAAAATATGAAATTGGTTACTAATAAATTTAAGTCGGGAGGGCTAATGAGAAGCATGTAGTTGGCAACTTAGAATCTTGGGAACCATCTCAGCATTTGCTTTTAGGCACAGGGAAACCAAGAAAATCCTGTGTTGAGATGTGGACCAACACCGGGTTTGCCCACGCCGACAACCCTCCTGCCCCCAGCATGCAAACCAGCTAATTGAGAAGTACTTCAGTTACAGTGTAGACTACCTCTATGTTGCCAGAGAGTGTTCCCCTTCCGAACGGAACTAACAAATGGAGATGAACGTGGGTTATAGCCAACACTGGCTCTGCTCTATATCATTGTCTGTGCTCTTATTCAAAGTGGTGGCACATAAAAAATTCACCTCAGTGCTTACAACTAAAAGGCGCCCTACATATTCTGCTTCGCTGACTACATGATTGGGTCTATGTGCCAGCCGCGCCAAGTGGCCATTCATGTTCATTCACATTGTAAGAAGTGTTGCCTGGTCTCAACGCCCAGTGCAACATTACACCAACATTCCTCCATCCCATGCGCCCATGTATCCACCTCCAACTACCCTAGCTCCACCCACCACTGCCACATTGAAACCGCTCTGCCTCATCTGTGTAGAAAATTTTCCTGCAGTGGTGGACCTATACCATAGTAAACTACAGTAAAGCCCAATTGCGTTTCTTATTCTATTTAAGGATTTATTTCCTGTTTGCTGTTTAACATCAGACAAACCTTAATGGTTATATGCGGGTTCTGGACCCTTGAATATCGACCAATAGGTTGTCCCGAAACGTCGGTGCGGAATTACCACGACCCGCTGCGTAACAACCCAGAAGAACGCAGAGATCATCTACTTAGCGGCAGAAGCCTGAAGTCACGCATAGACCTCTTTGATGTTTTCCATTCCAGTGTGAATAAGGTAAGTTAGCCAATAAAAAGTCCGTCTAATGCAGCTTTGGTTGTTTATTGCGTACTTTGCAGTGGTTACTTTAACTAGCCCTTAATTGATGATCCGTGGTTCAAGCGGAATTCAATTATTACTCTATCTCGGTGCATTGGTGGGAGGTTCTGTGGCGGCCACAAAGTTCATGGATAAGCGAAATGCACAGTTCATACATGACGATGAGAAGGTATCCAGAAACGTTATCGTCATACTTATTTTAAAGTTGATTGTCGGTGAAAGAGGTTTGTAGTGAGTGTTTTAATTTACCTTGTTGTTTTATAACCCGGTTTTTGTGGTAGGTATCACGTTTAACAATGTTCAGTTTCACTCGGGAAACATGCAGATAGAATATACTTAAAATCATTTATACGCGGTACATTCGTTGTACCCGGATGTGGAGCAGTTGCGGCAGAAGTGTACTATAATATAATACGACTTGAAATACGTGTACAATGTCCATAAACACTGTCAGATGCGTGATACAGTTTAAACTGTGTTGCCGCTGGTTTGAAATACGTGGTTTGTGCCGCTGTTACAATCTTTTTAGAATATTGTACTTTCTACTACTGACTCTGCATCCCGACATAGGTTTTGGTCATTTGCACCAGATCATTCCAGGCTTTTCCATCTTTAACGAGCTCTAATAAATTTCTCAGTTTTAGCCTCTTTTAAAGAATATTGTATCATGTAGACCAAAATTAAAGCAAGGTATTCTGCAGAGTTTGAGTGAGCCAAGAGATACTTCATTGCTGACTGAAATAAGTCTTTATGTCGTGATGTAAGGTATTACTGTTAAATGGAGAAGTACTGTATAATTTGTTCCCACATAGTACTCTTCTCTCTGGTAGCAGAGTGAGGTTAGTGTTTGGCATTTGCAGGTCATGTTTATGTTTTGTATTTGTGGGCAAGAATTTTGTTGAAATGGTTTCATGTCTACAACGAAATACATTGCAGTAAAAGGTAAGGTATAGTTATCCCTGTACACACATGAAGCCTTGGACAGAGAGCAGAATTATAGTTTTATTCATCCTCAGCACTGGCTGTAAGTGGAGGTGAGCAGTCAGCTTCATGCCTTAGCAGTTTACCCCTGGGAAAGAACTGTGTTACCCATTGAATGAGAGGCTGGGTGGGCCACAGAACCAGTCTGGATGGTTTTGGTTGAAAGGAAACCTCATACCTCTGCCGGGATTCGAACCCTGGACCATCCAGCCTGTAATTGGTCACTATACTGACTACTTTTAGGGCTCCTAGAACAGTACAGTACTGGGAATATTGTATTCACATGCAAGGGGAAATGTATTGAATGTATTAAATTCCCTACAAATGGCTGTGTGTACCAGTGATTAAATTCCCCACAAATGGCTGTGTGTACCAGTGATTAAATTCCCTACAAATGGCTGTGTGTACCAGTGATTAAATTCCCTACAAATGGCTGTGTGTACCAGTGATTAAATTCCCTACAAATGGCTGTGTGTAC
>Ga0136643_10004370_pt1 | contig 19451 bp, 14 predicted proteins | sample TergutLab28metaG_FD_96883 | JGI IMG/M metagenome (GOLD analysis project Ga0136643, IMG submission 96883) | Labiotermes labralis P1 segment gut microbial communities from Petit-Saut dam, French Guiana - Lab288 P1 (version 3) (version 3) | ecosystem: Host-associated > Arthropoda: Insects >...
TAGAATAACAAAAAAAAAATCACAAACACCAAGAGAAAAAGAAAAAAAAAAAAGATATTGTGGAGGGGGGGGGGGGGGGGGGGGGGGGGGGCGGGGGCAGATCTCTCAACCTAGGATAAGAAATACAGAAAATGTAACAACAGTCTTTCACTTCATCACAATGTATTATCTATTCACTATTATTGCATAATGGATACAATTTCACACATAACACATTAACCAATATGAGTGTACTGTGATACACAAATTAGAGTGACTTACATTAACCTTTTAACGCCTAATGTCAACTATAGTGGTCTTACCCCACCGCTAACCTCTAAAGTAGCATTTTATATATTTATTCAACAAATATAGTTACTGAATATTTTAAACCCTGTATGTACTCTCCGTTTTTTTCTCTACAAAATGCAGTTTGTTTCATAATTCTAACGTATTTGGTTCCTGTATTATTCAAATTTTATATACAGGTGTGCTAAAATTAAAAAAATAATTCCAGCGCCATTAAGGTTAACATGGACAGCACAGCTAGTAATTACTAGGCTATGGGTTGTATGACTTAGGAATTGTGGATTGAATTCTGCCAGGGGCAAGCAATCTTTTTCTTCTTCAGAGTGTCCAGACTAGGTCTGGAGCCCACATAGCCTCCTACTCAATGGGTACCAGCACCTCTCTCCCTATGAGTCAAGCATCTAGCACATGAAGATGACAATTCACCTCCATCTGTTTATGTAAGAAAGGAGTGACACCTCCATTCCCACACATACCTTCACAGCCTGAACAGGGTGAATTTACTGTACTTTGCCTTAAAATGCGTAATGAGATGTAATGTATCTTGTTCTTCAGATGTCTACAGTATGCAGCCCTTCTTATTCTCCTGTTCTCTTTGTGATGTACTGCATTTACTAACCTTGAAATAATCCTGTAATCAAAGGTACCTCCAAATCTCTCCAGAAGTGGCCTGAATATCTGAAAAAAGTACGAGAAATTTGCAAAAAATTTGAAGACGAAGAACAAAACTACTGACATTTATCCTTACTCATAAAATTAAGTTCCACCTGCCAATTATAAACTCCAAACCATGAAATGATTTATTCACATGAAGGAAGAAGAAGTATCTGATAAGATGTGATGCAGTTAATTAAATTACTACATGGCTCACAACCTGAAAAGACCATGCAATAAAATGAAAACTAGGATAAAGGAGAATGAAAAACAGCACACTAAAATTAATTCCTTATGCTAGGTCAACTAAGCACTGGATATTAAGCCTCTGCTGGAAATAATGATCACAAGCAAACAAATATCAACACCAAAGACAACGTAGACCTTGGATAGTTATTATTCATTTACATATTCATCTCATCCTACATAAAATTCATTGCTAAACACTATGGAGTAAAGTTATTTACATATTCAAACTGTAGCAAACATAATCAGATACAGCTCACAATACACTACCTAACCCCTCATCCAAACAAATATGAATTTCATAAAATTTCCAACAGTGTGTTCTGTTTTTCAGTGCCATAACTACGGCAAGTATTACTGGCTGGCTTTCATTTATGTGAGAGGTTTCCAACCATTTGCAAGTCACAACACATGTAGGGAAACAAAATTTTAAAGACATAAAAGTCAACTTAATTTAAAAAATTTGTAGTGATCAACCTAGTTCAGTGCTATGTTTTAAGCAGTTATTTCTAATATATGCAGCAAAACATCCCTTATAGCCAGTGATACAACACAGATGCACTACATTATGTGGCAACACCTCTGACAATCGACATCTCTTAGAAAGACAGACCTAAAACCCACTACTCAACCATATTATTTGTACACAAATTAACCACAAATATTGTAATCTGTGGGTACCTATGTTGTCATGACCTACGAGGGCAAGGTATACAGTTTTGGAATTTAAAAATAAGAGGCTTTTGTTGCACTGTACAGGAAATAGGGTAACAGTTATGACACAAGTGCAAATGCCTTCGGTTTCTTTCTTCATCTCGTCTTCCATTATGATTTTAGATCTGCCAGCACAACAAATGTTCATGAATGGCAAAAGGTCAGCAGTGCAAGCTACCATTACCTAATTCTCAGAAAAGGCTAAATAACTCATATCATCCCTCTGTCAACAACACAAAGACAAGGAGAGTACTGTTGATCACAAAAATCTTTGTATAATAAGTTGAAATTGACTAAGCTACATGTTTGGGCTCACCTATAAGAGATATCATCAGGCAGTAGGATACGAAGGAAAATTACACATGTGTTATATTTTATCTAGTGTAAATATTATTTGTGTTGAGATTTCAACTTGTGTGTCATAAGATGTATATATGATACATGATGAAACAAAAATTATTGGGTACCAGGTAAATGTATATAACAGCAATCAGTTAAAAGTTTAAGAATGTTTATAGTTATAATTATAATAATAATATGAGTTATACATTAATTAAATTGTTACAGTTATCAAAATTATTAAACTTGATGCTTCCCAGTAGAATTTAAGAAATTAATCAGTGATGGTAGCCAAGGGGAAGTTATGTCTTTTTATCTCTATATATATAATTTTCAAAACTGTTGGTATACACATATATGTTTTATTTATTTCTTGTTGGTCTTTCTCCATAGGGATGAAATAAGTGTGGATAGATTTTCTGAGTCCCCTGTTGTTACACCGGCCTCTGTACTCTTATCACTGCTTAAGAATCACTACTCTGCCAACTGATAAGTTTTGGAGCTGCTATGGTACCTATTTTACCTCTGGCATGATCTATGTAATGTAATGTGCTGCCTTCCAAAAATGATAATTTTGAAATACATGAAAAAGAACAGTCCCTTACAGAAACATAATCAGATAAAAATGGATGGAATCAAGCAGAGAGAAATGACCAACAAAATAATTGTAGCTCCCAGAGAAAGCAACATGCCCAGATGTCATAGTCTTGATACATTTGTGGGGGAAGGAGGAGGGGACTGTGGATATTAGAACACAACAGAAAACTACAACCCAGTGCATGTTATGACCATCTTGGATGTGAATGAACTTGTGGGAATCATGTTGCGCAACAATGAAGTGGGTGTAAGTGGTGAACGTAGTAACAGGTCAAAATACCTTGCATGACTGGAACAAAAATTCATTAATGCAAAGGTGTCAGACTTATACAGTGATACCTCGGCTAACGAAGATAATTCGTTCCGGAATCACATTCGTTAGCCGAAATTTTCGTTAGCCGAAATGTGATTTCCCGTTATGTTATCAGGCGTCTCACTTCTCGCTATCTTGAACGTAAACAACCCAGTCGGGTTGGTGGGTCTCTCCTATGTGATGTGGTCAGCTCATTTCTTTGTCACACACATACAGACGGAAAAGATAAGCTCCTGGAATGGCCCGACCGTTCATGTTTGCTGCTTTAAGTTAGCGCGCGCATCCATTAAAACATTCGTTAGCCGAATCCATATTCGTTAGCTGAGTCCAAAAAAACAGCGAAAAAATCTTTGCTAGCCAAAAAATTCGTAAGCAGGGTCACTCGTTAGCCGAGGTATCACTGTAATGCGTACAACAAAATGAAATGCATTGTATGGCAAAAGTGTTACAAGGTGCAGTGTTTACAAGTGACATAAAAACACAAAACAAATATGGGTCATCTTCTCCAAACTGTTATCAATAGTCATGAAAGGCAGGTCAAATACAGATATGGAACATGACAGTGAGTTGCTAGACCTAAATGGTCTTGCTTAGGCCATGGTCTACATTCACAAAAATCATGTGCAAACACTGCATATCACATAGTAAATGAAATCAGAAAGATTGTGGTGAAAAGTATTGTATTACAAGAAAACAAAATGTCAGTCACAACTGATGAATCAACAGGAATGTTAAGGGTAAAAACCCTTTGTGTGGTCCACTTGCAAACTGGAGTAGCCAAGACTAGTGATCCAGTCTTTTTATTTTGACTTGTAACATGTAAAATGCAGCATTAATGCAAAGATTTTTTATAGTGATCTTTCAAACAGCTAACAGCAATCAGATTTTCCCATGGACTACAAAAAACAACTGATATCACTGTATCTGATGGCCCTCCACCTTACTGAACATTTCAAAGAAGTTTTGTTTTCATCTCCACGTAAGCACAACTAGACACACTATTCAGGACTGTTTTAATGAAGTTGCTGCAATATCTAAAAATTTTCAATTGACCAAACCAAATTCATTTTAATTATGAACAAAGCAAAATCAAGTAAACTGCAGGAAAATCTGGTTCAAGTGGCAAGCAGTGTGTGAAAGCACATTATGAATTACAAAACTTGCAGGAAGCCAGATTTTGCCCACATTTAAGCAGTCTTAACCATTGTAAAAACAATTCCAGCATGTCAAAAGCCAAATACGAACAAAGCTTTAATGTAACAGATGTATGTATGTCACTTAATACAATAATCTGTTGTGTCTTAAAAGTACACTTTGTAAAATAATGAGTGAGTAATTTAAAGGAAGGTTGATCTTCAATGTCCTATATTTTTTGTCTCACCTCATACCCTTGTTTTCATTACATCTGACAACACCTAAAAACAAGTGCATATGCCGAGATTGAAAAAATAAGATGCTGAAGACCAAATTACTCACTCAGCATTTTATAATATATACTTTTAAGGTTAATAAATATTGGTGAAACTTGGAAAACTAACAAAAAAAGAGTGACAAGAACAACTGAAAAATACAACATTCTGCTATATACTTTCCAAACTCAGTGTGACATACATGTGAAATCATCCAGTCTACATACTACTACCAACACCTGAGACTCCACATATTTTAAATGTTATATTACCCCCTTCACCCATTTGTTTTTAAGAGCTAATAACAAACAAGAATATGAATATTATATTCCCACTGTTACTGTTCAGTTACCATTGACAATATATAATTTAAACATCTTACTGTAAGACAAAAATGTTTTAAAACTGTGGTTTACCACATAAAACAAGCTAATGTTTTGCATACTACATTTTTCACCTGCCTTTTAATGACTGTATTTTGTACCCTGATGATGTTTGCTATCTAGATTGAAACATTTAGCTTTTAAATAAAAAATATGGCTGTGTTAGACTATTTAATATTGTATGTACATCACCTCAACACACTTCATCTCCATCTGATTATCTACCAACTTTACTGTTCAACAAATTAGCAAAAGTTGTGTCCATATGTAGAAAAAAAGGGAGCACAAGAATATAATGCTGAATACAATTCAGTGTGGAACACTTTAAAGATTATCATGGTTGGTATTGGAGCTTTTACATTCATAGCATGTTTGACAAGAACTATGCAGCAGTAGTCCCTACGTCCCATCAAACACTAAGTTTGTGTCTATATAATGCAAAGGGGAGGGGGAAAAAATCCAGGAATGTTTGTGCGTTTGTTTCACAATGCCCATAACTTCAAAAGTAAATGCACTTGCTGACCTGAGAAGTGACAATTCTTGCAAGTGCCATTTACAATATGCACTCATCATTCCACAGGCATTTCAACTGATGCTTGAATGACTATGTAGTTTTGAAAAGCCATTTCCACCCTTTCATATATTATATTACAAAACACAAAATTCTAGAGTATACACTCTTAAATTACTTTCACTGAACATTAAAAGAGCAGCACATGACAAACGGCCTAATACACAACAGTTATATATCTGTTTATATCAGTTGAAGTAATATTCCAGTATGCACTTTTATGTGATCAGTCAAATCTTATTTAAATATGTATTTACATATACATATTCAGTACGCAATTAATAAAAGGACGTATCAGAATACCAAATTAGCATACCTCAGTGGTATAGTCAATTTGAGGAGCCATTTCTGCATTGGTTCCTCCTCTTAATTTGAGAGTGGTAATTCCATTGCTGAAGAGAATACAGGGAAGAGCAACTTGGATCAGCAAACCAGTACTCCTAACAACAGAATCACAAATCAGTCTCCCAATAGTCACTGACGAATTAAGGGAATTATAATCAAGCAATACATTGCAAAGCCACTTAAACCAGTCACTGAAGCTCTAGAAGACAAAGTGTACCATTCTGTGGTGGGTTGATTGTTCTTTGTATCACAACCATGCCCTAAAAAGCCTGTGAATAAAACTCTGTAACTACACCATGGAAACACAAAATAGCAAACTGTTTTCATCCGAGCCAATATTAACAAAGACCTAAGATCCTACAACCTTCAAAGTTAAAACCTTACTAGTCCTAAAGTATGGCTTAAATTAGTGCTGTAACAGTCACAGACTATTCTCATTTCCAACATGCTGTGTAATAAACACCACAGTTAAGTGGTTAGCACTCCCACTTCATAATCAGTAGGTCCCGGGTTCAAATCTTTGTCCAGAGACTGCTATCCCAATGAAGATTTTTCATGGTTCTCACTCTTGCCAGGTAAATAGTACTGTTAATTAAGCCTTGCCCACTGCTATAAACGGGGGATTTTTTAATCGTGGGAATGGACAGCATACAGAGGATAACGACAAGATACCACCTACTTTGCAGTGCTCAGTACCACTCCGTCCCCCATTTAAAAATAAATAAATAGAATGGAATACAATAAAATAAAAAACGTACGCACTATCCAACTCCTTATTCAACCGTCATCAAGCTATTCTGCACTAAGGGTATTTAACATGAGCAAATGAAAATGTAGTTAAATAAACTGGGAATGTAAAATGCTGTGTGGGAGTAGGAGTCATGGTAAAAGCCTGTCACATCTTAACACGTGTAGCTATCAAACATTGTTATGTTGCAAAAAAAGGGTGATATGTTGGGATGACCAAGAACAGGATATATGAACACATGGTGGGGAACGTGGTCAAGGAATCTATATAGTGTTTGAAAAACTTCACTAAAGATACCAGCATCGGCCAGGATTTGAACAAGTACTTACTGAAGTTTATGACAAACACATTTCATTCTATCAACAGAAACACTCACCCCGCTGTCCCTGTATCAGCTGAGTATTCTCCACACTTTACTTTTCCTGGATGTAAAACAATTTCTGTGGAGCCAATTTCTCCTCCTTTTAGCTTTCCTCCACTTATATCACGCACAATCTCCACTCCTAAAATAAATCAATACATTACTTACATAAAAACACAGGTAATTTATTCAATGATGATAATATGATTATGATGATAATGATTTTCCATTCTTTACTTATATTTTCCTTAGAATTCAATATTTTCCTAAGCTGTTTGCTCTACAATATTTCCAATTTATGTCACAACAGACTATTCATCACACAAATATAAAAACTGGATCCATTCATGTTCCTTAAAATGAAATCATCAGCTTACAATTACCACTCAAACTTGTTAGGCCTTTTCTGAATGTATGTAACATGCTAGTGGAACAAGCACATAGAAATTCATCCTTTACCCCTTTCTTCCCCCCTTTTTTTAATCATTTACACAACCTTTATCTTCTCCTCTCCCTTTGTTAAAACATATTTATCCTTCAGATGGCTCACTTTTGAACAAAGTGCAAGCCAAATGTATGACAATAACAGAAGTAAAATTCCTTTAATTCCACTACCAATAATCTGGCAAACCTGATAGTTTGGCACCTGGAGAAAACAGTCCCAAGACTGGAAATGTGTAATCTGTGACCAGAAGTTTCCTCATTGGTGCCTGATCCTGTGACTTTATATTGTTATGTGGACTTCACTCGAGTCAATTATTATAGGGGCCTCAAAACATCACAAGATGAGGAAACAAGGTGGAAAGCAAAAACACATAACTTTAATGCCTCTTCAGAAACTTGAAGTAATCAGGAGGCTTGAAAGTGGCAAAAGCTTAAATGTTCAGTTCATGCTGCATATAACACTAGATAATCAACTATTTATTATATAATGAAACAGAAGAACCAATTACTATTTTTTGTCATATCAAGTGGAAGTGGATGGGCCATCTCAAGTGAGATACATAGAAACCACCTAAATTAGCAGAACAGGACAAGGTGCTTCATAGGTGGTTTACAGCAGAATGTTTCAAAGAAAAACCAACCACTGGGCATATAATAATTTAAAAATCTAAGTATTTTATGATGAAATGAAAGAAGAGACATGTGCATATTCTCTGAGGGATTGCTCCAAAATTTAGGTACTCTCCAATAATGTGGGATATTTGAGAATCCAGCATGTGTTAGGTTCTGTGGGTGCCAGATTAAAAGAATTTTACTGTATGTGTTCCTTGGAAACAGAAGAACAGTGACACAACACATGTACACAGTCCAACATAAACCGTATTCTATTACATTTATGTAAACTGTAACAAAAATTCCTCTCCAACAAACCTAAACACAAGGTCTGGTGCAGGAGGTTTATTTTACAAAATTTTATCAACATTATATAAAAGTTACCCTTCAAATGTTGTGCTCTTAATCCAGGATTACTTCGCCCAGCACGAATACTAAATACTCGAATGGGTAGCTGCTTAAGAACACTAAAAGCTAATGCCATCCGAAGGATCTGGCCTCCCTGTAATAAGCAACACAGAACCAATTATATAAGTTACATAAATCTGGTCTTTGCACAGCAGTTATACGACATTCTTATGTCACTGAATTACCATCAGACTGTTTAAGTTCCCTTGAATGGTGATTGATATAAATATTGAAAGATACATATAATTACACTCTGTAGACGCCATCACAAAAGAAAGCACAAGCATTCAGAGTAAAATACACACAATGAAGAGAACACTTGGACACACCATATGGTCATAGGACATATAACAAGAAACATCATAAAACACCCATGTATATGACATACACCACACACACTCACACACAAGAATAAACACACACCCGCATGAATATCTACACACAAAATTTATGGTAAGCCACATAATAAGTGGTGGCTTCAAAACATTCCCAGAATCACTTCATTTCTGAGAAATACAAAACAGTACCATCATTTAAGCTACGTTTCCTTGTGCAACTATACACTTCTGCCAGTAACTGTGAAGGTGTTGGAAACATTCCTGAAAGCCAGTTTGTGAAAGCCTTTTCAGCTCGTCTGTCACATTCTGAATGATGTCAGCAGCATCACGAAAGTCCTGCCCCATCAGTGCTGATTTCAGTCGAGGGAACAGGTAAAAATCAGCAGGAGCCAGGTCAGAAGAGTATGGGAGATGCTCCAGTGTTGTCACATTATTCTTGACTATGAAATCCTTGACCAAAACCAACCGATGTGTTGGAGCATTGTCATGAAGGAGAAACCAACTGTTGGTTCTACACTTCTCATGGCATTTCCTTCTGACTGTATCTCTAGGTGACAAAGGATGTCAATGTCAACTTTTGAGACAGAAATTTCCCTCATGCAGTAATTCCCATAAATTATACCAACAAATTCCTGTAAATTACACCAGTGGATTCCGGGAGCTTTTTGAAGCTAATATGTGTTAGTCAGTCTGTCATTTTCTAGTAATATAATTTTTTTCAACAGAGCAGAAGTGTGTCACAAGAAAATCTTTCAATGCTAATTTTACTTGTTTACTGCTAGTGAACAGATTCTTGTATAACATTACACATCTTATCCCAACATGGTAAATGCCTTTCTGACAAACTACAAGATTTCATACTGGTATATGATGATCATGCCATGACTCATACTGAGTGCATGAGCCTCTCAGCTGTCTCAAACATTTCAGTGTTCTCAGTTGCAAATGTTAGTAGTGCCAGTACATCCACCAAATAAAGGAAGTTCAAGGAACTTTATAACCAGTCCTCCACATGATTATCTTTTATGGGTACTGTTGTGATTCTAATAACTTTCATATGCAGTAGGAGTATTTTATAACTGTCATACAAGTTACCGCAGAATGCTATTACCATATATCAAAATTGAGGAAAAATGCACAAAACACAACACCATGCTAAGATATAAGTGGCAATTAAATTTGGCAGAATTAATTCCACATGACTCTTCCAGTTTAGATGAATATCAATTTGAAGACCTAAGCACTTTGTTGGTTTTTTTAACTGTATATATTGTTCAATATAACTTATCTGCATATTAGTTACTGATTTGCTATTAGCAAGAGAATTCAGGAAGTTTGTTTTGTCACAGTTCAAAGCAAGTCTGATGGCTATGAAACACCTGTTCATGACTATACATAGTTTGATAAGTCTATAAGTTGGTTTACATCTCGTTCACTGATTACTATACCAGTATCACCAGTGAATACAACAAGTGTAGTGACTGTGTTACTAGTGGGAAGTAGTTCATTAACATACATCAGGCACAGAAGCAGACCAACAATGCCCTGTGGAATTCCTTGTTAAACTTTATCCCAGTTAGAATATAGATATTCATGAATATTTCAAAATTTCATTGCAATTGTTTGTCTTACCTTTGTAAGATATGAAGCAAACTACTTACTGGCATTTTTACTTATTATCTAATAATATAATCTAACATAACAAGTAATATGCTATGACTACCACAGACAGAGGCCTTAGCAAGATTATAAAATACTATTATTAACTGCCTATAACAATTCATGGATAAGTCTGCATACAGCTTTATCAATAGGCAGACCTCTTCTAAACCCCAAATGGTCATTTACAAAATGTTAGAGTTTAAATAACGCATCACACTTTTCAACATAAAGTCCTAAAATATGTTTGAAAATTATGTTACAATAAAAAATGGCCACTAATTTGGTAATTTGGTATGTCTGATTTACCCCCTTGGTGTAGGGGTTTTACAACTGACCATATAGTAAAAAGTGTGCTTGGGCTCCAACGGCTCATGAATGAATACAGACTATTCAGAAAGGCACCAATAAACATTTAATGTTCAAGGAATGTCCTAAGTTGGGGAACTTAATGGTATTTCCGGCATCACATATGGATCAGTACACATCAGAATTCAGTGGTTAAGTTATGTTGAGGGGGGAGGGGGGGGGGAGGAAGAAGGCAGGCAGTAGTTGGTAGATTAATGCAACATCCCCACACTGTAAAAGTACCTGGAAATATAATACATGTACAGGGTACTTTCCTAGAACAAAATGCACTACAAAATAATAATTTGCATACATAATTACATTACTTATAGCTGTATGGAAATTTTACCGTATATTTGGTTTGTTAGGACTATGTGAAATTACATACACACACTCCATGCAGTGCTTTTACAATCAGGTGCATCATACAGCCAATCAGACACATGATTAAAATCAGTCTACACAGCGTTTTTGGGGCTGCAGTTAGTAAAGAAAATTATCTTTGCTTATTGGGTTCACGCCAAGGGACCTCCCTCTATACTTACACCTTCAAGCACGCTACCATCAATATCTTTCGCCGGCTCTGACATTATGTTGCCTTCCAGCCCAACTTCATGAATTATTCTATGCGTGACGACTGTCGTGTTAAATGCAAAGACAGGTCAATAATCTCGTTATGGGTGAGAACTGTTAATAACTGTTCACAACACGAAAATCTGACATAAGGAAAACTAACACGACATAACGCACAAACTACCGTACTTCTTAGCAATGTTTATCTTCAGTGACAGGAAGCCAGAAAAGACAAATATTACAACGCATACACTAAAACATACTACAAACTAAACACTACACACTCTTCAGATACTCGAACCAAGTATGTACGGATCATAACTGCATTCGTATTCTACACACTGACGTCGGCACTGATGTAGCTCAGCCCAACCCACAAATTACGCGCACGACCCACAGATTATACATTAGGTCTGTTTCTCTTTGCCTTGCACGTGGCCTTGACCCTACTATGTCGTTCATTACTGTCTTCTGTAGTGTAAAATACATAGTGAAGACCACAGACCATATGAGCCCCAACATGCACGCAAAACTCCACCCCTCCCGTTACATTAAGCACCCAGAACTCAGTGCACAGATCATTAATTACACAGTTCCGTCCATCATTATATATAATCCGTGATCACTGCTGTCTAGACACTACGCAGCAATTTTTTTCGCCGTGGGTCAGTTCAACTACATTGTAACCTTGACAAACTCTTTAAACATAAATTCATGTTTGTAGAAATAACGGCAGTTATAAGATTCCAACTGGTCGAGAGCAGTGAATGAGTTAAAATGACATCTGCAGAGGCTAATGATGTCAACATGAGTCGCGAAGATTTTGAGCCGTTAGAACCGTCTCTCCAAAATATAATCGACCAGCGGTCACTTCGTTGGATATTTGTCGGAGGGAAAGGTGGCGTAGGAAAAACAACTTGTAGGTTTGTATAATGAAAAGCAGTGTACCCCAGTGCACATTTAAGGTTAGTTCAGGCACGCAGCCATTGTTGTGAAGGTCGCTGTAGTTTTTGTCCTTGGGCTGCTGACTTTTAAGTAGTCCTGTTTATTAATGTTTATTTGATTTTAGATGTAATGACTTCCCTGTCTTCATCGTTTCGAGGATATGGTTAAGATACGGGTGCAATTCGAGTTGTGTGGTAATCTATGAAAAATCCAGAAGTGGACAATTTTTTTTTATCCAAGATTTTCGCAACTCACTGCTAACGTGGCTGACTTGTATTCCGAATAGTTTGAGCATCGGTCGCCGAGGCATTGCTTGGGTTAAAAGTAAAGGTACCGTGTTCTTAAGTTAGCGCCGCCTTGAAGGCATATGGGGGAATGGAAATGGAGCTCCTCGCATTCTTAACCTCTCCACTGGATAGAGATGAGTTGTCAGCTTCATGGCCTGGCCGTTTCACCGCCCATAGGTGGGCCCCATAAGTGGTCTGGGCACTTTGGAGAAGAGACAAATTTATCTTTCCCCTTCCACAAATCAAACCCTTATTTCTCTGTTGTCCAGCCCATAGTCAACTCACTTTAGTGACGGAGCTGTGACTGAGTATTTAATTTGTGATTTTACCGATACCTTGTATGTGAAATTTGTGTTTTTTTAAAGGAAGGGCCAAACTTAGAACCGTGTTAATTAAGATCTCATTTTAATCTATTTGTTACTATTATGTATTTTTGATGTATCATATTGACTTCTTCTGCATACTGTATACAGTACATTTTTTAACCTTTCATGGATTTATAGAATGTATGACAAATAAATATGTGAATAAATAAATAAATATCCCTTTCCACACAAAGTGTTGTGATGTTATGAAAAACAAGAACTCTATCTATTATACACGATATTGTCTCCTTATCCTTGTATCTTCTTGCATGAATGTTATTTTATTATCTATCCACAATCATCTCGCTTTTGATACTACACAAAAGTTATTGTTGATTAATGAGTTAGTTCTGTTTTCACAGTTATGGCAATTTCAGAGTGCCTTCAACAGAGAAAAAAGTCATAGCTCAGTCAGTGTAGGGAGTGGGCTGGATGGCAGAGGAATAAAAGTTTGATCCTGGCAGGGGCAAGAGATATTTTGTTCTCAGTAGTGCCCAGACCACGTATGGGGGCTGCAAAATTCCTGTGAGGGCCTGAAATGTGTGGACCATGAAGTTGACTGTTTCTTTGTAATTTCTTTAAGTTCATTCTGCATATATTTACTGAGACTGTTTTGCTTATATGATACTTTTGTTTCAGTTGTAGTTTAGCTGTACAACTGTGCAAAGTGCGTGAAAGTGTGTTGATTATATCTACAGATCCAGCACATAATATTTCAGATGCTTTTGATCAGAAATTTTCCAAAATACCAACGAAAGTGAAAGGTTTTGAAAATCTTTATGCTATGGTAAGTTTAACAGAGTTTGTGCTTGCTCATTGTGAAAATTCTCTTATATAATTGGTCTGAATTTGAAGATTCTGTTGCAAAATTGTTTTGACTGTTTAGTTATTACTCAACCTTTTGGTTTCGAGTGCAGAATCTCCATACTGTTTGTTTAATTCTGGTGACTGTCATAAGGTCATACTGAGCAGAGTAATGCAATTGCAGGTTTATGGTTGCTGATGGGCTATGAGATAGGGTTGTATTTAAAGATGGCCCTGTTTTTAACTTGTTCCTTTGTATTCTGATTTGAAAATGGTTTTACTTGCTTTTCATTTGTCATATTTTTTAAACCCACAGAGTGTATTCTGGTTTAAAACATCATTGTGGTATTGTCCTGAAGCCTACCCTGAACCAAATCCAGGTATAGTAAGAGCTGTAATATCTGGCACTGGATGGTCAAGAAAGTTCTGTTGACTGGAAATTGACCAAGAGACCCTGTATGTTTCATTATTCCGTCTGTGGGTAGGACCCAACACCAGTTATAAGAGTTTGGCCTTTATTTGTTGGTGTCTTAATTTATATATATATATTCATTCTACATGATCACCCTTTGTAACTTTGTTGTCCTGACGCCCTCAGTCTGGTAGGTGATCCACTTTCAGTAAATGGGTGTGGTTCACTGAATCACATACTGTTTTAATTATTTATTTTTTACTTGTTGTTTTATTTACTCTATTGTTGATGAAATAAAAGAAGGAGTGCTGTATCAAGTTAAACAACTATATCATATTTTATTACAACAACACAGTCACTTGTACTCCGTCAGTCACACCTCTCATACGCGACTGACTTCCTTGCTGGGCTGCTAGTGTCCATTGTCCTCTGCTAACGTTTTCTCATTTAATCCTACATATTGCCAATGGTTCTTGAACATACGTTGGCAGACCGCCCGTAACTGGCGCCAGCAAACCTAAGAAACAACTATACTAAAAATTATCGGCTACTATGTGCATATATCTATATGTACACCATGTTACATAAGTAGTGATGAAAGAGGAATAGGAAATGTGACAGGATAACAAGCGACAAATTAGAGGCAGGTCTCATTTTACGCGATTTCTTTTTGCACGGTTTTCCTTTAGTGTGACTTCAAAATTTACACCATTTTTCAAATTTATGTGATAATTTTCGGTTTCATGCAGTTGGTTAGACAGTCTGAGGCTGCACTTGTCTGTGTTGGAGGCTAGCAGAAAGTAACATAATTGTCACACCATTGGTCGCATGTATGGACTGATTACGTTAGTGATATAATCATGCATCTAATGTAATTCCCCCTTCAACAGCATTGGCATTTGTTACCAAAATGAATGAGAAACTTAAATGTACATCACCTAGTGCACTCAAAGTAAAAAATTTGTGAAAGACAATCAGTATTGAAAAGAAATGACTTAATAAGCCCACTTGAAAATGTTGAACAAATTGTTGACGAATGCCATAAGGAGATTTGCTTATAGTAGTTTATGTTCAATTTGTGATAATACTGGTAGAATTGCAGAAAGTTCTTTATTGCTATAGTTATACACTATACTATATAGGATGAAGTTTTCAGTCTCATAACCCACAGAAAATACACTGTTTTAAATGGGAACTTCATGTCTGATTGGCACAATGTTTTTCTGAAATGTAACCCTGGTGTAAAACTAGACCTGCCTGTAACTCATTGGGTCTGTCCATGAGGTTGTTAGATACACTGAAATTCACATATCAAAAATTACAGTCTGTGGCAACTGGTTAGTGCCGTAGGTGCCAGATAGCACAGCTTTAACTGTAATTGTATTTCACATCACCACAGCCTGTTTTAGTAAGATCATTTAACCTGTGTCTTAGTTTTTTCCTTGAGGTTCAAATAACAACATTTTCTATTATTTCTTTTGTTTAGAGGTTCTCACAGTACTGCTGATGAAGATTTGAATACTCTTCCAAAGTAACCTGTATAATTTATTTACAAATATTATTGTAGGAAATAGATCCAAATGTTGGTTTCAATGAACTGCCAGAAGAGTATTTTGAAGGAGATAATGAAGCCATGAAACTCAGTAAAGGAATAATGCAAGAAATAGTTGGTGCATTCCCAGGAATAGATGAGGCCATGAGTTATGCAGAAGTCATGAAGTAAGTATTGTTAAAGCAAACTGAGACAGTGGGATGTATTGTCCATTGTCTTTTAAAGTCATGCGGCAATTTTACTGGATGCATGCTATTGTGAAACATTCCAAATATTTTATGGCCTTGGCCTGTTATCTTTAAAAAATATGTCAGAGTACACTGTGGTCCCTTATTTGTCCTCCGATTCTTGTACACCATCTTTGAAAGCAGTAAATCAGCCAGGCTTGATAGTGATATGGCTGTTGCCACCAGATATGCCTTTATCGACCTTCCTGGCCTGGACCGTGCCTTTTTTGACAGTGGTGGAAGAGTTCACATATGAAGTGGAAACCCACATGAGGCAGGCTGGTGGTAGGATGATGGTATTGGTAGTGGTTGTGGTTATGTAACAGCTAATTAAATTTTTCTTTTCCCATCATATCATTGCTTATCTCATTTCTACCAGGCAAAAATTAATTTGTGCAAAAAAAATGGGAAAATACAAAACTCATGCTTTTTATATTTTGTTGACTGTGCATCCTAATATAATGATAGTCTTTTTTTTACCAACTTGATGCACAAATTCTTTATTTTAATATATCTATCACTGACTGGATAGGCTGCCATGTGGTTGGCCAGAAGGATGCACACTCCAGGTGGATCATGTATAATCGTTCATTCAGTTTTTGTTTTTTGGCATATTGAAATTTTAGCTGTTGGTTTATTCTGTATTGGATGGCTGTTTTTTTCGTTCTTTCAGGCTTTGAGTTGTTCTGTTTCCTCTTATATTGATGTAGGTTGGTGTTAGTTGTTTGATCCTACATGTTTTGTTGAACCACATGGCTGCACTATTTTTATACAGTTTTGTTTTGATGGTATACTTTTTTGCAGTACAAATTTTTACATTTTGTTGACTGTGCGTCCTAATATAATGATAGTCTTTTTTTTACCAATGTGATGCACAAATTCTTTATTTTAATAAAGGTAATAAAGAAAAATAAAGAATTTGTACATCAAGTTGGTAAAAAAACTCATGCTGTCTGTTGTATAGGGAAGGTTGCAAACTTTAGACATTTACCAAAAAACTTTAGTGCTCTTATCCGTGAGTGGAAGGTCCTCGTACTTTGGGGTTAGATTACTGGCAGGGGAATTGGGCCTTTATTAATTTTTGGTACAATATTTAGAATTTTTCTATGGCCTACATATTTCCTGTGCAGTGGGTAGTGGTAGCTGTTTTATTTGGACAAAGAACCCAGAACATGTCGATTGCCACTCACCATCATCCATTGTTAAGGTTAAGAACACGTGAATGTATACATTTTCTCTGCCATCTTGACATAGTGCTTAAGTACAGGGACAATATAATTTGTACTGTTCGTTATTTTCAGGCTAGTGAAGGGCATGAATTTCTCAGCAGTGGTGTTTGACACAGCCCCAACTGGTCATACTCTCAGATTACTCTCTTTTCCTCAAGTGGTGGAGAAAGGCCTTGGGAAATTGCTTCGACTTAAAATGAAGATTAGTCCATTCATTACACAGGTTATATGTTAATTAAGCATTTACTTCGTGTGTACTATGTATCACTTTCTGATTTCTTTGGTGTGAATTTTTATTGTCCGTATGGTGTCAAGCAAGAGGTTGTGGCTTTAATGGTGTGTTTCCTTTTTTAGATGTGTTCTATAATGGGTATGACAGACTTTAATCCGGATTCTTTTTCTGCTAAAATGGAGGAAATGCTTGCTGTAATACGTCAAGTAAATGAACAGTTTCGTGATCCAGTAAGTATAGTTACAATGAGATATCAATTTAAGGTTCTTTGGTTTTTGATTTTCATGCTCCCTGTTCAGTATTGCCAGTTTTTAAGTGCATTTGCAGAATTGTGAAAATTGTTTTTTCTCTTAATCATGTGTGTCTGTCTGTCTGTTTGCCTGCATGGTGGAACACCTTGACTCCCACTGGATGAATTTTCATGATATTTCGTACTGGGGACTTGTAAGTTTGGTAAAAATGGACAACAATATCAGATACTTTACATGAAGTTCTAGGTAATTTTGTGTTAATATCTTACTGACATCTGCCTAGAATGAGAGAAGTTTCAGGTACTAGTTGTAGAAAAACTCAGAAAATCAATTTCCTGTCAAATACATTTTTTTTTAAAACTGTGCTGCATAGAAGATAATTACAGGAAGAGAGGCGGTGTACCTAGAGCGTAATATTGTGGTGCATTTGTGTAATATTTAAACCTCCTCGGCTATCCAACAACCTGATGCTAGTTTGCTCAAAGAGAGCGCTCTTATGACGATATGATGTTGCTGGTAACACTGGGACATACGTAGGTCTTTTAAGTAGTGCCCAAGGTCTTCATATTAAGTGCCTGATTTTAATCAAACTTGGATTTTCATGGCAGATTACCGTGCTGATACTTGTGGACAGACGGATTAAATAACAACCTGATAATATTTCATTTGAGGAAAGTGCTTTGATGGTGATTTAATGTCTCCACCAACAGCCAAATGTATGTAGGTCTTCATTTAAAATGCCTGATATTTTCTCCCGATTTTAACCATGTTTGGGTTTTTGTGATAGATTTTTGTAAAAGTCCCCAGTATCAAATTTAATGGAAATCCCTGCAGTGGGAGCCATGCTAATGCATGCAGACAGAAGAACAGATGGATGGACATAGGTGATGAAGCTGATGGTGGATTTTGCAACTATGCAAATGCACCTAAAAATACAGTGGATCAAGATAGACCATAGGTGATGTAACATAATACGAGGTCTATAAATAAAGTAATGAGACTGCCTGTGTATCGCATGATCTGGCAATACTGTGGGCTTGCCCTTCACATGAAGGTTAGATAAGAGTCTCATAGACTTCTAGTATGAGTTTCAACTCGCTAGCATCAACACGCTAATTTTAGTGCGGTTGCTTGTGAAGCAGTTTTTGTGTGTGTGTCACGGAAATGGAAGAGCACAATTTTGAGCAACGATGTGCAATAAAGTTTTGTGTCAAACTTGGGGAAACCGGCATTGAAACTTTCAATAAACTGAAACAGGCCTATGGGGAGCGTGCTTTGTCGAGATCACAAGTGTTCAATTGGTTTAAGGCATTTTCAGAGGGCCGTGAATCCATCGAAGATGAACCCCGCTCTGGAAGACCTTCAACTTCAAAAACAGATAACAATGTGGAGATAGTGGGAGCCCTTGTGCGGTCAGACCGTCGACTCACAGTGTGAATGATCGCTAGTGAGTTAAATTTGAACCACACTACGGTCCATCAGATTTTAACAGAGGAATTAGCCGTGAAAAAATTGTGTGCGAAGTTTGTTCCCAAAAACCTGACAATCGAACAGAAGGACAATTGGAAGGACATGTGTCTTCATCTTCTGGAACGGATCCAAAGGGACAAAAATTTCTTGAAGAATGTGATTACAGGTGACGAAACATGGATCTTTGAGTACGATCCAGAAACGAAAAGACAAAGTAAGGAATGGCACACATCTGCATCACCACGTCCGAAAAAAGCGAGAAGGAGCAAATCAAAAATAAAATCCATGCTCATCTGCTTTTTTGACAGTGAAGGGATTGTCCATACA
>Ga0136643_10004376_pt1 | contig 19438 bp, 21 predicted proteins | sample TergutLab28metaG_FD_96883 | JGI IMG/M metagenome (GOLD analysis project Ga0136643, IMG submission 96883) | Labiotermes labralis P1 segment gut microbial communities from Petit-Saut dam, French Guiana - Lab288 P1 (version 3) (version 3) | ecosystem: Host-associated > Arthropoda: Insects >...
ATTTTATGGGCCTACATTTCAAACACACATACAAACGCGTCAGTTGATTTAACGCTGTGTAACATAGACTGCTACATTCAATTCGACGGGAACAATTAAGGCTTAAGGCCATCTCGAACACCACATAACAAACCGTATAGGGGACACATAGGTAAAACTCCAGGCATTCTACTAGTAGATTTTTCACTACGAGTGCCGTTAACTTCAACCTGTGTCCATTTGTCCCTCCCAGAAAAGAAACTCGGCCCGCAAGCAATAGTAATATTTCCCACGCTAACTGCAGTTAGCATCGTTTGTAAACCAGTCTCAGCTGCATACAGCAGCGGTTCATCTCCATCTACAAACTGAAGCTTAGTTTCAGGCTAAAAGTTTTCCGAGACACTAGGCAGCGGAACTGACCGCAACAACCACAACACCGCCTGCGGTGAGCACCAGCAGTGTGCTCGCTCGCAGCATAGCCGAAACCTCCTGAAGAACGCTCTCATTACACTAACGTTTTACGTCCCGTCGTACGAAATAGCAACAGCAGGTATACTGCCTGCGGACAGACAACGCTGCAGCATTCCTTTCGCGTGAAAGATAAAAAAAAAAAAAATCATAATATATCACCTCAGAAAACAATCACCCTAACCGTCTGGGGTCTCAAATTATATATTTAAATAAATAAATATTAAAAATATATTTAAATATATAAATATAAACATTATTTATATATTTAAATACAGAAAACATACCACATCCAGCACAAAAACTGGCTGTTTGTGGAATTACAGCATGATCATACGTAACATATAAATACGTTGTGTGTACCAGAATGCAGAGTCTGTCAATATTAAGAGGTTTATGAAGTGTGTTCAAAGAGTAAGGTCTCCCTGAGTCACAGAAATTAAACGAAAAGTAAAAAATGCTGCTCATTTACTGCGGAATAAACATTCTGCAACATAATCCCAGAACACAGTGAACCGTTCCCATCTTTGGCACGAGTTCAAAAAGACCGTCGCGATAGAAACAGGACTTTTTTTTTGGGGGGGTGGGGGCTTCACAACCAATAACAAAAAGCCACATCTCCTTCCTCATTACTGTGGAATCGGCGAATTACCAAGCGATGTAGGTCCCTCATCTTCAGCGTTCTAGGCTTCTACTCGGACACCGAGACACTTGCCAAGATAAATCACAATTCTCCGAAAGGTCGGCAACTGCTTTCCTAGTGACGCAGCGTTGTATCGCAAAACGAAACGGATTCCTGTCCTTTACTGCTGTCCGAGTTTAACTGAAACCGCAGTATGTCTGCAAACTTCAATAACATTTTCTAATATATTTCATTTAAAAAAATCGATTGTTACATTTCGACACATACACACACACACACACACGGCGACGATAATATGTCCAAATTTTCCAAAATCTAACCACGAAAATACAAAACGCTGTAACTGTGGTACCTAAGGCAGGCTTTACAAATGCCACGCCCAAAATTTGTGGGCCCTCAGTAAGGACCTTCTCCGTGTCACCCGTTTGACGGCCAGAATTTGAAGGTGGTTCCAACATTAAAAAGAAAAAAAAATGTGCACCGTGATCTAAGGTACATATGTGCACAATTTGACAACTGTTGGGTACCAACAACATGCTGACCGTAATATACTGAGAATGCAAAGCGAATTTCTACTAACATATTCGGCACACGAAACCACCGTATTACGGGTTGCAAACTGAAAGGGGTCTGCAGCTTAAGAATATTGGCAGGATTTGCAAAGAATCAGCGACTACCCGTGAAACACAACGTGACTTTCTGAGATCTCCCCTCTTGGCTGGCATTACTTGTACTGTTGCGTATTACACCTTCCTATACAATATTTTACAGCCGGTTATGGCTTAATTAAAGGCCGAAACATGTAGCTGTTACCAGGTATACTACATCAAATACATGTTGTTTCTGATGGATACTTATCGATTCTTTGTAAGTCCAGCAGAACGGGATGAGCCACTTTAAGGTACGATTTGAGCTGATATGGTACAGGCCATCTGTGGTTTGCCTTTAAATGATGATGGTCACGCGCATTTTGAAGCTAACAGTACCACAGCGCGTCCACAGATCCAGACAATAACTTGGGTATTTCTTTCCCTGTCTTACTTAACCACTGTTAAAGGTAAAGCAATCCCATTATAGGCCTGGACAGGCCCTGAGGGTTCCAGGAGGCTGACGCTCCCAGATTTCAAGACAACGGCACATGAAGGTGGTAACTGTTGTCAGCCTTACGCACCAACTACCTTAAACCCCCCCCCCCTCCAAGGAAATATTCCTGGTACTCATTTCTGTTAGGGGCTGAGTCAACCATAGTGCGGCCGGAAGGATTATGTCAATGAAAAATTCCAATGACACCATCGGGAATCGAACCCGCGAGCTTCCGGCTGGGCCAACGCGTGCCCACTGAACCACTGTTAGCCGTAGCACATGATGGCCCGTTACCCACCACATCGCCAAAGAATATCTTTACGTCCACAGCTGAATGAAGAGTTTAAAATAAACATGTCAATTTCATGTTTCCTTATTCCCTCGTAACAACGAACTAAGTAAAAAATTAACTTACACGCCAATTGTATGTCTATAAACGTTCCAGCAACACAGCAACAACAACTACGTTTATAAACCGTAAACCGGACTTACTTCTTCTCCTTCTTTTGTTGTTTCTTCTTCTTGAAAGCTTTCTTGACCCTAAGAAGTAAAAATGCAGCCCTGTCAATAGTGAGAACACCTTCGTGTTTCTTCTGTTCACTACTCATGTTTGTCACTCACTGCACATGGACTGATGTACCAGCGCTTCAAAATACTTCACCATCAACCATTCTGAACGACCCGAGCAATTCCGAATAATCCACTGTCAACATAAATATAAACAACCACAAATTAATTTTACGTTACTCTTGTCATTTCCTGACATATCGATGTCGAACCGTGAGTACGCTTTCATAACAGTTTATGTTGAAGGGATCGTGAAGACGGATGGATGTATCGATATACATCGATAATTGTAATATAACTGATTAGTGAAAATAATTTTAATTTTTAATTCTTGGAACTGTACGAAAATAAAGTATCTGTGCGCAAGATACCGGCTCTACTGAACGCAAATGCTGCACTAATGAACACAAACGCTGCACTAAGATACTGAACACGTCTGAGTTCCGACATGAACACGTTGTTATCCTCACAGGCCGTCAAATTTTACTGTGAATTCTGTAATTCTAAACAAGGGGGTGAAAAGGCTAATATTTTGCCACTTACAGGCGGATTAAAAGCTCAAATTCATATTCTAAAACCATCAATATTTCCAGATGGGGTCCGAATCCATTTTACCCTGTCACGAACATTTTCATGTGGCATGGCATTCGGGCGGCACACGTAGCCACTTAGGCAGTTGGCACACAAAATCACGCACGCGTGACGCACCACACTGAGCCAAACTACGGCCCCCGTGAACTCGCCACTGCGGACGGTCCGATTATACTAAAGTTTTGGTCTCACAAAACAGAAACTTCACAGCTTCAATGATTCTGCGCTGCCAGCCATTGGTAGAATTGCAATCGATATACGAGTAAAGCACCAATCACAGATCACAGTCCACTCGACTCATATCCAATCACCATCTCGCTTGTCACCTACGTCCCTCATCTTCAATCTTCCATAACATCACTTCCCAGTTGCCAGCTTGGTCCGTTGTCCCATAGATAAGCAAATTGCTGCGCAGCAACACACTGAACCAACTTAGCAGCTCTTTAAAATTTTGCGTGGAAGAAGGCAGAAAGGAAGTGCCTGATAAGCAGTGCTCAGATTATTTTGTCGTAAAAGGGAGAAAATGATAAAAGGAAGACGCAAAATAACTTAAGAAAGCGCTATCTGCGATATATTACAGGAAATTACAACCTATGTACACTGGGTGCAAGACATCACTTTAAACCAAGTAACAGATGGGATGATAATATTAAAACCGATCTTTTAAGTCTGTGTTCGAAATTAGGACCCTGTCGGTAGCATCATATTCTGTTAAATGACTGGAGAACATTAAATGATGAGCTGGAAAAGGATGAAGAAGGATGCGGCGACACCCAAATTTGTCCCGTTCGCTACGAATTTGCCAAAAGCAAATAGTAACCTTGTCATGTCTGTCTGTTCGTCCGCAATCGAAGAGCGCGACTACCACCGGTGGGCGTTTCATGAAAATCCCATACGTGTAGTTTAACTTAATTCAGTTCACACCGGACAAAAAAAAAACCAGACACTTTACATGAAGACCAAAGTAGGCCCACGTTTTAACATCCGACCGTCATACGTTTCTTTAAGACTGTCCTCTCTGCGGTACGAGTCGAGGCTGAAGAAATAAATGACCACTGAGCACAACCGATTGTAAATGTCCAGAAACCCACTTAAAACATACGCGCTCCATGATTGATTGATTGTGTAACACTAGTGGACTCTGCGGGCGTGTCCTAACCTGTTTAAGGTACTTTCTCCGTATTTATCTTCACGGACTGACGGTAAACCGCCATCAACCCGTCAGGACAGGCGGTATTCAGGCTAAGATTCGAACTGGGAACATTCCGAGTACAAATTATATGCGATCCCACTTCAATGAGCCTTGTTGATGTTAGGGGGCAGACTAGACATGTGGTCAGTGCAGGGTCCAGATGCGGGCTCGTGTGAACATGGTAATGAACCGTCGGTGGCTACTGGACGTCATTCTCACCATGCATTAAGACCGAGCCGCATTTAGTCCTGTGTCCATTAAATAGCAGGCTCTGAATTCCCAGACCTGTTCCGTACCTGGAGATGCCCGTTCACACTATTTTCCCTTCTGTCTCCTCGCAGACCTACCCACGGTTTCGTTCCAGGAAAAGGTGTGACGTATTTGTAGTTTACTCTAGACGCATACCTGCCACATCCACCTGAGTGTTACCGTATCTCTTAGAACAACCACATAGATAGCAGGTTAAAACACTATGCAGCTCTCTGCTGATCTCTCCTAGCCCCAGTTACTCTCCTCCGTATGCAAAAACTGACTACACCATAAAATTCCTTTGTGGAAGTATACATATTCTTGTCTCTGCCCCTGATTAAGCAAGACACCAAGTCTGATAGAACTGGAGTTGTACCGCCACGTCGGCCGAGTCTTCGTTTTGAAAAAGACACCCCGGTAAAGTTCATCCTAGAACAGGCCACGAATGATCAAAGGGGGAGTAGAGATGTAGTTCTACTCTTTCCTTAACATCGGCGCTAGATGGGGGTGGGTGGTCAACGCCACGCCCCGGCTACTTTACCCCCAAGAAAGATCAGGTACCCATTGTTTAGGAGGCTGGGTGGGCCCCAGCGCCGGTCTGGACGGGTGCGGAAAATCTCGTCCCCCACCGGGATTCGATCCCCGGACCGTCCAGCCCGTAGCGAGTCGCTAAACCGACTGACCTATCCCGGCCCATAAAATATACCCCGGTACACACTGGAGAGGAGGCTGGATGGGCCCCATACCCTGTCCAGACGCTGTGGAGAAGAGAAATATCGCTGCCCCTGCTGGACATAAATCCCTCATGCTGCAAGCGGACGACGCCACATCAGTGTACTTTGGACAGCCGCATGCGGCTCGTGGATCGCTGCCCCTGATCATAGTGCCAGAACTTGGGATGCGAGTTAGGAAAGTCATTAAAAGTTGGGGCCCCAGTAATGGGATCAGTGAACTGGCAATCAATTCATCTTCAATTTTGTGATAATTATTCGAGTCTAGTTATGGTAATGCGTTCCGTTCCCAATATGCAAGGTCCTCATGCATGGCTGGGCTTTACGTTACAATTTAATCGCAATTTTCTACCTGATTCAGAAGATACAAGTCTTCTGGGCACCATGAAACAGATGGACGCATGGCAACGGGCGGATTACGTGCACACGTCGACACAGCAACACTGACGCTGTAAGAAGCTGCAGCCGAGCAGTCCAGTCCAGCATAGCAACTAAATATCTACTTTGTGCCATACATTTCTGAAAAACTGACAGTGCTCAGATAGGACAGAAATTCCCTGCCCTATACAGAACTCCAAACTTCATTACTGTGGTCACAACAGCAAATATTCCAGTCCACATCATTACACCCCCACCACTTCCTTATAATCCGTTTTAATATTATCTTCCCAGGTGGTCTCTTTCCTTCATGTTAACTCAAGTTTTGCACGCATTTCTCATCTCTCCAATGTTCTGTATATCCCACCCATTTGATCAATCTGCATTTCATTATCCTAATGAATGAAACTCCCCTATTTACAGAGCACGCTCTCCACAACTTTACATACTTGATTAGTTTCATGCAAATCTGTAATTGCAAACTTAATAAACAGACAATACACTACACTGCGCACACCCACGTTCTGCTGCTAATACACTGTTCATACACAGCGTCATTGTAGTGCCTTGGCTATGGGTTGGACAACCAATGAACTGACATTCAACTGCAGACAAGGGAAGGGGAATTGTCTCTCCCCCAGAGCCTCCAAACTGGCTTTGAGGCCCACCCAGCCTCCTATTCAGTGCACACTGCAGTTCCTTCCTTGCGGTTATTAAATTCGCCACAACTTGCTGCCGGCTACTCAACTCCACCTGACACTAAAGTTAAAAATGCATGGAGCTAAACACATACTCCGACATACACCTTCATAACACAGTGCTTAATTAAACAACTTTACCTTGGTGTTACATTCTGTGGCTATACACTCTGTGTTTACACTCATTTCATTAAATATAGCCTTGTATTTGATTAATACTTACGAAAGGTTTGTATGTGATACCATAGGCAATTTTTCTGTACAAAAGGCAGATTGAGTGAAGTTTAAAAAAAAATGTATAACACAATGCTACCATGTTCTGAAACCACTAGTGGACTCAAGACAATGTGATTAACTTTCTACCTGATAATTTAACTTGGAAAAAATTATAAGAAATGTAACAGTGAAGCCCAAAGGTAGCATATTTAATAGCACCAGGCAGAATATGGCCTATGCAGATAACATTATTGGAAGATCAATGCAGTTAATTAACAAAGTACTTTGAGAAATGAAAGAAGTAATTAATGATAAGGGTCTGAAGATAAAAATTAAAACACATTAATACATCAAAAAACAAACACAAAAATATGCAGCCTAAAACCCAGAACATTAATTATGAAGAATACCAAGAAGTATCAGACTTTAAAAATCTGGGTTCAATGGTTACTTACAATAGTGATCGTGGAAAAAATGTCCAAGTGTGAATAACAGCCGGGAATCGAAGCTACCAGGTTCTTAAAAAAATTATGAAATCAAGATAAACAAAACTGAAAATATATACTACAATGATTAAACCTACAGTGCTATATGGCTGTAGAACAAGAGCAATGATAGTGCAAATGAAACCATCCCTCAAAACATGGGAGCAGAAAACACTAAGGGAGATATATGGCCGAATAAAAATTCAAATGCCTGGAGAAACAGAACTAATAGTGAATTACAATTTATGTGCAGAAAGTAAGAAGAACAGAATAGGTTGGTCATCTGGTAGGAATATCTGATGATATGACCGTAAAGGAAGTACTTCTGAAGAAACCAGATGGAAGAAGAAGAGCGGGAAGACAAAAATTAATTTGGCTAGACTGCTGTGAGGAGGATCTGAAATTGATGGGTGTCAAGGGATGGAAGGAGAAAGCGGAAGACAGATCTGTATTGGTTATCATTCCAAGGGAGGAAATGGTCAAACTATAAGGGCCACATGCCAGTGAAGAAAAAGAGGACTGCTGTCATGTAACCCATATAATGAGATAGTAAAACCAACAAGGAACACTTTCTGCAAACATTTATGATTGCATACATCTCAGCTTAAGAGCCATCCTCAGGAGTTGTAGTGATACTGAAGGAAGATTACAGAACTGTTCAATATAAGAACATAAAATATAATTACAGTAATCAAACAACTGCAGAGAAGTACCAGGAAGTGTAGATATAAAATGATTTAAATATTAATCAGTTTTAGATAAATCACTAGTGATAACGATCTTGTGGAGAGTGTCATAAAGTATAAATTATAAAAGAATTATATGTATATAAATCACCCATTGGTGGGTGCAGTACAATAGACCCAATTTGTAACAAGATGCATTGCCAGTAATATGCTGTGGTGGAGTGGAAGATACCGATACCCAGCCTGACTGTGGCGATGACATGACTGCCACCACAACTGGAAGTGCCGCTACTATCCCACGATCGCCACAATCAGGCTGGGGATTGGTACCTTCCACTCCACTATGGCATATTACTGGCAATGCAACTTGTCACACATTTTAAGGTGAATGGATCTACTGTACTGTGCCCACCAATGGGTGATTTATATATGCATATATAGTTGACACTTTATGACAGTGCCCACAAAATTATAACTCTTGATCAGTTACCTGACTTCATTAATAGATGCATTGTAACTGTATATCTATACTGCCTTATACTGCTCTTCAATTATTTTATTACTGTAATTATTTTAAAGCTGTCTGACCATTCAGTACATTTTTATACCAAAGTACACTGTTTATTACACCAACTACATGCACATTAATAATTAAAATGATATTAAAGGAGTATCGCCATCATGTTTTAGTACAGGTGTACCCTCTACAGGGAGAACAAAATGCCAGATTGTAAAAAGCAATTGCCTCTGGAAAGCTGTTGTATATAAGGTTCTGCAGACTGTAACAGCTTCGTTGTTGATGTTAATTAAGTTGGTGTAATGAATGGTGTACTTTACTGTATGTATTTATATTTTAAATTTTAACTTGTAATGGTCTTGTAATCTTCCTACAGCATCACTGTGATCCCTGACGATAGCTATTAAACTGAAACACGTCATTTCATAAATATTAACTGGAAAGTGGTTCTTGTTGGTTTTACTGTCTCACCTTAAAATTGTATTATTCTTTATGTGACACTGACCTATGAAACTGGACTTATAAGAGACACAAATTAAATCCACTGGACAACATCTGTTAAAGCACTGCTGCAGCCCCCCCCCCCCCCAAACCCATGCAGCATATAAATTCATTAATTATTTTTGAAGACTGCATATGGACACAGTGCAGAAAGGCACCTTAATACCATAACCATGCCTCTCTGCTGTAACAACGTAACCAACATACGCAAACTCTAGCAAATGTCATACACAACGGCCCCACAGCTAGTCAACACATTCTTCATATTCATAGCAACCTGACAGTCCAGTATTTCTTTCACGACAATCTTCCACTGCCCCCTGTATTTGGCCAGATGAATCAGGTCCCCTCACTTGTCACTTCCCATCGGCTGGTCCCTACTGCTACGCACCTAGCCCTCACTATTTATCAGAGAGGTTGTGAGGTCCCTGTGCACAATCTGCAGTCACTATGCCAATTTCTTTATTATACATACAGATGTGCTAAATACAGCTGCTGCAAGACGTGTCACTATTAATTAAGACATGAAGTTTCCTCACACACCAGTTCAGACAAAAACAATTTACAAACAAGTGAAAATGTCTTGAGCACAAATTCCATTTTAGACACTAAGGGAACACACAGAACACACACGCTGATGAACAAGCAACAGAACTAATGCCAAACTGAAGACATCGCCAAGATAATATATGGCCACCTTTGTGCTGCAAATGTGTGTATCTGTGCCAATGCTGTACTTATATCTGCATTAAGATGACAGTGGTTCACAAATTCCGAGAAAAGCTGGTTAAAAATAAGATTCAAATTTGTGAAATGGCACTTTCACATGGGAGGGGGGGAGGAGGTGCACGCTGAAGAAATCAGTGTCACATTCAATCTTTTTAGTGACAAAGTTTGGTTTTACCCCAGTGGATACTTACACTCTCAAACTAACGAGTACAGGTCCGCAGAAAATCCCATGCTCCCCTCAGAGTGCCATTACATGTTTAACTTCACCTGCAATGTATTATCAGTGCAACAAGGATCACAGGAACCATTTTTTTTGTACCATAAATTCGCACCTCCATATAAAACACATGCTGACACCACCTTTAACATCTGTCAAGTTACAGGAAACATGTGCCTTATTCAGGAAGAATGTGCACCACCTCACACTACAAACCATTTCCAGCATCATCTTTATCAAATGTGTTCAGTAAAAAATCTAATATAAACTGCAATGCATTAAACTACAATCACAGACTGTGGCTCATGAAAAACTGGATTAACCGCGATTGCTGCCCTGCCTGCTGTCAAGTGAAATGATCCTACCATAGGGGGATGCAGAGGGTTGAATGGCAACTGAGGAATGTGACACACAGCCCACCATTTCCTATTTTACATTAATCTCTCACATTCAGTTATTATATTTTTATATAATTCATTTCTAGTAATCACAAAGTTGATTTCTTTACATAATACAAAGGATATTTTTAAAAATATGTAATAATTTAAACTTTCATACTTTCATTAACAGAAACACCAACAAATTAGCAATCTTAAATTGTAAAAAAATTACAAATACGAATACAATGTAAAACATGCAGACTATAACAATATCAAATGATGTCATTTGTATAATGTTAACATTATTCTAAGACTATTTCCAGTACACTGCTTACCTTCAAAAAACCGCATTATATCATAAGCACATCATACCGCACAGCACTTGTGCATATGTCTTATGACTATTATACACGTACAGATGTCTGCTTCAGACCTGCAGATGGACTAAGGCTACCTAGATATTTGCTGAAAGCTGAATACAGAGCACCAGCACGCTCAACTTCATCAGCCCTGCAGAGACAAAAGTCCAGTTTTATGGATACCAATCAGACAAACCAAAGTAAAGGACAATCTTAATGCCCTAGATGTCTACCATCGGACCAAACGTTACACTGAATACTAAAAATTTCAACATATTTTACTTTTCCACTCAATAAAAGAAATTACCCATTTGGCATCAGTAGACGAATACCGTCCACATGCTGTGTGATCCAGAGAAAACCAAACACCAACTAATCACCAACAACATGCAAAGTAATGGATGGTCATCCAAACTCGGGGACTTTTGCAAAGAACAACTGGCAATTAATTCCAATGGCAAAGGGGGTTAAATAAGAACAGTAAAACAAAATAATATCTAGTCAAGAAAAAGTATTCAACTCTGTTTAAAACTTCTTCAAAAAGTGCATAAAAAGAAATACAACCAGAACCAGAACCACAACAGCGGCAGTGATGACCCAACCAGTGCCGCCGCCACCGCCCCCAACACCACCACCGCCACCGCCACCACCACCACCACCACCAACAATAATCAGATAATGACACATCCTTAAAAGTTATTTTCTGCCCCACAATTTGCCTGTTTCTTTGTTTCCCATAAGGCATACATTACAGCAACAGTAACATATGGAAGAAAAGTCAACAGCAGTAAGCTATAGCCACAAGAAATTAACAGTAACAACAAACACTTTGTTATTTCATCAAGTCTACTTGCAACAGGCATATTTCTTGAGTGGGAGTGGGAGTGTGGGAGCATGACATTATTTACAGACACACACACTGTTGACTTCATGGCAATTGCTATGAAACCATGTGACACTAAAATTTTTTTAACACAGAACTTCATGGGAAATCGGCCCGAGTACACAGAATTGCTCTTCCATATGCTTGCTTACTGAAAGTACAACATACTCTCAGAGATGCTTTAGACACAGCCTTTCACGTAAAAACATTCAAAAGCTAAGAACTTTTACACCAACTATGAGCACATGATCCGATATGATTTTTGTAAAAGGTCCAGTGACTTTCAATTCATTTATCATAAGTTAAAACCCTTGTTGTTTGTCCAGGATATGAATGCTGCAGCTAAAACTTTACAGAATAAGTAACAATGAAGTTAACAAATTGAAGTTCACTGATGCAACTTCGAATGAGAATTGAAAACAGATGAACTCTGCCACAATACCTGCACACTGCTTTAACAGCTGAAGCTGCCATACGTAGTGCCAAGAGTATGGAGTACATTTCATTTATTTCAGTGTGCTGCTTTTGGTGCACAGCAGGTAACATGAAACATAGAGTTACAACTTCAGTTAGGCAGCTGTGCTCAGTAACGCAACATAACACACACTCACATACCTGATGCTCTGTATCTCTCGCTCCATGTGTGCCAACACTGCCTGCAGTCTGTCTACCTCCTTAGCCTGCTGCTGCTCCCTACTGCTCTGACCCACTGTCAGCTCACTCACTCTGGTCTGCAAATCCTCCATAAGCCTCTGCAGCTTCTCTACATCTTGCTTCTTGGCTTCCAAGTGACTTCTGCTCTCCGCCAATTCAGCCCTGAGACGCTGTGATGTCACACGTTCTGCTGACAGCTCCTGTAATGATCTTAGACTTAGGAGTATGGTGAGACTTGAGCTGTTTAATGTAAACAAATATTCTAACCAGTCTGAAGGGACAATATGGTCCACAACACTTGGGGCCATACGTGTTTCAGAATTCAGAATTTTTGTATTTTAGATAGCTACTTGCTTTCCTTCTTCTCATTCTTACCCACAGGTGTGTCTTAAAATTTTTTTGACATCTTCACAGTGCAATTAAACCCAAAGTTACACAATAATAAAAAAAGCAAAAGAAAAAAAAAATATATATATATATATATATATCAGCAAGAAGTAGAGGTGTGTGTGACCCACAGATGCACCAAGACACAATTGACACCTCTCACCTGCATCTTGAGTGGTGTGGGTCAAAACTTTTCAGTTTTCAGAGCTTCTCAGGTTTCAGAATTGGGATAAAGTGCTGTGGACCTGCATAAACAAACTGTAAAAACATGAGCAGCTGAAGAGCCAAACTCTGAATAATCTCAAATCAACACTGAACTGACATTATGCCAGATACATCATATTGCACATTCTTTACCTATCAGTGTTGTTGTCTTTTCTCTCTTTAAGGAACACAGCACAATGCTGTAGATGTACCGTATTACCTTTAAACTGTACAAACTGTAGTATAAAAAACTGTTTCAACTCAGTTAGCCATGTGCTGTTCTGCAACAGGTCATGCAAACAGTTGAGCTGACAATATAATTACTGTGAAAATAAATCTGACTGCCAGCCACATGAAACTGGGAGATTTAACACAACACACTCCAGAATAGTGAATGTCAGAAAACTTGCCTCATGTAGTTGTAAAAGCTTCCTCTGAGGTTCACCAAGTTCAGCCACCAGTGAACTGTTCTGCTGCTGAAGTTGAGACATCATTGAATGGGACAAAGATAATTGCTTTTCAAGAGATACCTTCTCTTCCTGTAGTGAGTTAATTTTCTCTTCATACTGATTCAGCTTTGCAATCTGCATACCAAACAAGCATCTTGTAACACAAATTTTTGGCAGTAACCTCAAACAAAGAAATAATATGGGCAATGTCTAGCCAGATTACAGTCTTCTGGGACACATTATATAGCACAGATGATCACCCTTCTACAAACTCTGAAGAAACATGACCAAAGATATTCCCATATGACGCAGGCTGACTAATAATCATTGAACTGCATTTTCCTTGTGTATCTGGTGTGACTATGAGATACTAACTGCAAAATTTGATTTCTCACAGCAGTGTTGCTAAAGGGGCAACACTGCTGTCTAGGCTGAATTCTGCAAAGTAAGGCTGCATAATATGACAAATGTTGCAAATGTTTAACGAAGTTCGCAGTCACATACAACTCACTCTTTTGCGAATGTTTATTGTCTGACAACTAGTTTCAAAAAACACACTGCTCCCATCTTCAGGGTAGAAGAAGTCTCCATTGTTCTACCCTGAAAATGGTGCAGGAGGTTTCTGTAAAGTATCACTACCCAACTACAAGACTGTACAGTGCAATAGTTGTCCATGCTGTAGCCTACTCACTTACCAATGCAGCTATCCCAGCCCCGTAACCTATCAAATTTGATCTACTACATCCTTGTACTTACAATCCAAATACATGCATATCCAAAACCCAAACATTACTACAGTGTTCACTACATAAACCGACAAATGCACACAATAAAATACAATAAATTATAAATCATAAAATACAATTCATGACAAGTATCAAACTCCAACATATTTCAGCACCAGAGAACCATCCTCAAAGACTCTACTACTAGAACAAAGGAATAAAAGTCCAACACGCCAATCCAGATACTGATCGCCCTGACAGTATAATTAAAATACTAACGTTCTAAAATACACAAAGTTGACAGGCATAAATTTACAATGCTGTGATATTAAAATATTAAAACTATGTGACAGTGACCTATTTCAAGTACAAGCTCGCAGGTGTTTACATTTATCCGGAGAATGTATAAAGACATCTGCCTAGAATTGTATCAACCCAAAGGGATCTCGTCCAGACAGAGCGTCTAAAGTATGTCATGTCTTGTCGCGCAATGTGCATTCATTGGTTGATATAATGAATGTAAGAGTATCTGCGGTATGAGTAACATAAAATAACAACAGTAGTTTGTACAAAAATTTGATATATGTGAAGTCCCAATTTCAGTTTTCAATACAGAGACTAGCTGTCCTGCAGTTCCTCTTCACTCTTCTCAGCTGTTACTGTGCAGTTACCAGAAAAGTACTTCAAAACTGGTCATGATAATGTCATTCCATATCCTTCAGAAATCATCTCTCACAACCACTGTCACGTATATTTAATATAGTCAGCAGCTCTGCCTGTACGGCATCAAAATCCAGAAAACTGAACAATGGATTAGAAAGGATAAGAATGGTTGGCAATGGCCAATCCAACTGGTTCTAACTGCACAGAACTTTTATTAATTTTACCCTAAAATTAAAATAAATATTTAATTTCCTTGCACTGTACCTTTGGTTTAAAAAACTGGCTTACTGTAAAAATTTTTGATACGGTTTGAAAAATGATTCTGAGAACCAAACAGGTGGAAGCTGGAGGACAAGTTAAGAATCACTGGCCTAACCTAACACACTATCCCAGCATCTCTCTAGGCAGACTTAGGAAAACCACAATTAAATTCAGTTAAGACAGTTGGTCTTCAGAGTTTCCTGAAAACAAAGTAGGATGGCCAACCAGCTGACCACAACAGTCTACATCCTTTCATCTGACACCACACAGTCCAGCCATTTCAATTTTTCATACCATCTGTTGTTCAAACCATCAGTTGCTCATACCATCTGTCGCTCATACCGTCTGTCACTCATACCATCTGTCACACATACCATCCATCACTCATACCTCTCTTGCTTTGGCCTGCTGCTGCACTGCAGACAAGTCCTCTTGCCAACGGGCACGCTCACGATTCAGCAGAGAACGCAATTCAGTCAAGCTGCACTCTGCCCCTTCCTTCTCTTGCTCCAACAACCTCACCTGGTTCTGATACTTGGCGCATACCAATGCCAGCTCCACCTCCTGCTGATTCAGCTTCTCGTCACATCTCTTCTCTGTATGGAGCAGCAACTCTTGGCTCACTCTCTGCTCCTCTGCCAGAGATTCTGCAATAATAAGGCCACCACTCTTGCATATTGAGACCTTAATACAGAAAAGAAATTTATCTGCAAAATATGATAACATTAAAGAAAGCAGATGCTGTGAATTCATTACTACAAAAACTTCACTGTTGTCATTCACTATCTAGGATAAGCCAGCACAGCTCTGTCAGTTGGCTATGTGGTTCAGCAAGCTGATCTAAATAAGTATCAGGTATGCAAGATCTGAAGTTATCACAGCACTGCCTCTGACGATTCAAGTCTTCTGGACGTGTTACGATGTGTTGCTTGACTGCTTGACCCTTCAACTTGACAGTACTATGACCCTTAGAATCATCAAAAATCACTTGCCCAACAACACACCATCACATCTTAGAAGGCTCAGATCCTTTGCAGTTAGTACTCTCTCCACTGAAGGTATAGCAGTGTCTGTGTGCCGTTGGCCCCTCACCAGCATAGTGTCATGTATCTTTATGACACTGTGCTCAATTAAGCACAGGAACAACTAGTACAGTCTGCAAAATGTACCTCTCATAAGCCAGATTTATTACCAACACAATCAAATTATGCATGCTAGAAATTTGCTAGTTCCTTACCATTCCAGAAAAACTGTATCACAGAAACATAAACCAGACCATGACTACCTCCACTGCAGTCCTTACCAATTCATTATAACCATGGTCACAACAATAAGCTAGAGGCTGAATGATACTGGGCATACTAATATCACAAGTCTCAAATCTAATTTTTCAAAATATACATGGGTTTCAAGACACAGCTCCCAAATATGAACTTCACTCTCAATTGACAAGACACATTTTTTACAAAGGACTCTATTTCCAAATTTTTATGTAGCTATAATAAGTACTAATATTGCCATATTTCTTACCCTGGTGCTTCTTGCGAACAGCCTTCAATGTTTCATTCAATTGCAAAGTCTCAGTTGCCAGTGTCTCCATTTCTTCAACCTGGGATTCTATTCTCATTTCAATTTGTTTCCTCTGGTTAATTTCTGCAGACAGTTTTGTCTCATGTTCAACCACAAGCATGCGAATTTGCTCAGCTTTCCCTTCCAATTTCTGTAACAGTACAAATATATGATTACCCATACTATGTCCTCTTGCATGTGACAGCACATAACTGGTAGATGGATTCTGGCCTCCACCTTCAGTGTATAGGGCCAGATGCAAAGTGTAAGGTTGGGCTGTGACAAAAAAGAGAGAGAGAGAACAAGAAGAGGAGAAAAGTCTAAATTTATTTACATCAGATACAAAAGTATGTGTAGTACCATGGTACAGTGTTTCTCAAACAGGGTTGCAAAGAACACTTTTAGAAATTCCACAGCAAGTCATGGAATAAAGAAATAAAAATTTAGATTTTTATATGCTGCAAAAAATTTCAAACATCCCTACACAAAGAGGAAATTACATAAATAAATAAATAACAAAAAATATATATAGTGGCAGCTCTTTACAAATAAGTATTCTTGAAAATAATTTAGGAGTGGAAGAATTGCACCCCCTGCTGTCAAATTCTTGTGGCCTGTACACTTTCATACGTTGGGGTTCCTTGGCAAATGAAAAACTATTTTAGGAGTTCCACCATGGAAAGAAGGTTGGAAAACACTGCTAAGTACATCACAAAAATTGCAAAAATATTAAGAGTTTCTCATTCAAACTACATAATAATGTAAGAGTAACAGTACTTGTATAACAGCACACAAGTAATTTGAATATACTACATTAAGAGCAGTTGATCAAGTCCCAGTCTGTTTTTAGGCATGTTGGCAAAAATGCAAAAATCGACTATTTGCTTCATCATGTGTGTCTGTCTGTCTGCATGGTATGACTTGGCTCCCACTGGAGAGATTTTCATGGAATTTGATATCTGATTATTTTTTGACAATCCATATATAAAATTTAAATTTCATTAAAATCTGACAAGAATAACTAATACTTTACATGACATCCAGTGTACATTTATGATAGTATCTCAATGAATTCTTCTTACAATGAGGAATGTGGAGAAAATCAAAATGCAACTTATTTCCGACAATCATGTTATTTTTTAGATATGGCACATGCACATTGCCTGCTGGATACCTAAGGTTATGCACACGCACATGTGCGTACACACACACACACACACACACATATATGCACAATTTGTGTAATACTTTTTGCTTTTCCACAGCAACTATGGTTATGCAAATGTGCCTCAATGTTACATTGTATGTACACAGCCTGTCTTGTCGTGTTCACGACATGTGATAACTAAACAAAGGTTAGCTTCAGGAAAGTATCACCGTTCCTCCTGACCTTCCTTGCTCCCACAGTTCCGCTCTCTACAGAAACACCTCTCACTGCATTACTGTACAAGGTACAGGTACAGCTGTTCCTGTCCACGCCATGAAGGCATATGGTAGAATGCGGCTCTGCCTCTACTCATCTTAACCTCAGCACCAGAGGGAGGTGAGGGGTCAGCTTCACACACAAACCACTCTACCCCCACAGAAAGGGCCCCCCTGTATCCACTGAATGGAAGGTTCCATATGCCCCACAACTAGTCTGATGTGTTTGAAAAAAAAGTCTCTTGTACCTACCAGGAATCAAACAATTTCTCAATTTCACAGCCCACAGCCTAGCCACTGCAGGTAACTAAGCTATCCCACCTTCTGCAGCGTTGCTGTTCTTTTTAATATACTTGTACAAGGACTCGATTGCATATTGCAATTATAAGCAGTTTCATGCAATTCATCATTTTGTTCACAGCCATCAATGAAATGGCAAGTCATTACCTTTTCCCACTCTCCCCGCAGCTGTTTGCCTTCTTCTACAAGCATCTGATACAGCCTGTCTTTTTCTAGACTCAGATTTTCAAGATCTCCTATCTTTGCATCTTGCTGTTTGACAGTTCTCTCCATTGCTGTCAGTCGTTCTTGCAACATGTTGATGGTTGCGGCTCGTTCTGATAAAACATTTTCCAGCTGACTGACCCGAGACTCATTTTCTCTACATGAATAATGCATTAAGTTGTTAGCATAAACTCAGTAAATAGGACATATAAACAGTAAGTTGCGTAAAGTGCCTCACAAAGTTCAAGAGAGAATAAAAGAAAAACTGTTTTGAACTTACGACACCAAGTATACTGGGAAAAGGATTTATTAATTAGCTGCTCAATAATTTTCACCCTTCACTAAGTTTTATTAAGATAATGAAAACAAGGATGGTATGAAGGTCTTGGCACATAGCATGCATGAGAAAGAAGAGAAATGTATACACAGACTGTTGGTTAGTAAAATATGGATGAAAGAGACTTGGAAGAGCCAGCACAGATGAGAAGAGAGTATTAAAATGGAGATATAAAAAAAAAGGGAGGGAGACGGCATGTAGTGGATTCATGTGGATCAGTACAGGGACAAATGGCAGACTGTAAACACCATGCAGAAAATCTGATTTTGACAATGGCAGGGTATTTCTTGAATGGTGCTTGAAGGAGGTCTCTGGTATGCGGAGTCAGTCAGCAAAATCAATGCGGCTACATTCACAATAGGCAAGAAAGAAATACACAAAAATTCTCACACAAAATATTAAAAAAAAAAAATTAGAGATTTGAGGTTCCCAAAGAGGTCAGTATTAAGAATGGTCTTCTGGGAAGTGATCCCATTTTGTTTGGTAGATTGGCACAACATTTTGTAGGAACACTCTTGTCTCCATCTTCACAGTGACAATCAAAGAACTACACATATCACAAAGTTCACACTGCTTCAAGTGCAAATTTCACTATTATATTCTTGGTTTACTTGGTTAACTCCCCCGATTGTCTCCACCTTGTCATGATTGGGGGGGGGGGGGGGCGTTTGCCGCCCCCCTTTCCCCATTCGGGTCAGCGTGGGGGAAATC
>Ga0136643_10004377_pt1 | contig 19437 bp, 12 predicted proteins | sample TergutLab28metaG_FD_96883 | JGI IMG/M metagenome (GOLD analysis project Ga0136643, IMG submission 96883) | Labiotermes labralis P1 segment gut microbial communities from Petit-Saut dam, French Guiana - Lab288 P1 (version 3) (version 3) | ecosystem: Host-associated > Arthropoda: Insects >...
CTTATTATATTATCTCCATTTATATGATGTTATGTGTTGTGATTTTTGTGCGGGGGGGGGGGGGTGGGGGGAGCAATTCCTCTTCATCGTTTCCAAAAAGGCTCTGAGGCACATCGAGCCTCCTGTTCAACCATCGAAGGCTCTCTCCCCGCAGATAAAGCAGCCAGAGTGTCCAGCTAACCTGAAACCAGCGCCTCAGACCGCAGCCAACCACACCTCCTAACGTCGTCATTCCTGGCACAACCCTAACACCTTATTTCATCACATAGCTTCTGGCCTTACAGCAGGTAGAAACGTGTTTCACGCATACAACTCTAACGGCACGCGCGCGGACACAACTGCTGTCTCATATATATATTCACTTTGCAGCGAAGTTATTTTACCCTGGAGAAACGAAGTCGGAGCACGAAAGAGCGGCACTCGTCATCCGCTTCTGTCCAGTTTACGAATGCAAAGCGCATGCTCGAACGTCAGCACAGTGTGACGTGTAGGCTTAGCGAATCGTTCGTGTATCACCGCGTTGCACGAGAAGTAAAAGCTAACAACTACTGCCACACTTCGCAATGTTACGTCGAGTCGCCGGCCTCTCACCGCGAGGGTACCGGTTAAGATACCAGGCCAGCTGATACTGCATTTTTGATAAAGTATTTTTTTTTTTCATGGCGCAACAGCCCCTAGCGGGTCAGGGCCTCCTCGTTGTCGAAGCTTCACTGCCACACTCAGGAACACCACAACCAGTTAGACTCCTCTGGACGAGTGATCAGATCGACATGCACAACACACAGCACTCTCAATTGACAGTCATCCATGCCCCTGGCGGGTTTCTAACCCACAATTACAGCAAGCCTCAGGACGCGCGGCCTCAGCGGGTCGCATTATGTGCCGACCGCAGTGGCACTACCAAAGGTATTTCTCGTAATACTTCGGCTTTGTCGTCAGCATATGCCATCAATTTCCATACTCGCATTACATTCCTCTACCACCGAAGACATAACAACAAACTTAGCAACTGACAGCGTCGATATATAAAACACTCTTCTATCTTCTTGCATCTGACTGCCTGTGGGAAAGGATCGGTATAATGACCAACCCACGAGTGGGAACAGGAGGAATCGGCGTTAGAAGACTGGTACAAGCGAGAGGGATTTCTCTTCCGCGATAATCACACCAGCTCTGCACAACATTCAACTTCGTAACCAATTGAAACTGGGATGGGGGGCGGGTGGTTTTCCCCGAAGGAGTAAAGCGACCATGGCGTGAGGCTGACCGCTCACCTCCATCCAGTACCGAGGTTAAGAATGCGTGGAATGTTACCTACACTTCCACATACATTTTCATGACGCCGTACATAATTCAGCGTGTATAAAATTTTCCCTTTACGTTTTTAACTGTCTGTGGGGCATCTGTTCTTCTGTAGTGGGGGAGAAACTGTCAAGCGGGGAGAGAGATCTTCGCTGAATCTTCATGATTGTCCTACATCCAAAATGCAGTATATTTTTCTTACTATCTGTCTATATTGCATAATGACAGGACGATACAGCAAACAAACACACGCTTTGCTAATGCAGTGCATCTGTAAGAACGAGCGCAGTCTGTGCAAGCCATTCGTCATTCAGAAGATTGCATTTAGCCAGGGGAATGACATGTGCAATGCGCGGCTATTTGAGCTCACGTCAGGACAATACAGCCATGCTGAACGATCAGCCATCGCTTCAGCGACTCATCAATAGTCCACATTACCGACGGAGGGGAAGAGCGTTAAAATATCTGGAATTGGTCCAGCCGCAACGGCCAGTGTCATGTGCAAATTAATTTCAAGAGGAGAAACCCCCTTGCCGGCGGCGCTGTTGTACAAATGTAGAAAGTGGACCAAATACCTTTGAGTTATCTGAGGTTTTAAAAGCGGTACTGGACACTCGAGGAATTTCAAAGGAATGGCATCCGGCGACGGTAAACTGTCAATTTTAATTTGATCTGTCTTTCAATTAGAAAAAGTGGCACAAACTGTAGGCAAGCCAATTTTTGTGGAAGTGGCGCCAGCTGCTAGATTATGTTTCTTGTCACCAGAGACTTCTACAACAGTTCACAGTACCTCTTAAGATTTCAGAGCAACTGACCACCATGACAGTTCCTCAAGTCTGCGGAGAACTTTGAAGAAAAGTGATAGAGAAAGGTGTTACCTTATATCGACCCACATAACAGAATTTCACTTTGCCAAAAGACGATTACGTCAACGAATAAATTGCAGTCCGAACTGTTAATTATAATAACAGAAACCGAAAAACAAACACAGCTTAGTTAAAACAAATTCAGCAATTAGTTAATAATTAGTATTTACAAAGTAGAAGAGTGTTCAACATTATTAATACAACGCCATACATTATTAATTAAACTTAAAAATTTGCCACAAAAAACCCTTATTAGATATGTTAAAGTCTTATATAATTTCCTCTTCCGTAACCGTTCTTCTGTAGCTACTACCGTCCCTTCTTTTTCTTACTTCCCCTGTGCGTGCGTCTACTTCTGCAACGAAGAGTTCCCACACCCCATACTTTTTCATTCTTTGACACTTTCTTGAAACAACTGCGAAAAGCGACTATTAGGTTCGATATGTGTGTCTGTAAGTCTGTCTGTCTATCTGTCCGCCCGTCCACATGGAACAACTCCGCTCCCCTGTACAGAATGTTTGTGAAATTATGTACTTGGAACTAGTACTAAAAATCCGTCAACCAGATGAAAATTTTGTTAAAATAAAAAAATAACAGGTACCTCGCATGAAGGACTATTTACATTGTTCTTTATAACTGAGATAAACTGTGTTCTGTGTGAGGTACAAGATGAGGCCGAAGAAACAACTAACGGTCTGAACATAACAATCGAAGATCATCAACTCTAACCTGTTGGACTGAGATGAGGCATGGTGTGATGAGATAAGATGAGAAAAAATGAGATGAGCTGAGCAGAGTATTGCTACGGTAAGCAGAAAACTTACTCGGTCAATAAAGGAGCAAACGTGCCAAAAGTGTTACAGTCTGCATATATTTTTTGAGTTTCTGAACAATACATCAAGTGTTTGGGATCCCATAACACTCTCTGATCCTGATACAGTTTATTTCAATTAGGGTCAAGCACTTTTAATGTCAAAAGCCATTCTTTTAGCATTCACAGTGTAGGCCAATTGAAGCTTCATCTTCCAAACGGAGCAACTAACACTGTTACGCTAAGGGCAAATTTTATAATAACTAATTTGCTATTTTTTTGTTTTGTTATTTCAATTTGTGTGTAAGTGTTACACAGCATCTTTGGGAGCAAGATTAACGCGGTATATGACGTCATAGCTTCCTTTCTTTTTCTGAACTCAGCGTGGCTTCAGCCAGTCGGAGTCTTCCAGCGTCAGTGTGTGCGTGTGTAGCAATCCAAGGGGGAACAAGTAGGCAGCACGTCTCATTATAATTGTAATATAACAAAGGGTGATAATTCTGGGCTGCATAGGGCAGTAATCACATTCAATAATCATAAGGAGTGTATGCTTGAGTGCACTTATCAACAATCAAGGTGTTAATAATATCAATTGAACGAACAGTATTAAATGAACTTGCGTGTACAATATAATACTACATTATATAACAGTACATTCAGTGAAAAATTTAGTACTATATGATAACTAATTATTGTGTATGGCAAATCGACATTAGGAGTGTTCCTTTTAATAATAATTTATCATCGTTAATGAACCAGCAAGTACTGACAAACTAATACCCTGTTTGTAGCTTTATGTTCCTCGAGCCAGACGAGGCGACAAACACAAACGGATCCATTTTATTCGATACAGGAGACCGACTTACTTTGTCTCAAGTTCGTTATTCGTCACGATTAGCACGAAAAGTACGAAAGGTTCGTACACATTTGAGCATACGAGTTTATTCACCGGTGCACGTATGACTGGTTGTGGCATTAGGCTTGTGTGATTTGAGATGCCATACCGTCGTTGATAAAAATTAGTCTGTCGGGGTATGCCGCCTGACCATGAAGATGGTGGCAGCAAGTTCCTGCGAAACGTCAGTAACAAATCACCGATCAACACGAGGTCATGTCCCAGAAGGCTGTAAACTTCAGTCTCAGGTCACCATAAACAGCGGGGAATTTCTTCAAACAAATAAGCGGCTATCAGCTTTTCAAGAAGAAATCTGCTATACTGAGTTATGTGGCCAGTGGTCACAGCCTGCAGTCCAGCAAAAATGAATAAAAAAAAAAAAAAGCTAGCACATTTTGAACAGCGTTTTGCTCTGTCCCCATTATTGATCGATCACTACAGAATTTTGCAGCAATCACAGCTGGGGCTGAGAGGCGAAGCCACATAAATTGCCTGTAAAGTCTCTTACATCTATATAAACTGTGACAATTCAATTTCAACAAGTTCGATACATACGCATGGTTTTATTTCAGCTGTGGACGGTTGGAACAGATCGTTTGTGCCATCTAGTCCTGTTAGGGGTACCGCCATTAAAGGCATTACAAAGAAACCTGATTTTAATGCACCACTAAATAAAAGTTACGGCCCAGGGTTGACCAAATCTCTCACCCAAAGCAAAACTTCATTCGAGGTTTAAAAATGAGAAGTCACACCCACATTAAAAAATTTCACTCTGTGCTCTATAATTGAAAAGTTGCACTGTTTGCTTCCTGCAGAGTCTACAGCAGCGCTATCCTCACTTATGTTTTGTAAAGTTTCGTAAATTTAAGCTGTCCTTCTTCACGCCTTAAAATCATATTTGGGCGATATTATTTTATTCTACGCATTCTTAATTTAGGCACTAAATGTACTTGAGCAGTCAGCTTCACGTCCCGGCCGCTTTAGCTCAGGAAAAAAGAACCCGGTATTCACTGAATAGGAGACCAAGTGGACCCAGAGCTAGTTTTGAGGCTTTGCAGAAAAGACATATCTGTGCCCTTGCTGGAACCAAATTTCGATTTCACAGTATCCCACCTCAAAGACCAGTCACTATGCTGACTATGCTACCAAAATTCATGACTTTTAGAAAGTAAAAGAAATTACTTTTTGAAGCGCAAGTAAGAACCTGTTTCACTGCAGGCCTACCAAAACGTCTGGAATTTTCAAAAGGAATGTGGAACGTAAAATGTGGTAATAAATTGGGGCACCACAATAGTAACAAAAGGTTAAACGAAAAAACTTGGAAGCCATACGAGGTAAACATTCAACAGATCCACTACAAAAGACAGCTATACTTGGAACATCACACATAATACGGAAAGTACTGCAGTGTGAAACTTGAAGCTTGAGCGGTGGGGATCACCGCTGGTTCAACAGATAAAGCACCAAGAAGAAAAAGCCTGGGATAAGAAACATCACGACGATGGTGATGATGGTGATGATGATTATGATGATGATGATGATGACATGATCTATTTAATGTTCTTTCGCCAAACAGTACAGAAAGGAACAAAGAAAGGTACCCACTACACAATACAAAAACACGAAACCTTACATTCATAGAGACACACCACAACTTATATGATTACCTAACTTATACTTGTCAATAAAAGAGTGTTTATTTTAATATCAGACACTCAGTGATGCTATTAGAAGGTGATGGTCTTGGACCATGAAAATAGAGAGAACAAGCTCCTCTCAAAGTCGGTAACTTTACTAATCTACACGGCATTGTATTCCAGAAAGCCTAAATGTCAAGCTGTACGTATTTCAACATGCACAGTTATCTGACTGCTGAGAAACGTAAGGAACCCGTACATGAAGTTCTGATCAGAGGCATTCATGTTGTACTTAATTCGCTTCAACGTCCTGTCTGCTGTAATTTTCCTGTATTAGATTCTATTCTGTTCAGTCAGCAACTTCTGCTGCAGTCATGAACTTAACAAAAAAGCAAGGAAGACTTAATTGAGCCTATTAGGAACGTCCGTTTTGGTAAATAAATGGCCACGGAGCTCTCATTCCTGAACAGTCAAGACTCACTCAGCTGCTGAATAAATTCCTTGCCCATATGGAACTTGAAAGTTCATTAAGGTGTTCAGATGGCACTACATCCTCAACCAGCCGAATCCAGTTTACCTCCTCACGCGTCATATCGCAAAAATATATTTTAATATTATCCTCCTGCTTGCACCTCGCTGTCACACGTTGTCACTTGCCGTCAGTTGTCCGGACTCAATTTCTTCGCGCAGTTCTCAGCTCCAATGTGTGCTTCACGTACAGCCCAGTCCATTCGCTTCGACTACACTAGCAGTACTCGGTGATGAGTAGAAACTCTGAAATTTTTCGTTAAGTAACGCCCTGTAACCTTCTGCTTCTCCCTCTCTTCGTGCAAAATGTACTCCCCTGCACTTTAACACCCTTCCGATGACTGACAAAATTCACGCCCCACACAGAAAGCACAATTACAGGTTCGCATATGTCAGTTTTCAGGCTTTACACAGTAAACGGTTAGATAAAATCATTTGAACTGTATGATACGAGTGGCAGTAGGTCTTCCCCAAACATTATCAGCCCACTAACTTATTAGCGAACGTAATAAAATTTAATCCAACACTCTCCTTCTCAAACACTGACTTTCGCCATATTTTCGAATATCTATGTAAGTATTATAATTCTCTCCTGCACTATGGTGGCGGAATATGAAAGATAGAGTAGGAGAAAATTTTTCAAAGTCTCCTTCTTCTTTTGCAGGGAAACATTCGCCGTCTGAAACTAATCGAAGAGTGTGCTCACCTTAACCGTTAAAGCACTGGACTGAACGAGTGTTTAGTGGGCGACATGAACATCATTAGAATTCACACATCTGATCACAAACTAGAATCTTTACAATAATAATAGTGCTTTATGTTGCTGTCCATACTGGAAACCACCATTACAAGAAGTGTTTGGTGTATCCGCAGTGTTTCTTGGGCCATGCTTACAGTGTTGCAGTAAGTGATCTGGAGCACAACAAAAAATATAATTTAGAACACAGTGAACATGCTTCATTTTAGCAATACACTGTACGGAAGTGAGCATACAATGTACTGCACAAACAGACGCCTCATATACTGGCAGCGGCGTGACCTGATCGTTAAACACTAAATGACCAAACCATCTCCGGCAGTACCTTAGAGTAAACAAATGTTCTCTTCGACCATGTTGCAGAGAAAGTCTGGAGTCCCAGCTTCCTTTTATCTTTCTACATGTGAAAACTTCTGATCACCTAAGCCGAAACATGGACAAGAGTCCCATGTATGGTAGGGACAACAAAGCTACAGGCGTAACACCTAATCCGGACTGTGCCAAACCCAAATAGCCTGTCGCTAGCGAAAGCTACTATAACCTACATTGCAGTGAACAAATGGGCTACACGATTGGTGGGGAATATACGTTAGTCCAGTGGGGAAAGGGGAAGATAACAGATCGAAAGTGGTGTAGAGGTGTTAATCCACGGGACATCCGCCTATAGCCACAGTACAGTGCGGAGGTGTGATAACAAAAGCGTACCTCCACATTCACAGTACATCCTAAGAGACAGGCGTTCTCCCGCAGAAAACCATCTCCAACAGAAATCACTATTACCTGGCAATGAATCTGTTGGGTTGCCAGTCAAAAGTGATATAATATGTATTTAATGGCAGACACAAATCACGTATAGTAGCGAACATATAACTTGACGGCTGTTAGCGCAGGGTGAAGAGGCAAGCTGGTAAGCGGGGAAGCAATGCGCACGTACCGCCACGCATTTTCTATTTCATTCCGAAACGTCCTTAGCACTTACAAACTAATGTTCTGGAAACATTTATAACGTCATCTGGCTCTTCCGAGGTCAGCCTGGCATAGGGCTACCATACGCCCTCTATGCCGAGCAAAATATTTCCCAATTTTTTTAGTCATATTACTCTTAATGATGTTGGTAAATTACCAGATAGTAAGGCGCAGCCTTCTTCGATTACCCTGTACAACTTCCGAGGGTCTGCCAATTTAAGCTTTTCATCCAGCCAGTCACACCTCTTCGAGATTCAGGTTGCGACTGTTTTAATCGTGCTATTGTCGATATTCTGATGAGCCACACTTCCTCTTCTTCTTCTTCGGCATACGGTCCTTCTAATTTAACGAGGCCTCCTTCAGAATGATAGCCCGTGCAAATCTGTCTTCTGCCTTCTTCATCCATCTCTTGACACCTTCGATGTCAGATCATTCTCAAGAGTCCAGCCACCTTACTTTTGGTCTTCCTGCTTTTTTCCTTCCGTCTGGTTTCTCCAGAAATACTTTCCTTACGACCCTATCATCAAATATTATTACCACATGACCAGCCTACTCCAGTCTTCTCACATTTATTGTTGTTCAACCTCTTGCCCTGAGAATTATTGCAATTCTACCGCACCACATAGCAAGTTCAGTGGAGGGTTTCTACATTACTGATTATTGGATCTTGAAATTTTATAAAAACTTCTTCTCATCTCCTTTTATTGTTTCGCTTAATGTGTCTTGGTATCAAGCAAAAAAAAAAAGAGGCGTTTTTGAGCCTATAAGATCAATTTCACTTTTAAATTTGGTTTCTCTTCTTATCTTCCGTTGTTAGTATTCGGCATTCGCAGCTCTTACTACTGTCCGACTATAGGGACTGGCTGATTGTAATGGACCAAAACAGTAAGCGTTGTTTTAACAATGTATGAGACAGACCATAAATTCCTATATTTGTGGTGGCGTAATAAGCGTAATGAGTAAGATACCCCACATCTGAAAATAACCGACCGGGTGTCGCTGTGCGGACCATGAAGGCAAAAAGGTACAGCTCCAATAATTAACCTCGGCATAAGATGGGCGAGCGGTCAGCTTCAGGCCCCTACTACGTTCACGTCTCCCGATAACCAACCGAATAGGAGGCTGGACGGACCTCTAAGCCCGTCTGGACGCTGTGGAGAAGAGAATAATCTCATGCCCCCGCCAAGAATCGAACTGCTGTACCCTGCGTAAATGTGGGCCGAAGAAGCATAAATTACACATACAACTTCAATGAAACGGTGGGCTGAGAATAAAGAAGCCAGTGTTGCAACCGCACACGGAAATAACATAAGCAGACAGCTAAACACGTTCAGACCAATCCCATGACACTCTTTATTCCTATGACATTTTGCGGGCTTCCGCAGTAACTTCAAGGACTTTACGACCTGCAGCTGCCTCAGTCCACAATTTAACGCTACCACATGCAGCCTGTGTCCAACACAAATGGAAATTTAAATTAACCGGAACTTCTATTGAAACAAAGAAACAATAAAATACGCCGCGTTATACAAATGTCTCTGACATTCCTACTGCTGTACCAATAAGGCAATATACTCGTACAGGGCTGTACATTGTTTCTCTTTTTGTGTCGTGTACAGATGATTGATGTGACGTCATATACGACTGGGCCATAGCTCCATACTACTGCATTCGACTGAAAATTTGACATGTGGACATGATCTCAAGTCGGGGCAGATATCTGGAGACAAACGACGTGGGGGAGAAGAGGCGGGAGTAGGGCGCCACAAGGGCGCGCGGCAGCAGATCAATAGCAATCCCCACCCTCTACCACCAAAAAACCACCCCTTCGTAGCCCACTTTAACGAGACTTTCCACTAAAGGAAAACTACCTGCAGAACAAAAGGGACACTACTCAAATTTAGCCATCACAGATATCAATCTTGAAATATCTTACTCTTACGAATACACCCATTGTTGTCACGAAGAATAAACACAATAGGCCAGGACCACTTGCATTCTCGTGATCCCCCATTCATCGTACACGATTCGTTGTACCATTCGAATATAAAGACCTATCTTAACTTTACTTACTTACTTACTTACTTACTTACTTACTTACTTACTTACTTACTTACTTACTTACTCACTCCAAGGTGCAGAGTCCTTCTTGAGACGCTAACCGGTTTTCAGCTAGTCAAGAAATTCCCCACATTTTATGGAACACTAAAGTTCATTACCGCATTCACAAGTGCCTGCCACCTGTCCCTCGATCCAATCCATGGCCCCACATACAACTTCCTGAATATATATCTTAATGATATCCTCCCATCTACGCCTGGGTCTTCGAAATGGTCTCTTTCCCTCAGGTTTCCTCACAGAGCCCTATATACGCTTCCCCTCTACCCGTGCGTGCTACATGCTCTCCCCACCCGACCTATCCTACCAAGATTAAAAAGAAAGCCACTCAGTCGAGAATGTCAATAAAAGGAGCGGTCCTGTAGTTTCCACCAACACAAAAATCGACATAAAAATAAACCGGATCTCGTATTAAATCATTTCGTCAGCTCAGGTACCTCTGTGTTTCCGCTTCTGGGTCTGCCACTACAGTGCACAAACGGATGGACGTTTGATGGTACTCCTGCACCGCTCCCTACAGCACTGAGAGTGGTCTACTGTCACCACCGTCTGGCTGCTTGGCAGTCATTGCTTGAAATAAAGCAGCAAGGATGTAAATAATTGAAAATACTTGTTATTGCACATCCTTCGTCACTTCTGGTGCTGGGAAGACATAGCCTTTACCCCCAGGAGACATCCCTGGAACTCATTTCTTTTAGAGGCTGGGTCTAATCCAAAGTCGGAAGGATTACATTAATTAATGATCCCAATGATCCCACCGGGATTCGAACCCGCGACCTTCCGGCTTTTAGCGCAGTTCCTCAACCAACTGCGCCACCGCGAGCCCCTACAAACATAAAAAACACCACAATATTTTAATAAATAAATCTGGATCTGAGGACGATAGCTCAGTCGAAATAGCGACTAGTCTATGAGATGAACGCCCAAGGGATCGTGGCAGATTTCCGGCTGAGGAGAGAGGCCTATGCCGGCCCTGAAACCCAACCACTCGTATTCGATAGGAGCTGCGGCGTTTTCCCTCGCGGATAAAGCAGTTGGAGCGTTAACTCACATCCATCTAGTCGCGAGGTTAGGAATGAGTGGAACAATCCTTCCCTCCTCCCATATACCTTCATGGAGTGCACATGTACATGTCTGCCTCCCTTTACATGGTATTCGCATCACGTTTCAGCGTCCCTGCGGGCAATTCCCACTTTAATTCAGCAGGTTAATTAGACCCTGTACATACCACATGGCACTGGTTATGTAGATATGTAACTGCAGGAATGTTTATCAGAACACATCTTACAAAACACATACACAAATTTTCTAGGTAAATAGTTTCGGCTCTGTTAACAATCAGTCCATCATCAGACCATGTTTTTTTTTATCAAGGCCATCCAGTGAAACTTATCTTTGCATACTAAAATTTTAATACTAACAGAACTTTCTACTCTCCATGTTTTACCCACACTTTACATATTTTGTTTTAATAAATTTTATGACTTACGTAAAGGAAAGAGATCTCAATCCGATACGCAAATATAAGTTTCGCTGGACGGTCTTGATAAAGAAAAATGTCTGATGATGGCTAATTAGCAAAGACAAAACTACTTACCTAGAAAAATTGTGTATGTGTTGTGTAAGACCCGGTTTCAATAAATATTCGAATAAAGCACAAAGGGGATGAATCGTTAAGATTAAGTACGCTATGACATTTTTCACTATGATTCAGTATGCACTCCAACTTTCTTAGAGTTACTTTCCCTTGTTCCAAATTACACGTGACACAGCATGACTGTTCAAGCTGACAATTCAATTCTGAAGCACAGTATATTAGACTGCGTCGTCTGTCCGTTTATTACATTATACTAAGTGTGTTGAGAACCAGCCAGCTACTCTGTTCTATTAAAGCAACACGTCACTCAGCAAGTACCTCGTTTCTGGAAAGTGCGTCAGAAATCCTACTTGAATTATTCAAGGTTTCCTTCACAAAGGCAAATTTGTCACAGCACCTTCACAGAAATTGTTCTCACCTTTCTACAGATTATCCATACTGGTCCGCCCTTCATGTACAAGACAAAGGATCCATACTTACTTACTCCATTGTGCAGAGTCCTTCTTGAGAATCTAACTGGTTTGCAGCTAGTCAAGAAATTCTCCGCATTTCACGGAACCCGAAGTTTCATTACCGCACTCACAAGCGTCCGCCACCTGTCTCTATCCTGGGCCAGCCCAATCCACTCCATATACCCACATCCCACCTCCTGGAGATCCTATGCTGCGCGTTGTAGACAAAGGATCCATAGGAACAGAAAAGTACAAGCCAGGCATTGTGCGTGTGACGTAACATTGTTGCCGCAGAAAAGCAATAGTTATTACATATTGTTAGTGTGTGTCTGTATTCTTACCTCAGTTATCCGACAAGCAAGTCGCCGCAGTATATAGTCTGTGGCTTGCCTGGTTCTACCATATTTTCCCCACATTATCTCATGAATGGCACGTTTTTCAGGAAAAATTTATTGAAGGTAAAGTGCGTGTTGTGAGATTTTCTACAACTTTTTTTTCGCAAACATTTCTCATTCTACGAAATGTTCGGCGAGGTATCACAAATTCACAAGTTCTTCAAGCGAAGTAGCCCTTATTCTTGCCAGATTTTAATGAAAACTGAATTTCATATTGTCAATAACCTTCATCACACCCCGTCCGATGGAGGCCGAACTGTTCCATGCGGACGAGTAGATAGATATATGTGACGAGGCCAATAGTCGCTTTTGGCAGTTCTGCAAACGTGTGTAACAATGAACTAAAGTCAATGAAAACACTGTATGTATTAAACCTAAATTTACTATAAATTTTTGAAATACGTTCAAGAGTAAAACTTAAAAAAAAAAAAAAAAGATATCATAACCAGAAATACAATCACGGGTATGTGAACTGCTATTTTCCAGTGCTGTTATGTCGCGAGATAACGGTGAAATTTGAATACACACAGCGCAGCACTATCGTTAGGCGTAATGCACTAAGTAATCACCATGAGTGGCCACGGTGGATAGTGACATACGGAAAGCGTCTTGTCATATCCTTCTGCTTTTAGAAGGTTCACTGCCGTGTTCACAAAAAACTTGTCATGAGATCTCATCAGGAGCCAGATAATCCAGCCCAAGTCATCACACCCTATTTCTTTGAAATATGGTATTAGAGTCTTATATAAGCCCCTTCTACAAATGAGCTCTTCCCATTAGGATTTACGGCCAAAATTTTGTGTGCATTTATCATCTGTCTAAGCGCACTACACGTCCCACCCTTCTAACCCTCCTCTATTTGATTACACCATTAAGAGCGTCGCGAAACGAATACAAACTATGAAGCTGCAGCGTAATTTTTCACAACTCTTTATTTCCTGTCTGAAGTCCAACTATTCTTCTCGGAACTTCTTTCTCAGACACCTTTGATCTATGAGCAAAGTATAAGGTATACAGAAAAGATTTCAGCCATAAAAAAAACCACACGTAATCATAGTTTTGTACAGTATTCTAATATGCAGGCTTCCGGAGAGGAAATGCGAAAAAAATACATACTATTCGTAGACCTGCAGGCGCCCGATAAATCAATTTCCGACTACAAGTATATCAGTGTGTAAGGACTGGCGTTATATAGCTATAAACGTATTTTCAAAAACTGGAAACTCCGCAGTAAACCACTCGCGACTCAGCAGTACTGCACATCAGTAGACCAAGCAAGCTCGGGCTCCACGAATATTAGTTGGCCTGTCAAGAGCAATGTGTAATTTCTAGACCTACATGAGTCACGTCTCATGAAACTCTTATTCCACACGTTCCGAGAAAACTGTTGTAGCGTGATGGCATTCAGTGAAAGAACGTCGTAGACGGTAGCTTCCTAAACGACGGGAAGGAAATACGTATGTATTCCTTGTATATTTAACAAGGCTGTCAGTATGTCAAACCTTTATAGCAAACACGTAATAACACGGCTCGCGGAAGTTACCTGACCGTGAACAGAGATTTAAAGATTTTTCAAAGAGAGGAATCTCACAACTGATAAACCTAACCCACTGCGGTTTGATGAAAGTAAACAAGAAGCCATCAAATAAGCAAAAGATATTTTATTTTATTTTATTTTATTTATTTATGTTATTTTATTTTATGAGCAGTGAATTCCCCAACAAGCAATAGTTTACAGTGTCGCTAACAGAAATCACGTGCTGCTTTCCCTCAGGCAGTAAGATGTGTTGCTATAGTACGTTTGACTTAATAAAAACATGGTTATGTCTAAATTGATTCAGAAATTTGGCTCTGAAAGCGTGGTTCGAAAAGCTTGTCTAGCTGGAGACCCCTGCAATACAGAGCCAGATGTTAGGTTGAATAATAAACAACGAATTGAACAGGATGTAGAAGCGATTGTGGCCTACTTAAAGGCTTAATTTGCCTAAAAATAAACCGGACAAAACTTTTCCAAATCTCATGATTTTTCTCGCGTTGTTTGGGTCAAGCCAAACAATCCCTCCAAACCCGATGATGTCTGTGACATTTTGTAACTGTGTTAGGATGGATACATGTGGAAGCAACAGTAGCTTATTTCCAATTGCTACTGACACATCCTTGGAAACCCCAGCCACCTAAGACAGTTTTCGGGCCGCGATCTAACCCGGGAACTCTTAAAGAAGAAACAGATAGCATAAATATATCACAGCCATATTCGCGTAGGAATTATTTCCTTAGTTTTAAATCAGGGTAAAACACAACAAAGTAATAGTAACGACTAAAGACTTAATGGGGCCAGTACGTACCACAAAAAGAGCATAGTGTGCTTCCATTAGAAGGGAAATCCGGTTAAAAAATATTCTTATTGTGCGAATTATCTGGAACACACAAACGCAATACGTAGGCAAAATGCAGATTCTGCTCTCGCGTTATTTAACTCTGGCGGTGCATGTAATAACAACCAGTCTTTATGGGGACGACAAAAGAGGCCACCCTCCAGCACTGTATAATTCTTCAGTACAAAGAAGAATATTCCTTTGGCTATTGAATTGTCTGCGGGGGTGGAAGTGGTTACCGCCACGACGTTCTCCTCCACATCCAACAAAAGAGTTGAGATCCAACCAAAAAGAAACGAAAAACACAATAAAAATAGCGAGACAAAAAAAGACAGTAAATCCCAGAGACACTGAAGACCTATTCTATAGAAAAATCTGAATTGCTTTTCATGTTTCCTCAATGAAGAAGAACCTACTCTCGTGTGAGGCCTATTCTTTCTTTATTCTACCCAAGTTTCATGATCTAACACCCATATTTCTGTTTGCCTTCAATGCAATTTGCTGCCAGTCTTCTCCATTTCTCGGGTATTCATATACGGTGGCCGCCACACGCTGCGAAATGACGGCTACAGTGGAATGAATGAGATGCTCCGGCTAGCAGATTTTTAGGGTGTAGCAGAGACAATACGAGCAAAATGTTCAGCCATCGAAGTATTTTAGCCTTACCTATGGACTGCACGAAAATACACCAAAAGTTCACGATCGTGCCACTAAATGGAGAAAACAGGCCAGTTTCGCGAGCAATCTGCTGGCAAAGAACATCTTTCCAAACTCTTTCCAATCCGTAACTCAGTCAGCTAATATTCGGCGCTGAAATCCTGAGAGCGAAGCAAAATACACCACAGACAAGTTCACGTATGACACACTTTACGAAGGAATAAAGAACATGACTACGTGCTGAATGAATTCTGCTCGGACATGGCATTCTAAGCAAATAAAATTGACTATCTATTATGAAATTCTTATGTTATTACTAAAATGTCTGTTTGCATATAGTCCCACAATTAACGGTACCATAGTATTTGAATCTAAGTCTTGCAAATGTATATTAGACTGATCTGCTATGTTCATGTCTGACATAATAAACATCAGAAACAATGTAGAACTACAGGAAACTTTGACCTCGCAAATGACAAAAGTAATTAAGTGCACTGCGAGAAACAACAGCGAGTCACCCTTATAATTAAATCCTTTTATAACATGATAGGAGATTTTGACGTTTTGCTGACCGTGCATCTCAGTATATTTTCTCAGTAATTAACCAATTTGATGCACAAAATTTTTTGTTTCACAATAAGTTGATTTCATGCCTCTACATGTTTCGAGCATATGTGCTCATCATCAGGAGGTCAAAATTGCATTACACAGCCTCTGGTATCATCACACTTATAGGTGCTCGAAACATGTACAGGCATGAAATAAACTTATTGTAAAACAAAAATTTTGTGCCTCAAATTGGTTAATTAGTGAGATAAATGATAGGAGATGTAAGTAGAAGTAACATCAAAGCGCGTTCAGATTTTGACATTCAAAAGACCGTGTATCGTGATATATTCCTATAATAAAACTAACGAGATTCACCAATCTCTCACATTTTTTTCATAGATAGAACTCTACATGTTTCGGGCAGTTTCTCTGTCCGACTTCAGGATTCAAGTACTGTACACACAGCAATAGGTATGTCACACAGGTTATGCTGACTGCTTGCTAGCAACCAGTCAGTATAACCTGTGTGACATATATCTATTCTGTGTGTACAGTACTAGACTCCTGAAGACGGACAGAGAAACTGTCCGAAACATGTAGAGTTCTATTCCTAAAATAAATGTAAGAAATTAGTGCATCTCTTTGGTTTTATTATAAGAACGCGTTCAGATCTTTGCATCCCGATTTGTTAACTTATTTTGCTCCTTTCTAACTTTAATAACCCTACGTACCTGATAAGAAAATATAGATTGTTTCAAACAGAGAAGCACAAATGTTCCAAAACCTTAAAATTCTCATAGTCGCCTTTCGCCATTAGTTCACGAACAATCCTAAAAATGAAAGAATTTTACTAGACACATCCTTTGTATTCCTTACTGCCAACCAACAGTGCAGATTTTAAATATCAAATATACCAATTTGAAGCCATGGATCATCAACCGTACAAGTGTATATGGCTGTTCGTGACGACATAACAGAATTACATGAACACAGTTTTATGAATTACACGTATTACAGTTTCCCAGCAACCGAACAGGCAGACAAGACGGAAGTATACGTGTAGATAAAAATGTTACACTACATAATATATAACATATGTCGGAAAAATACAAATTAATTCTATTTCAACATTATTTAATGTCTATCCATAGCAGAAACGACTTGTTCATTCACATTTTGTAAGGATGAAGCTCAATATTACACGAAACGACACTCAACGTAACCTAACAGACCCCGACTGTGGCAGCATTTGTAATAAGTAAGTACGGACCCTTATTTCCACAGCGCGCCTTTTTCCACTTGACTTTAAATTCATGGAATCTTCCGAAAATCATTAATTGCTTTAGTAACCAGCCCCTGTGTCGAAGACGGCATTTCCATAAAATCTACACAGGACCTTAATCACAGACTGCTGTGGGGCTAGATTCACAGAAGCTTTGGAAATTAAAAGGTATGAACATTTATTTACATTCACTCCAGCAACCTGAAGGTTGCCCCCCCCCCGCCCCCCAAATGGCGATTGTAAGGGTGAAGTGATTCAAGGAGAGACAGTGTCAAAACCCCACCAGAAGACTGCACGCTTGAACAGAGAATAGATTTTCCGCCGTCTGTTAACGTACAAATTCGTACATTACGTAGCAACTTACCTACAGTTTCACTTACAAATAACTAACACTTTCGTACAATGAATCGAAGGTTTACAACACCGCCAGCACCACGTTACGACATTAGACACCACAACGAGTCGGTTCCATGCCGAGCTTGACCACGTGTTACAAAACTTTCTTGATGCATTCCCCGTCCGCTCCTTCCTTATTCCTGCCGTGTATATGACGAAGCAAACTAAAAGAAATTTGCTCCTGTACACGACATGATGGCACACGGGAAGAGTTCAGGCAGCGCCCCACTCATTCTTAAACTTTGACATTAGATTGGAGTGATCTGCTTCATGCTCCGGTCGCTTTACCCCGGTATATTAACTAATGGAAGGCTGGGTGGGAACCAGAGCCGTTATGGGCATTTTGCAGACGAGAAAAATCTCCTATACGCACGGGAACCGAACTACAGTTTCTCTGTTGTCCAGCCCATAGTCTAGTCACTATATCAAATGAGGTATCACGGCTTATGTATACGACCAGGATGCAGGGAGAATAACACTATGAAGCAAGCACTCTTGGAAATTAATCTCCTCATTCAAACGAGAATATTATGGCAAATTTGTTAATGTCGTTTCCAAACATTTTAAACTCTGCCACATTCTTGAAATATTTTTTATGTTTTGTTGACCGAGCATCCCTGTATAATCTTTTTCAAATGAAACCAATTAGGTGCACAATACTTCTCAGCATATTTATTTAAACTTCTCTACATATTTCGGGCAACTATGTGCCCATCATCTGGAGGACTTTCTGTATCTATGCGACACTGGCTCTCCTGATGATGGTCACATAGTTGACCGAAACTTGTAGAGAAGTTGAAATAAATATACTACGAAGTAGTGTGTACCTAGTTGGCTTCATTTGGAAAAGATTCTTGAAATACTTACTAGCTATTGTCACATTATGATTCTGTCCTCCTTTCGGGTGACAAAATATGAATAATACTTTTCCTTCTATTTTACTGCTAGACCAAATCCTCCTTAGTAGCCTCTAAATATCGTTCCAGCGTTTACCAGTATCAAAATTAAGTTTCCGCTCAGTTAGTTCATAACACCAACTGCAAGTTACGTCAACTGTTGGATTCCGACCCATCAAGGCGACTTTCCTGATCGTTCCCATTGAAGTATTTTAGAGCTAAGTTCACAGGATTACAAATATCGCAACATTTTTGTTACCTGAGAAGGTGACGGTGTAATTCCTCATTCAATTAAATCTACTAGAACATGATAACACATGGCGAAATGTATATTGCTTGTGTTGGAAAAACAAGAAAAGTTGGTATGTTGCGGAATGCCGGCTGCTAAATAGCTGGCGACGTTTCGAAAAGGAATAGTGCCTCCACCTTCAGGGTGAAGCATTCCAAAATGAGTAGCCGCTCCGGAATACATGGTTGTACTGTATAAGCAGAGGCGTTAGGTGATTGAGGCAATGTGATTGGTGGTGTTAACCACTGGACAGGAAACTCGTGAAGCTTGGTTAAGGGCATCAGTCGGGAGGTCGAATGAGATGTGTTGAAATATCAACCTCAACAAAAAAAAAGCTGCAGGTACAGTACTAACGGCCCATTCTCAGCTTTGACTTTGCATAACAGCATGAAAGGACCTGAATGTTTCAGCAAGAGTAGAATGATTTATCTACTTTTTTTTTATCGTTGCAACGTAGTTCACACACAAACAAATGCACTATTTATTAACTTGGTTAAAAGTTTCAAATTCACATTGAAATACACAATAATATCGCTTCTACATGTATCGGTCCTTTTTGACCATCATCAGGGAGCTTTATCTGTGCCTGGCTAAAGTTATATTTCTGTTAAAACACTCGGTAAAATTACGTCGTTATATATATTAGGTGATGTGGCAGCGTGTCGTAGA
>Ga0136643_10004381_pt1 | contig 19433 bp, 16 predicted proteins | sample TergutLab28metaG_FD_96883 | JGI IMG/M metagenome (GOLD analysis project Ga0136643, IMG submission 96883) | Labiotermes labralis P1 segment gut microbial communities from Petit-Saut dam, French Guiana - Lab288 P1 (version 3) (version 3) | ecosystem: Host-associated > Arthropoda: Insects >...
AGTCACATATTAATTTCATTGTACAAGTTGGGTGTTGTGGCAGCATGCCGTGTTGTGTAATGTTATGTTGCGAAGAGTGCCCTGCTACGGATGTGCATTCTGTGCTTCGTTGCAATGCAATGCAATGAAGCACAGAATGCACATCCGTAGCAGGGCACTCTTCGCAACATAACATTACACAACACGGCATGCTTCCACAACACCCAACTTGTACAATGAAATTAATATGTGACTATTTCTAGTGTGACTTTAGCAAGGAATATATAGCCCCCTGATGATGGTCTTAGGACCGAAACATGTCGGAGCGTTTTTAATGTTTTAATGTGTAAATTTCATAAATTTTATATATGTGCAGTGGTTGGTGTAATAATTGAGTAACTGTATATTGCTCCTACAGTTAAATCTTTCAAAGATCTTGATCTCCCAAAAAAAAAATATATATATATGGTGAGTGAATATACTGTGTAGACGACATGATTCCAAAAGTACCTAGAGAACATTCCAAGAAATAAATCTTAAAAGTTTGGGTATTTATTATTAGATGTTGTTCATTGTTCAGCTTAACCAATCAGAGGTGAAGTTGGCATTGACAAGTGTAAGCATACAAGATAGCTTGTGCAGCAAGTGTTAACACTGTTGTATGTAAGTTACCAAGTTAGGTATCTGGTTGGATGAAGGTATTGTGAAGTGAACAATAATCTTGAGATATGGTGTGCTCACAGCAGTGTTGGTCAAGATTCAAGTTACCTGGGACAACACTGTGTTGTTGGTTGAGTAGTTCCTAATGTTTGAAGGATCATAAAGGTAAAGTGCACCCTACAACAGGCCATGAAGACCCAGAGGGGGAGTAGAGGTGTAGCTGTCCTCTTTCTTTAACCTTGGCGCTAGATGGGGGTGGGTGGTCAATGCAACACCCTGACTGCTTATCCCCGGGAAAGACCCAGTAGCCATTGTATAGGAGGCTGGGTGGGCCCCAGGGCCAGTCTGGACAGATGCGGAAAATCTCGCCCCCACTGGGATTCGATCCTTGAAACATGCAGCACATAGCGAGCCGCTATACCAAGTGAGCTATCCCAGCCTGTTTGAAGAATCATAGTGCCTTCTTCTTCAAGGGCCACAAAGTCAAAGGAGAATGATGAAGGCATGGTGATCCTTGAAAATGCCCGAGATCTACTCATCCAATAATAGTGTCATATCCTGGAAGTCTTGAATCTTTGTCAAATTATCTCCTGATTTATATTGTCTAGGAAATGCCCCTACCGAATGCCCAAGCTATTCTGCAGTATATCGCCAGGCAACTTCACATACCGAGATCTGGAAGAAGCAGAGAAGTTGGGTGAAGATCTGGCATGTTACCTGGTAAAGAATGGAGCACTTGATATCATGAATGAAGCAAGGAAGCAGAATGAATCTACAGCAAGTTAAGACACAGAGGTAATTATGCATGATAATTGTAGGTATATGCACACATTACTAAGCAGACATATTCTGTGCAGAAAGGGAAAGTGTACAGATGATGCTGCCAGCACACCATATGCACCCTTGTAAAGTGTGCATGCTTTTAGTTTGATTTGATTACCAGTTATAAGAATTTAGATTTTGTGTCTTAGATTCTGATGTCATTTAGAACTGTGACAAAGGTTCAGGTTAGGGACATCTTTACCCCCTCTTTTATTTCAAGTGCAATATACTTGTAATGACTTCTAAGGAGCTGATTTTGAAAAGACAGTATTTTGCACTTTATCTGGTGGCAGTAACATTTGTCAGCACTTTGTGTGTGTGTGTGTAGCCTGGGGGGCTGCGGGTGAATGGTGTAAAATGTATGTACTTTATGAATTAAGTTCAGAAGGCTTCTTTTATGTACTTTATCATCCATTTTAACCTGTGTTTGCTTTGTCTATGTAGGACACAAGCTGTTCTTATTTGGAGTTAAAATTTAAAAGTAGTGTACAGGGAAGTATGGTTGTTGAACATTTGTTTGTGCAGACTATGAGGGAATGGATGCTTGCTAATGGCATAGGACATCATTTCCTGAATGGTGTGGATGCTCTGCATTCACGGTATTCAGGAAAACATGTCCTGTCTGCACCGTTTGTGTTCTTATATTTTCCTGTGTCTCACCAGGCCAATAGTGGGACATTGCAGTTAGTACCTCAAATTATGGCACAACCACAGCCTCTTTTAATTAATTCAGTCATTATGCATGCCATTTCAGTTGGCGGCTTTGTTTAAGCTAACTGTAAATAAATATGATATAGTGTTGGTGGGAAATAAAAACAGGTGTTATTACAGGGACATGTTGGTGGAAGACAGGTACAGAATTTATAGCACCATACAATATATTTCCAGTCATATATGCAATTTCCCTAAGGATACATCATTTATTATGGTGCTCCAGATGGGGAGATTTCATTATTCTATTACACAGTATTACAGAATGTGGTCTTTTGAACTAACAATGATCATAGTTGCCCATTTCAATTAACAGCAGGATATTGTCTCATCTGTCTGCACGTAACAAAGAAACATGACGTACAAAGTACAAATTGAGGCATTTGCTGAACTGTCTTCAGTTCATGTGACTGTGTATAACTTAACTGAAGTTTCAGGAGAGAAATATTCAGCTGTAAGGAAATTTATATTTTATATCAGTTTGAGCGTTAAGAAGGGAGAGTTGGGTGAGATGTAATATTTGTGTCGAGTATTTGTTGGTTTATTCAATTGTGAATCTCAGTTGATTTATCCTCTTCATGTTTTCATTTCGTTAACTAATCACTCGACGCTCCGTTACATGTCATTGACGTAATTTCATGCATATGTCTTATTTGCAACATTTCAAAGAATGTTTTGAAGCAAGGATTGCAGCATTTGGATCCAGGAATAGTAGAAAGAGCTGTGTTGATAGTTATTTAGGAAAGCTTGAGTTACCCAGTGTGTCACGGGACCTAATAAACAAGTCAGATGTATTTCCATGTATCATACATATATAATTGCACTATGTAGTTGTGAGAGAGGTTGAACCTTCCTTTTTTTTTTATTTTTTAACAACTATCTAATTTTTGTTACTTGTCTTCACTGCCAATTTATGGTGGAAAATCATATAATGTAAATTTGTTGGTACTCTACCAAAACCATTTTTGTATATTATTGTTGGTTATATTTGGAAATATATTGATTATTAACAACAAATTAGGATGTTGATAGCACAATATATGGTGGGGGTATTCTCTTAATTGTGTGTAAAGGGTCTATACCATGATTGTTCATAATAGTTGTAGTTTGTTGCATAATATTTGCATAATGTAAGTTGTAGTTGTTATGACTGAACAACATATGTATCGATACTTTGGTGCTGTAGTGCAATCCAGTCATAGAAATGTTGAAACCTTGTATCACTGGCAAGAGATTGATTCAGAATGTTGTAAAATGTCAGATTTGAGGTTCTCATGACAGTGACTTTGAAGATTACTGTCTTCTGTGATGTGAAATCGTGTAGTTTGGAGGAATGCTGGTAACTGTCTACAGAACTGTGGTTCCACGCTAAAGACAGTAATTTTCATATGTACAAAATGTTATTGACATAAATATGTGAGAAAGTACATTCAGGGTGTTACACATCACAGGTTAGGATTTTTATAAGTTTTGATTTCAAAAACTAGAATTCCAACCATATCCAACTGTTTCCTTCATTGAGAAAGTTCTTCCAGCTCCTCAATTTATGTCCTGCAACATTAGAAGTCACTTGTATGTTGTTGGGTTAAGAATTATAATGGAAGTCATATATGAGGAACAAATTTTTTGGCTCTGAAGGTGATCCAGAAAATAAGTCTACAGTGCTAGTAAAGGAGCATTTTTTAAAATGGCATTGTCCATTACCACATCAGTGTACACTTGGACATCTGATGTGACAGCAGACTGCAGTTATTGGTCCTGTTCCTGTTTGCCATTCAGTTAGTGTCCACGCCCTGTAGTTCAGTGCATTGTAATTGCTATACATTTTGTACATACGATGTTTTAAGAAGGATCTGAAAGTAGTTTCCTTCAGCTTACAGGCATGTGTTGTCTCTAACAGCACTTTGTCCGTTGTATGCCAGAGTTCTGGCGAAATGTTTTCTTTTAGATTGTCTTCACTGCAAGGATTGTTACTATATGTTTTGTCCTTCTTTGTGTCCCACAAAAGGGAGTGGAGAAAACTACAGATTGAGGAGTTTAATCATCTGTACTCCTCACCAATATTATTCAGGTGATAAAATTGAGAAGAATTAGATAAGCGGGGCATGTAGCATGTATGGGGGAGAGAATAGGCATATACAGGTTTTTGATGGGGAAACCTGAGGGAAAGAGATCACTTGGGAGATAAAGGCATAGGTGGGAGGATAATATTAAGATAGATCTTCAGGAAGTGGGATGTGGGCTGGATCAAGCTGGCTGAGGATAAAGACAGGTGGTGGGCACTTGTGAATGTGATAATGAACTTTCGGGTTCCATAAAATGCATGGAATTTCTTGACTAGCTTAAAACTGGTTAGCTTCTCAAGAAGGACTCTGCTCCATGGAGCAAGTAAGTAAGTAAGTGTCCCACCAGCAAATTCCTGCGTGTTACTCTAAATACTCTAAACCTATAGAAAGGTTTGCAGTGGTGTGAACTGTTGCCCTGCCGTGCTGGAGAGAGGCTAAGTTCTTTTATATCAGACTGGTGATTAGAAACTGGTGTAAGATGTGTTCAGCATAAAGTGTGAATATATGGTCTTATGAAAAAAAAAATGGGGCACAATAATCTTTCCTGCAATAATTACTCACCACACACCAATCATAACATTGTGTAATGACCCTGCATGGATTAACATGGGATTTTCTGTGATCCAGTATCTTTGATTCTGGGAGCACATGTATCCAATGAGATGCAGTAAGCTTCACTGCTAAAGAGAGTAAGTGCCAGGTATATTTCCTTGGCATGCACACCATTAGGGTACAAGTTCACAAAATTCAGTCTTGCTTTATGGTCTGTGAACCACACAGATGCAAATGCAACAGTTTTATTGCATTTTGAGCTAATCCTGCAAACATGCCTGTTTGCTGTGTGGGCTGAATCAGTGATTTCTTGGTGATATCGCAAATCTAGCACTAATTTGGTCCAATTTTTCCTCAATTAAAACACGTCTTCTGCATGTTCTGTTACTGCCTAGTGTGCCCAAAACCATTTTACATAATTGTAAATTGTCCTCTTTGGAACAGGTGCATCAGGAACTTAGGCATTTATCATATCATGGACTGAGTTTCTTTTCCCTGTTCATAGAAATCATATTCTGTGTTATCAGCCATCATGTCATTATTGTTTCCATCTTTCCATTATCCTTGTATTTGTGGATGCCAAAATTTTGTTTCACTACTTGAAACAGACAACAGTTGCTTGCTGTTGAATTCCTGATATAATTGTAGTCCATATGGGTTCTTAATCACACAGTTTTACACTCTGGCAACTTATTTTCTGACCATCTTATGTGCGGGCTTTGGCAAAAAGAGCAGTCATTTATTTTAGGGTACTTTCTTTATGTTTGCAAAGTTTGTTCCAAATATTTGGAGTCTGACATTGTCATTTAGTGTGCTCTGAGAATGTGGAGAGATCTGGCATAAATTTTAATATGAGATGATTTTCATAATTTTAGCCTATGCCAGGTAAGTGTCTTGTGTGCGGGTCTTTCATAACAATGAAGGCGGTGCCCATTGTACTGTAACATTGTTTTCCATGTGCCTGAAATTACTCATATATTTATACATTATAATTTATCTTAAATGTTAAAATCAACATACTTTTTATAATTCCAACTCTTTTCAGTTGTAAGAAAATAATAATTTAATCAGTCAGAAACTTGTGAGATAAGATGGCAAGATATTGTTGTTGAGGATGTACTTTGCATTGTGTGTACCTGATGATCACAAAAGGCTGCTGCATGTTTGCAGCAGCCTTTTGTTCCATACAAATTTATGTTAACAGGGGGCAGCAGCTGTTGAACATAGTGAGCTTTCAGTTTACGAATATAAATTGGAACTACTTTTACATGAGTATGGAGAATTTATCACTTACAGTTTTGAAGATGGGCTAAGTATATAGAATACCCCATTTGCTAGATGTATTTATAGTTGTCGATATTAATTGACAGCCAAGATCATCCATATTAATACTTTATAATGCAGAGTGCATCCAAATATTTTGGAAGCCAGTTCGTGCCTTCAAGAAACTGCTGCAACCATATTGCAAACATGTCAATTAATTGAATGAATCCCACATACTGAGTGGATAAAATGTTTTGGTATTGAATGTTAGAGACATACCGCTGCCCTGTAAAGGGTTAATGTGGATTGTTCATATGCATACAGACTTTTGCTGATTTAGTGTGTTTCATAAAAACAGAGTGCATACTCCACAGTATGTATCATCAGGCAGTTCACATGGTAACACCACACGTCTGTTGTTAGTTCCCTTACCAGCCAGTATGTGTGTGACTCAAAATGTGAGACAACTGAGATTCTGTATGAGAAAATGTTCTTCCATGATGTAAGTCCTCACAGCTGCTTTCTTGCTGTTTTGTGATGGATAGATAGAAGAAACTTTATTTACTATGCCAAATTTTGACATTCCCCAAAATACTAGATAGACTGCAGAGGACAAAAGAAACTTGTTACTAGCAAGTCTAAGAATTATGCAGCATGAGTTAACGCAGTGTTATTGTGTACTGACTCTGCATTCCACAGTTGGGACTGCACATGTTGCTTGGTGCAACTAGCTGAATGTTGCACTGTTTGTGCAGTCCATCTGGCTGAATGTGTACTGTTGTAATGTTGGTTGTACATGGTCTAACAAGCTCTGCACTGCATTATTTTAATGGGGCATGGACATGGACCAACTTGCCAAACATTGCAAATTTTCCATACTAGCGATTTTTTTACTGCCACCTAAGAATTTGGCCATCAACTAGTATTCCTGTTCCTGGATACAGATTTAGAACTCCATAAATGTGAAACTTACCCTTTAAGAGTTAGAGTATTTGACCACAGACCTGTGAACAGGAGTAACTGCCTTAGACAGCCTTTTGTGTCATAAGTACCTTTCTGGTATAAAATGCAGTACCACCAGCATATGCAGGTGCCATAATAGAATGCTCCATGTGAAACTTGAAACATTTCTTGTTACTCTCTCTGCTGTCATAAACAGATCTATTTTTATAGAAGTTTTTTTGTTTTCATAGTGTTACAGAAAGCAGATACTGTCAGTGGGAAAAAGGTTTGTAAATAGTGTGAATAAATACAAATCACCAGCACACTTCAGGCTCATTTATTTCATACTGTAGAACAGTTATTTGCATGACAGAATACACTGCTACTGAGGTTCATAGAGCGATATGAGCTATTCCTATTGTCATAGCAATACAGGTACATAGGTCTTCTAGGATCTGACACCATGTAGTTTGGTAAATGGCTACCAGCATTTCTGAGGAACATCTTGCCCATTAGAACCTGCTTACCAGACTACATGCTGTCACAACCCAGAGACCACAACAATGACTAAAACAGCCATCACATCCAGCTTCAGAATCCACCAAATCCAGACATACGCACATCATCAGAGAGGGGTTACAAGACTGAGAGCCATCCCATGATGACCAGAAATAATGGTATCTGCGTAACCAAGTTACATTAGTTCTGCTCCCTGAAGAAGTGTGGGAAGAATCCACCTAAGGTTCTGCTGTAACTGGTGTGTCTTATCTGGCCCATGCTGGGGACTTGAGTGGTGACCATTTTACTGTTAGGTGGTGCAGAGGCAGAGGCAAAGAACTGTGCACCACCAAACATATCTGTTGAAAGACTGTCCACATTCACTGCAACTATGAATGTACTCACAACAGAGTAAGTGTTTTTAAGAGGTACAACACTTCTTGGCTGTTGAAAGGTCAGCTTCGCAGTGATGATATCATGCGACTGCAGCTAGCACAGTGTTATGGAGCTCAGCTATGAAGTTATCTGTTCCCTATGATACTGCCCTTATTAGGGCATCCTTTCCTCTTTCTCTGCTTTCTTTTCTATTCCATTATTCCTACTCTGGTTTTCCAAAGTCGTTCCTCCTATTTTCTTATTCATATGCACCTCTTCCTCTTACACTTCTTTTCTTTTCTCCACTGAGGCACCCCTATCTACACAACCACATGGTGTCAAACTCCAGATCATAATTTTGCTTAATACTCACCACCACAAAAATCTCGAAGGTGAAAGATATTGTCTGTGTGCCATGAGAGGATATGGGAGAGTGGTGGTTTAACTCCATGCATTTTGGAATTCAGCACTAAATGTGGGTGGCCAGCTTCATGCCGCAGCCACACACTGAACAGGAGGCTTGGTGGACCCCTGATCAGGTCTGTATCATTTGGAAAAGATTAAAATTGGACCATGATTCCTCTTGTCCAGCCTATAACTTAGTCATTACACCGAATTAACAATCTCAAATCTGAAGCAGTTCATACATTCCCATTTTCCATACATGGCAAAAAGGAAACCTATGCAGACCTCATCTATTCCAATCACTGATGTTCTAAGCTAATGTAGCTCAATTTTCCACCTATGTATCTTTTTTTTTTTACAGACATTTCATGGGCCTTCTTGAAAGGGGAACTGACCCCACCTACACAGTACAATACAAAAACAACAAATTCATATATCTACATCACAAGCAGGCACTTGAACCCACACAGTCACTCTTCAAGTGGTAAAAGAGAACATCCATCTAAGAGATTCTCATGGTGATGATCATGTAGGTACACTGTCTTCTGGGATGTTGTGCCATGCAGTGTATCAAAAATTAACTGCCATTTCAGGGGAGCCTACAATGTACATCTACACTGGTAACAGTTACACTGAGTTCCTCCAGAATGTTCGTACATCTCTATCATGCTACATGTTGTCACAGCCCCCAAAACTTCTTCACAATAAATGAGGTTAACAGGAACATATATATATATATATGAAGGACCTTTGCCTAGAAAACCAATGGACACTGCTTCGATACAACTTTCGCCTTGCAGGTCAGTTTTATCTACACAAACCGTATATTCAGTTAAAACATACACATATACATCCATATGTTTCTCTGGGTGCTGCGTCTCACAATTTATTAATACACCAATGTACCAACATGTATAACACACTATAACAATGAACTGCGATTACACGGTAACTTTAACAAATCTTATGTCTCAGGATCTAAATATTCTTGGTAATGAAAATATATTACTCTTAAGAATAACATCAGAAAAAGGTGAAGATAAAATACATGTGTTTAAAAATTACTGGAATTCGATTGCATCTTGAAATATACTGTACCTGTTTTAGTGAAGTGTTACTAATTCTGTCAGAGGAAAAGGACATACCTCCGCTGTAATATAAATGAATTGTACACAGGAAAGGGTGTGTCATGACATAGAGATGGAGAAAAGGAATTTAATTATAGCAGAATAAAATTCCAATTTAGTGTTAAATTGTGTACATATCTGGGGTTTGAATTTTATTGTAATTTCACATCTGCAGTAGTATTATGTCACAGATGATACCATTCAAAATGTATAATTATCTTAATAAGGTAATTTCCTCAACATTCTAAAACAATTTTGTGCACACTCTAAACTGACAAATTTGTTTTATTTTCTGTGTAGTTCAAATGTATGGAATTAACCATATGTACATTACGATGTTATCCAAGGTCATCACAGCAATTAAATTCATTATTCTAGATTATGAAACCGTGCAATTTCATGATTACAATGTTTTGCAGGAACCAGCTACTTCCACCTAAAGGGTAGATAAAAATAATGAAGTCCCTTTGCTTAATTATGCATCACGTCATGAGGACATACAGGGGAGAAAGTGCAGATGAATATGAATGGTCTGTCTATATCTCAGGGAAGAGTCCTTGGTATCCACTGGACTAGAGGCTGGGTTAAACCCACAGTCATTCTGGACATACTAGCAGAGCAGTATCTGCACCTTGAGTCATGCTCAGGACTTGTGGGACAGCTTGTGGCAAGGTCTGATTATCCCACTTTGATCTGGACAGGCTCCTACTTGTACTTAAATTCCTTGATCCTTGGAAAATTGTGAAACTTCCATGTCAAACCTGTCCTGAACTTGGATGAGCAGTCTTTGTGCATTCATTAGCACAGGCAGATGTGGCTGCTAAGATACGGGAAATTATGAATGTTTTGCTTTACTAGAGAGTCTAAGGAATAACCACGGCCAATGTCAAGCACACAGCAGTAGCACTGTACTAGAGGTTTCATTCTTTCTTGTATTATTTTGATATTTCCATGTTTCTTTATAACTAAACACATACTTATTTTGTGCTATAAATACATGTCACAGACTTATTTGTACATTCAGTAATGAAGGTCCTTAGAGCCACAGGACTCCCATGACCCTGGTTTTGGAGGCCACATTCTATACAGGTACACTCCCCTGACTGCTCATTGTGTCACTGACCTTACAAAAATAAGCACCTTCATCTGTGATATGGCAACATACAGAAGGGGTACCGCTTGCCAGGAAATGAATCTATAATCCCAAGTTGTGCAGCCTGTAGCATTGAAGTAGGTCTCTTTGAAACTACAAAATTCTACAGTATCATAATTCAGAAGTCCATGATCTTACATTGCTATGACCAGAATTTGCAGTAAATCACTGTCATTAGTTACAGAGCTGGTATTGCAACAAGATGTCACTCTTCATGATTTAATGTTGCAAGGATCAACAAAAGTCATGCTGTACAATGCACTACACACTAATGAACACCTGTTCTGCCAGAAATGTATATAATCTGCTATCGCAGTAAATTTTATGAAGTAAGAAAAAGTATCATTACATACACATGTGCAGTATGGTTCAACTCATTACTATATAGAACAATATTCCTTATTCCACATCATCTTCAGACATCACACCCACAGATGCAGCATTTTGTGCTACAATCCGCTGGAAAAGGAAAGCATAAAAAATCACTCAATTTCATCATAAAAATAAAAAAGTGAAATGATTTTAGCATATGATAAGCACAAGGCTTTCAAGCAACCCACTCAACAGAGACCTCAGCCACCTTAAATAAGCAACAGTACCCAACATTCATTAAGAAACTGCATAAACAGTAACAAAAACAATACCAAACCTAACATATGTGACAGTAATTGGTAACTTTCATTTTACAGTGGTGTCACTGCACATGGCACCATGGGAAGCTAATGGAAGTCAATATGTGGACCTATAACTTCCAATAAGTCAATTTTTCAAACAATTGTAACTGTAAGGTACCTGGCCAACTGAAGGAAGGCGCTGCAACAAAAGATGAAACACTTGAGGTGGAAGCGTTTGTTGCAGAACTTGCAGAAGTTGATTAGGTTGGCCGCAAACTGCTACTGCATTACCAAGATGCTCAACACCTCCTTCCAAATCACCGAGTGCCAGCAGTTCCTCACCCAGTTGTACCTACAAAAATACAGTGCAATTAAACTTTACCAAAACAATGCTTGGCAAACTCGACTGCACACACGCAATGGTTAACTTCTCAGTCCTTTCATACAATGGATAGGATCTCCTGACTAATATCTGCTCAGGCCTTCTCAAGTTACTACCCTATAAACCTAACTAGAACCAAGTCCCAAGAATCATAAATGTCCTTTACTCTGCAACATGCCATGTTTCTATGCTCAGCTCACACTGATGTTAAAACTAAATGGCCATAAAGCAATTTGACCACAGAAAGTTACCAACTGCAATTCAGAGAAATGACAGGTTAATATTAAATATTTACAGAAACACAGTATGTGCTAACAGTGCTGAACTCTCTTGTTCTAGTTTTAGAATAACTAAATAAGTCTGCCACGGTATAAGGTGCTAGACTCCTTGCGCTAAGCTATGGATCATGTCTGTCACCAAGCCCTAGCTTTTTCACAGAAAAAGCATCGTTCACAGTTGTGGAGGTGTGGTAAAAGGCAGGGAAATCCAAAATGCAAATTTTAATTACCCACAACATAGGTATAGAATTTTTATACAATAATCACACATACTTCTTGAAGGAAGAATCTTTGAACCGCTTCATGATCTTTTAGATCTGGAAGTTTCGTCCCTGCCGATTTGGCGGTAGCTCTCCTAGCTTTCCTTCCTGAGAAAAGAAGACATTAAATCACAGCATTTTACGACACTTTCTTTTACGACCTACTGTTTAAATAACAAGCAGTTAGTACAGCGATACGTATGAAGGACCCTAAAGCTGGTACTCAGGAAATTATACCTGTTGCACAAAAAATACGAGTACAATCAACGTCTGTTCAACGGGTTACTGAGATTTCCAGCACGTGGACAACGCTTTAAATGATAACGAAAAATACAGATGCATGTTATTGTGGAGGTCTTATGTAAACATATCTCGTACAGTTGTAAGTAAATTTGTGGCTAATATCTATCTTGAATTCAATATACACAAGACATCACACGAAATACAACTCACTTTCTCTCAATATCTTCTTAAAATCTGGATCGCTCCTTCGCTTCCTGTCAAAATAAATACAATACCCGATAAACAGTGTTCCACAAATACCCGCTGCAATGCCTATAGCTGCTTTCGATACCATGGTCATACTGAGGTTTGTATTTATTGCTCTTGGATCTCTACATCACCCACATCCGCCATTAGCCACTTCCATGTATGCGTACATTCCACAGCTTCCTCACGCAGCTGGAGGCACAGATCATATATAACGCAGGAGGTACTTTCATGGGCCCTCGCAACAAACGATATGTATTATACGATGGCACAAACAATTTATGTAATCGATATTGTTGAAATTGATGTTAAATTTGAATTGTGAGCAGCATTTTAAATGCATTTACCGGCACTACCTTCGATTCTTAATTTCATTTAATGTTAAACCATGCTCCCTGGCAAATATCAAAAGATTCGGAACACGTACTGTGAGTTAATAATCGATAGTCGATTGGTGAAAGTCGCGCCAAATTGTTGAAGGTTGGTGTGTCGAAAGTGTATTTTGATAAATGTTGTTACTTGTGATCTGTGATTGTTAGTAAATAAAAACCAAAATATGAATGCCAGAAAAAGGCCCATGCGCTACGCCCACTCGGATGGTCACACGGATGTTTGCTACTCTGATGATGGAAAGTAAGTGTCGAATAAGAGTGTGGGTTGGAAATTATGTCACTACTTGCACTAATGATAATGTACTTGTGGAAAAGCAGAGGTCAGACTCTCAGAGCAACCCGTGACGTATGCAAAATGAATACAAATGACAAATATTGTAATTGTTGGTAATTATTTAAAGTTAAATCGTACTGTTATGTAGGTACATTCTTACCTGTGGAATAGATGGGGATGTGAGAATTTGGGCTGGCTTAGAAGATGATGATCCATCTTCACAATGTGTGGGAGAACAAGCATTGACAGTTGTCCATAAGGTGAGTACTGGTAAGACTCTTCTGATAATATTTATTGGATTTTTCCTAAACTGATGGCTAATTTTTAGTTACTTTGCATTCTTGATGAACTGTGTCTATTAATGTAACTGTTTTATTATTGATTTATGTTATTCTTTCAGAACAAACATTATTATGTTGGAAGTGACAATAATAGTGTACAAGCATACACCTTCCCTGAATCAGATCGAGATGGAATTATATCACGCTTTACTGCAGCTGTTACTCATATTGCTGTCAGCAATGATGGCAAGAGAATTGTTGCAGGATCCAGGTATGTCTAGCAGCGTTTGTTACTTTCAACTTAGTAGCACTGGTTGATAGAGAATGAAAAATGTGCAAAACCTTTCTACAGTTTTTTGTTCCACATTTACATAAACTGCCAAATAGATGCCTGTTCAAGCAACAATACAGATATGTATGAAGGTATGGTATTTGAGTTTTTCAGAGTAGTGAGTGGTAGATTTTGATCTTCTGGGTTGTAGCACCATTTGATCAGCTAGGTAGTTGCTGCAGCTTCATGTGGTTTGGTAGGTGGTCACTGCAGTAAAATGTAGCTTGGTGGTTAGTTGTTTGGCTACCAAGCGACACTGCATCATATCCCAGAAGACCATAATGTAATGCTTCATCACTTTGCTGTTCAGCGTCCATTCTGTCTACAACTTCAGTATTGCTGTAACCCAGAGGAATGTATTCTGCGTCTTATATATTTGCTACTGACATAAGTAATTTTTCTAAAAAAATGTTTGCAGTCAAATTGCAAATTGTATTTTTGTTATTTCTTAGTATGAAAAAGTAGAAGTGAGAGAATAGAACATGATAAAAATAATGTAAAGATAAATACCTTGGAAGATAAATTAATAGACTCTAGAATAAGATAATATGAATATGTTGTAATTTTGAATGAAGGTAGAATCCCGAAGACAGTTTTAAGTATGAAACTAGAAACAATAGCCCAAGAGGAAAATCAAGGTAAAGATGGTAAAATCTAGGTATGGTAGCTAAAACCAAAAAATGCATGTAAGTGTCTGAAAGTATATTATAAATATAGTATACTAGCTACAAGTTTTGGGCACTCATGGAGCCATCCTTTCTAACACACATCCCTGAGGATGGCCACATGAGTGGCTGAAACATGTAGGAGGTATACTATGTTTATAATGAACTTTTGTACACTTTTTTTATGGTTTTAGCTACCATATCAAATTGTTCAGTGCACAGTTATGAATCATTTTAAAAAATGGTGAATTCTGGTTAGAAAATATGTCACACAGAAGAAAGGAAGAACTGGTTAAGAAATTGTTGAGGTGGGTGTTTGAGGAGCCAGAGATGCATGTGGATAGGTTGCTTTACTAGATGATCTATAAAAATTTGAAATGTCTTAGAAAAAGGAAGAAGAGGAAGTTGGTGGAAAGGTCTTGTTACTCAGAGCTTACTGATTATTGGTGCAAACCACTGGCAGTGCCCTTGCATAGAGCATGAGACAGACACATCTCAGTGACAGGAGAGGTTAATGGAGTATTTTGGCACTGATTGACTGTCACTTGTCCTGTATATGGTGGAGGTTAATAACCATTTACAAGAGGTTGGGGCACAGGGATTGTGACCTTTCTGGGTATTGTTTCTGTTTTTATAGCAGCTGATGGATGAAAAGTTACCAATGTGGTTTTGGAAGCAATATTAATAATATCAACTGTGTGGTTGCCATATCTACCGCAATTTCACCACAGCCCCAATAACCACCATTTTCAGATACCCCACAGGACCTTCTGAACTTCCATTACAGTATTGTGCTTCACCCCAACACACATGCTGGGGTCTGACTTCGGGAGTGGATTGTGTTGTATATGAAGTTAGTGCTTCAAAATTTCTTCAGATAGAAAATTAGAATGTAATTTATATCTGCCTTAGGGATTAAAATGTGAAACATTCCAAATGAAAATCGGCCCCATACACTTGCTGCATTGTTGTGAATTTAATTTATTGTCTCCCATTTCATTGGATTCATAATGTTTACTACATCTTTTAAATAGTTATGCCTTGTGTATGTTATTGTTCTAGTGATATGGAGATCCATGTTAATACCATTGGTGCTTCAAAAACTACAGTTCTGACAGGGCACAAGGCTCCTATTCTTGGTGTTGCCTTGGATCCAAAGGATAAATATGTGGTAAGTAGCCTTAATTAGTTGTTTTTACTGTTGTCATTTGTTGATACTGCCGCCTTTGTACAGTATGTTTGTTTTCCTGTAATTGCATATTATGTTCGCTGTCTTGTACACTGAGGCCACACAACAGGGTCCTGTAGATTGTGAGGATGATGGGGCTCGAGGCTTGCTGTTCTCTTCTTCTGCAACCCCTTGTGGTCTGTTTAAAATATCTCACAGCACTTGCTACTGGCAAATGTTAGGTGACTGTCACCACTGATGACTGGAGGAGAATACAGAATAGTGTACTGGGGGGGGGGGCATGTAACAGCTGAAGGAAGATGTGGAGGCATATGGTCTGTGAGACTTCTTTTCATGGCAGCTGTATAATCAAGAGAGTTGTGCTGGAATGAAAGACAAATATTTTACTTCTGAATTTTATGTTTGTATAGCACATAGTTATGTTCTTGGAATTTCTAGTAAACAGTATGACAGTCAACATATTGGCCTTTCTTCTGGGGCATGACACCACACAATGTGGTAGTAATTGCTAATGTCCTGGGGGAGCTTTTTACCTCATTGTTCACCCTGAAGATTGAATCTGTTTCCCTTTAACTGTTAAGCTGCTGAACAAGCTGATATCTTCATGCTTTAGTAGTCTTATTGTTTCATCTGGGTTGTGTAATTTATGGAACTATTTAGATAGAAGTGGAACATCATTTGTAATAAGTCAATTTTGTCAGGCATCTTCAAGCTGTGATGGGACAGTGCGCGTATGGACTATCAATGATACCAATACTGTGGTGTCGTGGAACTGTGTTCCTGTATGTAACGCCTTTGTCGCAGCAAAATGCCTTGGGCGTCCATCATGGCAGCCTAACACTGGACGCTATTTGGCTGTGCCTCATGGAAGAGAGATTCGAATCTATGAACGAGAGACGTGGAATAGAATCTTATCCTTGTGTCATGACGAAGTGAAACAGGTTTGATACTAGTTGTAGAACACCTATAAACAGATGTATGAACAGCTTTTATTACCATGTGTTGCCCTCATTAGAATTATTGTATTTGTAAGGTAATGTATTACTGTTGTTTGGGTTTAATTACTGGCCATCTTTTCTCAGAGGCTTTGGATTCAAAGCCACAGAAATCCATGTGAACAAAGTAGCACTTATCACATCTTTATTCATCCAACTGAATGCAAAATTAGATTGTTCTAGAAATGTTAAAACTTACATTAAAATGCTTCTACTTGTTTTAGTTTAACAAACCTTCATCATGAAGCTTATTGTCATGCTTTGCTAAAGTTACAATTATTAAAATAGTTAGATACAAACATTGTTATGAATCATTTTGGTTGTATAATTCTGATTCTGATTCATAACGGCATTTTTAACTATTTTAATAATTATAACATCAGCAAAGCACGACAATAAGCTCCCTGATGATGGCTTGTTAAAACGAAATGTGTAGAAGCATTTTAATGTAAAATTTAATGTAAGTTTTAACATTTCTAGAACAATCTAATTGTGCATTCAGTTGGATAAATAAAGACATGATAATATCAAGATGCACAGTAAAAAAAAAATAAATGAAAAGTAGCATTTCTTTTCTTCCTCCTCCTCATCCTCCTCCTCCTTCTCATTCTCCTTCTCTATCTCTTCAAGCATTACAGCCCATTGTGGACCATGGTTTCCAATACAATCTTCCTCCATTCCTGACACTCCCTGGACCTTGCCTGCCTGTTTTTCAGTCCACTTATATTTAAGTCCTCTTCAACATTATCTCTCCATCGTTTACATGATTTTCCACTTGTCCTTGTTCCTTCCATTGTAGCTTTTGCAGTTTGGTTGGTGTTCTTTCATTTTGCATTCCTTCAGCATGACCATACCATCTTAGTCAGAGGCTTTTTATAAATTTTACATCTTCTTGTAACTTATTTATCTCCTGGATTGTCGTTTTTCTTCATCATTCTTCTTTTACAGGTCCATGTATTTTCCGTACAATCTTCCTTTCAAACAATCTGAGCGTGTCTGTTTCTCCCATGGTCACTGTCCAAGTTTTTGGCCCATAGGCCAGTATGGGTTATATTAAAGTCTTACATATACTTAATTTAGTATTTTGGAACATGATTTTGTACCTGAAGAGTAAATGTGTGCTATGTTCATTCATTCATGTATTGATAATTCCACAATCCATTACTGGTACAGAACCAATTGATATGGAACTCATAACATATATAGTTCAATACATGTTCATTTCCAGTATATACATGTAGAGCTAGTCATAATATAGGATTCATTTCTATGTATTTTAAACACTAAATAATTAATTACTAAAAACTAACTGAAGAATAAAATCCAACTAGATGCCACTTATTACTTTATTATGCTTATTTTAGGCTGAACATGTTTCAGGCACCATTATGCCCATCAGGAGCTCACGACGATAGCGCTGGTTACCACATAGGATGGATGAGTGTCCGGACTGATGGCTGTAACATGTTACAGCCTTCAGTCTGGACACTCATCCATCCTGCCTACACTTAACTTCCAACCAGCAGCAACTCAAGAACCAGATGGCCCATGTGGTAACCAACGCTATCGTCGTGAGCCCCTGATGATGGGCATAATGGTGCCTGAAACATGTTGAGCCTAACATAAGCATAATAAAGTAATAAGTTGCATCTAGTTGGATTTTATTCTTCAGTTATCAAGATGATGCATGGCCCAATACACATCAAAAATTTACTGAAAACTAGTCAAAACATTCATGAACATAAAGTAATAAAAAATCAAATGTACCTGAAAGTAAACATAGAAGATTCTGTATAAGATGAAGTAAACTTCAAAAACTGTGTCCAATTGTATATAGGACATTATATAAAGAATGTGTTACAAAGGTCTAAATTTATCTTATGTATAAGTTGGTAAAACTATTTGCAGAATTAATTTTTATTGTAGCTAAAGTTTCCAGATAATGTATACAAGGAATGTATTTGTAGAAAATTCATAACAGCTATCTTGAAGTGCTTAATATTACATGATAACGTTTTTATTTGTGCTGGAAGGTTATCATACACCTTGATGCCAATATAGTAGAGTCCTTTCTGATAGATCGTTATTGTGTGATGATGGTCGATAAAGATTGGAGTTATTCCTAGTTTTAATATTATATAATTCAGAATTTTCCATAAATGGACCTCTATTATTGACAAGCATGGCTAAGGAAAATATGTATTGAGATGATTAGTGGTAAAATTTTTAGAATTTTGAAAAATTCTCTACGGGAGTCTCTAATTCTGGCCCCAATTATTACTCTAATGATTCTTTTTTGCAATTTGAAAATGTGTTCACTATGTGTGGAATTTCCCCAGAATATCAGCCCGTAAGACATAATTGACAGAAAAATATGATGCTAAATCATCTTTGAGGCTGATGTGTTTAAATTACTTCTGCAACTTAAAAATGTTCATTCATGAATGAAATTCTAAAGAAAACAAATGCAATTCAGATTATGATGTGCAGGACATGTCTAGGAAGTGTGTCATCCCCGTTGTGTGTGTGAAACTAGGAGAAGGTATGTAGTCAAACACAACGTAATCACTGAGGTGTATTTAATGACTGTGATGGAGACAACTACACGTTTCGGCCTGTATTGGCCATCATCAGGTTGTCTAGGGAACTTAAGGGCTAGCTATATGCATGCGCGCGCGCGTGGTGTAGAGATCTCTACATACGCATAGTTTGACAAACCTAATCAAAACA
>Ga0136643_10004383_pt1 | contig 19431 bp, 11 predicted proteins | sample TergutLab28metaG_FD_96883 | JGI IMG/M metagenome (GOLD analysis project Ga0136643, IMG submission 96883) | Labiotermes labralis P1 segment gut microbial communities from Petit-Saut dam, French Guiana - Lab288 P1 (version 3) (version 3) | ecosystem: Host-associated > Arthropoda: Insects >...
CAAACTTCTCTGGCCATTATCTCCGTAACCGTTCAACTTTGGACATAGGTGTTTTGGGTTATATCGGTATACTTTAACACAAGGAACACCCTCCCGAAGTCTGGCACATTCCTCCTGGGACATCCTGTATATATATATATATATATATATATATATATATATTAGTGTGTACAGCACAATTTGAATGTTCCTTACTAACTGCAAATGACAAAACCGTCACAAATATTGGAATTTATTTTCAACGTAAAACGTCCATTTCGTCCCAGAACTTTTAAAATACCAGTAATTAAAATTATAAGCAAACACAAATGTTTAGTTTCAATAAAAGTACAGGAACGTTTTGAAATCGTCAGTTACATTAAATAATTTAAGGAGATTAAATTCTATAAAACATGAAGGCAATAATTTTCACTTAGCATTTTAAAGCCAAGCTATTACGTTATGTACCAACAGCTTTAACATTCAAAAATCCTACATGGTACTCACACTGCGTTCAAGTGTTGTGTACGGAACTCAGAAAAAACAGCGACTTTTACCTAATTCAAAATTAACGTATTGGTTTTGTACAACCGATGTGGAGAATGTTTACTGCGTGGTACGCGCCGAGTCCTTACATAAAACAGGTTTCATCTTTAAATGGTTAATGAAGGGCAGAAATTGACTGAGATGAGATTCATCTAGGCAATAGCAAGAAGGTGGGGAACGTCTACATGCTAGTTACGTGGTCTCATGCCGATCGGAAGAAAGCAGTCCCGAGAGTTCAAAAATGGGATTAAGATGGGTGATCACGATGTGTGGAAATCCCATAGATCTTGTATCAGGAATTCTGAGATTGTAGGCCTTAATGTAGGTACATTATTATTTACTCGGATACTTATTCTTTTAACATTAATGTTTTAGTTACTGAGCAGGAAGTTAGGCGTTTAAAAAATAAGACCAAATATTGTTTTGTTGCTTCTTAAAGAAATCAGACGATTAGTTGTTTCTAATATTGGTCCGAAAGGTTTTCAACTTTTACATAATTTAAGAATATCATAATACTCTCATGTATTCTGGGGACAATATGTAAATACATGCTTCGCTGCATGCTCACTTGTTTTCTGCTGTGTTTTGATCCAAATGAATCTAATAGCCAATATCCACAGCTACGAGGTACTGTGGTAAGGAGCACAATCAGAAAGTTACCTGTACTAACTGGTATGGAGTCTGGCTGCACCTTTATCTACAATTAGTCATTAAACAAGTCCTTTCCAGATACCTCTTTGTGCCAAACCGAGGGAATATATCGCGTTTTGAAACAACATATTCACCTCATGTTGCACTGTGCATCATCAACACATAAACACTTTATTGTCCAACTTATGCACAAATATATAATTCGTAGATACAATTAAAATTATAAAATAATTAAAAGTGTTCCGACATGTTTCGGATCACAGAGGATCCATCGTCAGAGAACCTTGTACAGTACTTGGCTAAAATTACAAGAATGGTTCTATAGTGTGCGTTGAAGTGAAGTACGTCCATGTCAACGCACACGATAGAACGCTCCCCGATGATGGATCCTCTGTGATCCGAAACATGTCAGAACACTTTTAAATATTTTATAATTTTAATTGTACCTACGAATTATATATTTGTGCATAGTTGGACAATAAAGTGTTTAACATATTCACCTCATTAATTTATTTATGAAACAATGCATTGATATTATACTGTATTTCAAATTCTGCAGTCTTACGTCACTAGAGTGAATTTTCAATGAACAAGAACCATTACGTCATATGACTAACGAATGCTCAGCCATTGTGTGATGTATGGTGATTTTTAGCTGTTTGGTAGTGCATAGTTTGTCTGGTTTCCAGTAATCTCTCTTTCCTACAAAGTGTAAGAGGAAACGTACGGATGGTTTTATTACACACGATGTGGATAGCGTAAAGGATTCACTGTATACGTTTCGAATTTGAATTTCAGAGTAGGAGGCGCGTCTTGTGGTTGAGATGTGGCTGCGGTTGCAAGTCGCTTCGCTGTGCTGTGATTTGAATGCGGCGCTCGCGGGCACCGCGAATACATTACACACACTGGGAGGCTGAGTGAGGTATTGCAAAGTCTGTGCCGGCAAACTGACACTGGTTTCTTTGCCTGTACGGAGACAATGCATAATACAAGATGTAAGACTAAGGTACTGCAAATAAAGCACCGGAATTAGGATGTAATAGTTCTGTGTAACAGAAACCAACGAAATGAGTTGTACTAAGTTCTGTTCTCTTTAATCAAAGCTACTTCTGTTGCATAGAGTATAAAAAAGTAATTAGGCAGATGATTGTGAACGGTAAACCGGTACATTTATTGCTATCGCTCTCTGTATTTCTTCCCCTCCCTTTCACCATATTTCCACCCTTCTTTTATCCTTCCAGCCAACTACAAATTTACATTCATTTAATTGTCAACTTTTTTGTCCTTTATGCTTTCATTTCTTCTCGATTTTTCCTTTTTTCTTACTTCCTACCTCCCTTAGATTTTAATTTAACGTAGCATTTCTGTTTTTTTCTTCCTTGCTTCATCATGTGCCATAACAAAGATTTTAAACCTCAAGACATAAGCTGCAAAACACGTTTCATTTCAGCGTTAAACTTTTGTTAGTGTATTATATACACGTATCATAATAGGATTATATTATTTTATTCCATATATTTTCAATAAGCCTTAACTTTTACTGTAAGTAAAGCGGGCTTAACTCCGTAACCTATGAAATTTGGACACATATTTACATACCAATGGGTAATTCAGAAATTATATCTTAGGGAGAAAGTGGAAAATTTTTATTTTACTGCATTTGGCTTGCAGTTGGATAGCGATATTTTTGCTTGTAGAGCGGTCGACTAATTTACTTACTTGTACACTTTGTCTGACAGGCACTAAAAAATTCGGGGCGGCCAGACTGGCTGAAAATGTGGTCAGATCGGTGGCTCGATATCAAGCCATCCCCAGTGACAATGCCATTGTCTCAGGCAGTCCGAAAATAATAATAAGCGAAGGAACGTACGTACAACGTAACACTGAGGCGCGTTTGCGTAACCATTGCTGCAGTGGAAAAGCAATAAGTATTGCATATTGTGAGTGTGTTTTCATAGCCCAAGGTATCCAGCATGCAATTCGCATAAGACATGTCATCTGTGACCTACCCTGCCCTACATTTTTTCACATTTCCTCAAAAAGACATGATTTTCAAACAAAGTTATTGGACATAAAATGCGTTTTTAGATTTTCTCTACAACTTTTGTCTGAAATATTTTTCATTCTAGGAAGAACTGCACGAGATATGATAAAAAAAAGATATATCGGTCTTTATGTAAAGTACCCGTTGTTCTTGTCAGATTTTACTGAAACTTGAATTTTCGAAAAATACAATGCAATATAAAATTTCATAAAATCTGTCTGGTGGGAACCGAGTCGTTCCGTGCGGACTGAGGGACAGGCGGCTAGTCGGACGGACAGACGTGACGCAGCAAATGGTCGCGTTTCGCCATTTTGCGAACGCGCCCAAAAACGCCACGCAGGCGTGACTCGGTCTCGTTTGGTCCCCGGATGTTTCAGTAGTACCGTGCTGGAGATTGGTTGCTTGTGTTGTGGATACTTCAGTCTCTAATGTCTACGTCACGCTGCTTCCGTGAAACACGTTCTGCTGAAGGACCATTTAAATTTTGTAATTCTGTTTTTGTAAAATTTGTTGGAATCCGAGTTTTTTCAGTCTCTTCTTCCAAGAAATTAGTTTTTTTCTAAAAAACTAATATTTTTTAGATCGAGAGGTAACGAAATATTTTCCGGGCTGTATTGACGTGACACAAGGAAACTGGAGGTGCACTAGTGACACTGAATTGCTGAATTGAATGCATATTGATTTTGCGTTTTCCTTTGTTTACATTCTGTAAACAGTTGGTATATCACATTTATTACCGTATACACTATCTCATTTCTGAGCACTCAGTTAGATCAGAGACAGATTCCTGGAATTCAGCCGAATGAGGGTCGTGTTACCACACCTCTGCGATCAGACAAAGGAATATTCGTCTCCCCCTCCCTCCCAACTAGCCTAATTCCGATAATTCCTTATCTATAACGGACAGTTTAGTTAGGAAGTTAAGCAACCTAACTTGGCGGTAGCCGTAAGAATCTTCGGGTAAGTGACCTAGGTCACAACCCCCCGCCCGTTACAAATTTGTTTGCAGCGGTGGGATAGACCCATTAAAACCGCGAGGGTCAGGAATATTCCGGCATCGCGATGGGAAATTGGATCTGGTCTAAAGCTAGAACCCACGTTGGCAAGTAAAGGTCACGTCACGTGTCTAAGCATGATGATGTAGTTATGCAACAGATGGCCCGGGTGCCAGCAGAAGTTTAACCCATTAAACGCCGAGTTAAATCCCATCTGCCATTTGCTGGCATTATTAGGTGCTCACCATATTTTCCACGTTAGCAAGTTAAGGGTTAAAATCCACTAGCGCTAGACCAACAGCGACAAAGGATATGTGGCTAGATACACTCATTCCAATATGATCGGGACGGAGAAGGCAACCCCCTTGAACGAAATTTTCGAGACCATAGAAGGCACTTCCAAGGTTGGGAATTGATCAGGGGCGGGTAAAATTCATGAGGCTTTCTTAAAGCTATCGGACGCCGCTAAATCATTTCATAATAGCACGTTGTAGCTACATGCCGACGAAGTAACGAGGACAAAATTCAAGACATTTTTCCGCAGCAGATTCCGGGAGAAGCGAAGTGAAAAATTCCATTTTATGCTACTAAATTTGGTCAGGCGAAAGAAAGGCGAAACATATCAAGGGCTCGCAGATGGGTGTAGGAGCCTAACGCAGAAAACGGCCGTGAAAGTCGAGGACCCGGGTTTGCAAATTTCCTTTACGAGCATGCTACTAGCAAATTTTACGAAAGGAATGATAGGGACCCCGGGACGCCAAGGAAGTTATACCAGAGCCAACAGCTTGCAGGAAGCCCTTAGAATTGCTACAACTGTAGAACAAGAATAATTACAGGAGAGCAGAAGTGAAGCGTTTTATTTGGAAACCGACAAACCGCGAACCACTCCACCGACAGGGCCCAGCCGAGGGTCCAAAAATTTTAACTATGCTCATGTACTGGAAAGTTTGAAATCTAGTGTACAAGTCTAGCCTACAAGTCGGTAGGGTTACATAATAGCCGGTCACACGAAGTTAACAAACGATATTATGACCGCAAAACGAAAGATAGGAAAATGAAAACAGGAGTTATAGTGTACTTGTACAACCATGACAAGATATGCGGGCAATGCCAAATTTTAGGAAACCATGGGTTGGTCCTTTCATGATCACCACCAAATTATCAGATTTAAACTATCGATTAGTAAACCAACACGGCAGATAACCGGTTGTGCACACAAATCGGCTTAAATGAGCCAACGATCAGGACGTCTGGAGGTTTCGCACTGTAAAAAGTCTTCCAAGAAGAAGCGGACCCCAAGACAGAAATCTGAAGAAGACGAGGGAACCGTCCTCACCAAAGGTCCGATTACTATTCTAGAACCCCAGGTTGAGACCCGACGTCCAGGCCCTCTAAGCCCAAAACCATTTTCGCCGACAACCTTACACACCCTTGCTACACGGCCGCAAGCTTCAGACGTCCCTGAATCGGGGTGTGCGGACCCAAGTTACGTCCCATCTGACACAGAGCATTCGAGACGTAAACTAAGTACTACAAGTCAAGGTCGACCCTTCGAACCGCCTATGGTGGGGATGCCGGTTTTACGGAGGATCCTGAAGACGAATGTGTATAAACGTGAGGGATCATCACCACATACGTGTAAGGAGGCACAAACCCCACGCACTAAGCAAGATGATTGTTCACGCCGCCGCGGACAGCAGCCAACTGTCCAAACGAGCCAAATGCACTGATAAACAACGGAGGCATGAGAAAAACACACTTTGACGTATTTACACAATGTAAAGTCTGATATTAGTAACCACTAAGACTGAAGTAAACTTAAAGAAAGGTGCTGGAAACGGGTGACTGTCTCGATAAGTGTTAGTTTACCGGGATCTGTGACAAACGGACTTAGGACGGCACTACATAAGGGGCGTGTCTCCTTATGGGAGCGTCTGGTGAACACTGACGGAGAGGTTTCTGAAGGATATATAAAGAAATGTTTGGAGACGGGCATCTCTCTCCATAGGGGTCCTGTTTTGGAACCTGGAGAAGAGTTCTTTGGCCGGGGACTTTGGAAGGTAGGTAAAAGAGGGCTGTGTAAGAGGAATGCTTCTTTCTATGGGGTCTCGGTGGTGGAACCTGGAGGGAGGGCTCCTTTTGTGGGAACTCTGAAAGCTGCGTAAGACTTGTCAAGTAAGTGGAGCATCTCTGTCTACGGAGAATCTATGAGGGTAACTTGAAGCTAAGGCCTCTGTACTGATGGTGCCGCGAGACAAGAAACTGAATATCTGGTAACGGAAAGTGCCTTTTAGAAGGCTCCAAAGGGTGAACGTAAGGCAAAAGCAATGGGGGCTGGGCGAATATACTTATTTAAGCGGAACCACTATTTGATATATTTTTCCCCCATGTAAAACTTAAAGATCTGTGTTTGACTACAACTTTCTTAATGTATATTTCTCTCTGTACTCGGGCACGCTGGACCCAGGGGTTATTAGGAAAACCCATCCAAGATTAGTCGTGATCTTTATTAAAGTTCTAGAACTTGGATAGGAAAATTTTTCACCCCATGGAGCGAGCGGTCAGAGAATAAGAGGCCAACGTGAGTCCGGTCCGTAAAGGACTCTAACCCGTAATATATTATATTATAATACGTCACTATTAGTGTCCTTTTATGCTCCCTTCTTTGTGCCTTTGTAACAGTCTGCACGGCGATAAGCACTACATTCCTGTGTTATATTCTTTAATACTGTTCCTCTCTATGATGGTCCACAGCATGGTCTCAGTTTGTCCCTTTTATATATCTAAGATTATAAAGAAGCTGTATTTATAGCAGTGCTTATAGGACAGCGGTCCATGTTTGCCTGTATTGGACCCGATTAAAGGCATCTCATATATTCTCTTATTAGACACTCTAGATGCTCCCACGTCTCTACATATGACTCAGTAAAGACGTCCTACTACATACGTGTACATTATTATCTCTTTTCTTCTTTCCTATTCTTCTTCATTTCTTCATCTCCTTCTTCTACAGACGCTTCGACCGTGTTCGTGCCTTGGCCTTCCCCGTGACATTGTCTAGACGCACATTACACTTCGCGTTGTCAAATTGTGTCACAGGAATATGTTGGATTTCGTGGTCTCCAACCTTTACTAATCACATATCCGGATGTAGCGTCATAAAGATTTAAATATTTTATATTCTGTATATTTTTAATCACTCGGATGTTACAGATCCATGTGTTCGTATCGAGTATTTAACATTTATTATATCATGTCTTATTTTACCTAAGGTATGAGAACGTGTCTGTCCCAAATTATGCTTATCTTTCTATAGAACATTTTTTGCGACTTCGAAGATTCATACTTTTATTTTCGTATTTATGCAATTGCCTATCGAATTACGAACTTATGTATTTAGATAACATTTTACTTACATTATAATGTTTGCATTGTAGGCCCTTTAGAACGTGAATTGTTGAATTTTACAGTGCACACACTTTAAGTAGTATATTTGTATACACCATATCATGAATATATAAATATATTAATATCTATATGCATATGTTATGGTGTATTTACGGATGATTTTGTTTTGAGCACATTATTGTCCACACCACAGTGTATAATCACAGGCTCACACGTCCTTTACATACGCTATGCAAATTACAGTCTAATGTACCGGACGTCCACGTGAATGGAATTTCGCGTGGTTGTGTTTAGATGCAATATGGGTATTAATTTGGCCAAGCTTACTACAAGCGGCACGCTTTGATGTACATGTCGTACAGCGCGCGCTTATATAAGTATGTATTTCGTATGGCGTACATACAAATGTATATATTATTGTAGCTTAATCATACGAATGGAGATATGGCACCGTGTGCATACGTCTTGAGATATCCCTTGTTACCTATGCAGATATTCACAGGTTTCATCAGTACGGATATTCTCTAACTTTACTCACAGGGGCTTACATATCGATCTGTTCAGTTATTGATTTAAATATCGTAGGTTACATCTGAGTGTATATTTTGTATGACTTACACGAGAAGGCAGATAAATGCAATTGTTATGTACCCATAATTTGTTTACGTATGGTTTTACGTACTACAGAGGATATACGTGAATATGCGCGTGCTATGGAATGAATATGAATAAACATACCGCAGCGTTTGTATGTGCTTGCAAGTTGTAGTTTCTTTGGCCAAATTAGAGACCACCGAATTCTTTTGTGGACGGGTATAGGCAGGCAATTGGGCGGACGAGCCATTCACCTTACCTGTAACTAGTTTAGACAACATACTGCGTGGATGAAGTCTACTTGATTTCAATCCTGTGCGTTTCATAAGTCAGGCAAAGAATGTGTCCTGCAGTGACATGGTTGGCAAGGTAAATACACTCACACTGTTTCTTTTGATTTCCGCTTCGAAATCACTCATTACTCGTTACGATTGTCATACAGTATATATCTCTGGAATTTACGTACCTGTGTGCATCCTATATCAAACGTATGGAATTAACACAAATCAACTTCTACTGCTACAAAGTAAGAATACACATGCGTGATTTTAGTAAAAAAATAATGTGCATAACTTATGCTGTAACACATTGAATTATTTGTACCTAAGATAAAGTACAAAATTTGAGTAAACGTATAAACGCTTACTACAATTCTTGCTTATGTTCTTGTGTATAATTTTATGTACTGAATTGGTGGATTTTGTCGGATGTTAAACCCAAGTTCGGAAAGGATATCCCACGGCATTTCCTAATATTTCACGTAAATATTCAAAGCGTTTCAACATGTTGCATTCTGTACATTGTGAGTGTTCATAAAATCAATATTTTGTAATTTTTTTACCTGCATGATACTGAAATGAAATGCTCAATACGAAGTCTTACAAAAAATACACAATTCCTGGCCTATAAAATTCCAACAGTCTGTAGAGCATTTCACCATACATATTTCTAGTGCCTGCCCAACTCTAGTAGTTTCAGTTTCAGAACTTTTGATAGACAAAGAGAATCATTTTATTAGAAATTTTAAAGCAGCATCATGGAAGAAGGAAATGTAAAAGGAGTCTGCGCGCGTTTCTCTACCCGCCACTGCTAAGATTGCTCGAGGTTGCACAGAGGCGTCTCTAACGGAGAGGGGGCAATGAGAGACGGCGCTTTGAACCGGGTTCTGAATTATTAAGAATTCTATATGAGTCTACCTTTGTTCCGGACGCAAATTGTAAGCTGCTTTGAGATTCGCTTCAAAATTGGAAATGCCCTCAGTATAAAGGAGGGGTTGAAACCCACACAGCATTCTGTCGCATTCAGGGAGCGACCGAAATACTGTCCTATTTTTTAAACGGTTTCAACTGATCCGCCGCAATAACGCCGTGGGGTTTAATGGCGTTTTTCTATGTGGTTTAAGGACTAAAGAGTGTGCGTGCAACTGTGAGAAAACATATCGTATAAATAGGCAGAAAACATTTCTTCGAAAATCTCTAATTCTGTAATTGACGATTTCACCAGAATTGTGGTTGTGCAATACGATGCACGTATCTCGATCAAATACACATTCAAGCAAGATATGGTAAATATTAGTTACCAAAATTTCTTTCCAGTCCTAAGTATTAACATCTTATTTCCACATCCTTTCTCGAATGTGATATTAACTACATTTTGTGTAAAGGTTTCAACAGAAGGACTTTCTCATTACTAAATTACTCTAATATCTTCTAAGACATGATTATTTCTTGTCCATCAGGGATGTAAATTTTTTCAGAAAATTCAACTATTTACAAGTATGTACTTTTGTGTCTGGCAAATATCGTTGTTAAGGCATTTAGTGGAAACGGTACAGCTCAGCGACAACCGCTAGCACTCTCTTTCGTGTCACACCTTGTGAGTACCGTATAATACAACACACTTGCGCACACAATATCACTCACATGTCTTTGACCTATTTCCATCGTCTCTTCAAATAAAATATAATATTACACAACATTTCGAAAACACCCATTTTTTCGTCTTCACAAAAACCGACATGGTACTGTACAGCGCGCAAATATATTGTAAGCAACAATTTTAATAATAATAATAGTAATAATAATAACATCGATTAATACTTTGTTAAATCAATTACCTTTCAATTGAACTTTTTACAATGCCAGCTTAGAAAATATTCAGTCATAAGCTTCATATTTCAAATTTTTCGATGTTCGTGAAGCGATCTGGAAAAATATTACGTACAATTGAAACTAGGGATTTACATATTTACATGTTTTACTATTCTCGTTGGGGGACCGCGGTAGCACAGTGGTTAAGGTACTGTGCAACAAATCGGAAGGACGCTGGTTCGATCCCAGGTGGTGTCATTGGGATTTTTCATTGACATAAAATCCTTCCGCTCGCACTATGGCCTTGGGGTCGACTCAGCCTCTAACAGAAGTGAGTACCAGGACTATTTTCTGGGGATAAAGGCGGCCGTTCCGTAAGGCTGACAATCTTAACACTATCCTGTGCCGTTGTCACGAAATCTGGGAACCTTAACTTCCTGGAACCCTCTGGGCCACTCCAGGCCTGTAACGGGACTGCTTTACCCTTTTCTACTATTCTCCTTATATTTTTATTATTCTCTTTCCTTCACATGCCCTTTTGTCTCTTGTCCCCTTGTTTATTTATTCATATTTATTTTAATTCTCTATTTATCTAATTTTTTCCAACTGTCCAATTAAATATATTTTTCCTACCTCACGTACATTCCTACGGTTAGGTCTCTTACTTTTTTCACATTCTTCTCTCGTTTTTCCGTTTATTTTATTTGTCTGTCTCTTTATTCTTTCCGTCTCCAAAGGGTGCATAAGACGGATTCGTTCGTTGTATATTAAGTGAGAGCTTCTTGTGGCTTTTGGAGAGAAAAGCAAGATTCGAAGTTCGTTATGATAAATGACAATGAAAATAGACTCCATTTATGGGAATTACATTCCGAAAGGTCTAAAATATTTTACTATCTTTCGAACAGCACTCAGGGTCATTTGAACAATTTTATACACTTTTAACACAGGCAAGATTTAATTCAGCTCTTTTTGTGTGGACTGCCGTGAAAAAGTCAACTATTGTCCATCTTCTGGTGTGCCCTGCATTTACGTAGACGAAACCTTTTGTAAACAGTTATTCAGTAAAAACACATACCAACCCTTTCACCAAATCAGAGTTCCGAATCATAACAATCCTATTCTCCGCGCACACCAACCAAATTTACTGCTAGATAACGACAGCACTGGCGGACATTATATTCATGTGCCACCGTTGAACCTGGCTTGAATTCTATGCTAAATTCGTCTACGCAGAAGATAGTATACAAACTGAAATCCAGTGTTTTGGGTCAGTTTTAGGAACGTATTAATTAAATCAACCCATATTAGTCTACCTTACAATAAAATACACGGCACAGGGGGTTGCCTCCGTACTAAATTTCTGGCATAGTAGCTGCACTGTTGGTAACATTCAGAATACAAACTTATGGTTGCATCCAGTAGCTATCCAGGAAATTCCACAAAAGGCCTGAGAGGGAATCCACAGAACTTTTTAACTTCTACACAAACGGGGTCTTGTTAAGAATAAACTCCGACCGAATTTTCCGTCCCTGTATAGCTTGTGAAGCTGTCCTAAACTTGGAGAAACCCACAACATCGTCATGACAAAGAAGGACAAGTGCTCTGAGATTTGGAGCCATGCAGACTGGTATATGGATAGGGACGTTTCGGGAGATCTTTCTGTTTCCGTATTCAGGGCAGTGCAGTGTAGTGGTATAAGATATATCCCAAAAGCCTGAAATCTCGTAGTTATCAAATATGTTCCTTTTATTGGCATTAGAATTTAATTTATTCAAAAAGTAGCCAGGGACGTTCCAGTATAAAGAATATTCAATCTCATAAGAAACCCCACTTTTGGTATAGTTTCAGGCCACTGTGAAGAAATAAAGTATTTGAGTCTTCACTCTATGTAAGTAACATTTGCTCATCTTTCAATGAATGTTTCAAAAGGGGAAATTTGTTTTCCTCCGTTATCACGTATTGTACGTGGGTAATAAAATATAGCAAGGACGTGCCGCTTCCAGCTAATTTAATCCTTTGTCGGTCAACTTATATCTCCCAGACACATGCAAAATTTGATAGTTTTTTCTCTGGACATGTAATAGGTGCGCTCACATACGACTGGGTAGCTCCCTGAGTTGCTCCCTTACAAGCCTGTGGAGTGCCTTTCGCATTCCTAATAGCATTCGTTTGGCTGTATTTGTCAGTTGGTATCTAAGAGGTACAGCGCGACCGCCCGCTTTACTAGTGCGGTCATAGTGTCTGGCGGTAGTCATGGATTGCTTAGACCAAAGTAATGCAAAGGGTGCCGAGTGTATTCGTGCAATGATATTGTCTGACGATGTAAATGATGATAACAGCATCGATGACGGGACGGAATCCGACGATGAAAGTTATGTGGAACCGAGAGAAGGTGGCGCCTTGTGTACAGGAGACGCTACGTCGGATGATGATTGCTGCAGTGACGTGGACGCTACTGACAATTGCTTCCAATGGAAAGGACAAGACGAAGTGGGATAACGTCCAAGTTCCACACATATTCAACGCAGATGGAAAAATATTCTAACAAAATAGCGTGGGGTCATTGGTCGAGGATGAAGCTTGGAAATGTCTCAATACGGATGAAATTTTATATACTGTTGTTCAACACACAAATCAATGTCTTCTTATTATTCAACCTAACTTCAACCGCGAAAATGATGCCATACTCACGGACAAAATTTCGATGAAAGATTTCATCAGTCTTTGGTGTTGAGCTGTAGGGCTTCGTAGCAACAAAACACAGTTGGAAGAATAGTGGGTACTGAAGGAAATGGCACTGAAGAATGTCGCTTAGTTATGAAACAGAGCTTCAAGTTCTTAATCAGATGTATTTTTGAATAAACTATAGTTGTATCCATAAAACTCTTTACCTTTTTTAGCAGAAAATTGGACTTTATCTCAGATATACCTGCGACAAACTACGTTCCTATCAGGGGCGCGACCGACGAAGGCTTGAACAAGCACGGCGCTTCATATAAAGGGCCGATTACATAGAGTCGATACAGGCGAAAACTAAATTCCCCGGACCATTTTTAAAGTATATCCCAATCGAAATTCCATTGTTATTCACCAAATAATCTTGTTTTATATAGGGTCTAGCCATTTTAACATAGTTTAAACACTTCAGCACCATGATATGGATGGTTTTAAAGAACACGTAATATCGATTAACTGGGTTTTAAATGCCTCCACGCTGAAGGGTTAACGATATTTAAGGCTTATTTTCATGACACACTATGAAGGAGGTCTTTCGATTTGAAATTGACAAAATTGGCTCCGAATAGACCCACATTTTGTATGTGACAAAGGAAAAACTATCACATATCGATAAATAAAGTTAGCCAATTTTTTTTAAAAGAACTAAATTATAGGTTGATACTGAAACAATATAGGAACACAAACGTACCAAAAAAACTTGGACTCAGACGGTCAATAAATGATACACAATGGGACTCGCAACTAAAAGCACTGATGAAGAATCGCTCCACAAGCAACGGACAAATCTTACGTCTTCCAGTATAAAATGAGACAGATGTAAATTTTTCGAGCAGAAAATCTTCACTTCCGTTCAGCTGAGTCTGAATTGTAGCTAGGGTTCAAATTACACATCAAAGTATTTCGGATCAGCGAACCTTCATGTCTGGCATGCTCCATTAGTTCCGAGTTGCACGGCCAGAGGGCACCAGTGGAATATTAAATAATTGCATCTCTAGCTGCTTCTTCTTTGTTTAATATTGCAGTTCGAAGCCACTTGTTGGCACCTACAGTGTTCATAAAGTTTTCACTTATGGACCGGCACGTACAATTACGGCCCGCAGAACGAAACAGAGAATAATTTTGCCGAAATATGGCGTGTCTTGCACCTGCTTTACTTTATCAACAGACGGGAACAATTTGATTGATCTCTGGTGCTATCACTAATGAAAGGACGATAACATACAAAACACTTTAATATCTGCAGCACTAGCCCTTGTATTATTTAGAGTGTGCTGAATTTATTTAAATAAAATTCTATGAAATTTAAAATTTTTTCCAAGGGTCTGCATTTTGTTGGTCAGATTCAGACTTTCCTTAATTGTCACAGTATTATTATAAGTTAACTTATTAAAACTGTTATCTATTATCTTTATCTCTCTGTATATAGGGCATGATGGCGGGTTACATTGAAATGTACTGCCGTCATGCTACTGGCATAATACTGTGTTTTTCATGTAGTCACCAAACCAAAAAATGGCAAGTTGACATTTTGACAGAACCTTGATCTAGACCCAACAGCAGGCTACTTACGTCACTCAGGTAGTTTCTCGTTGCGTAATATCCTAAGTTCTCTACTTACTCTATCCTTATTTAAGTCTAAATATTCTCTTCAGAAATACTTGTAATGTAATTCTACAAAAGAAAGGACCATGTTTACATCCATAAGAGGAAATAACAAAATTTCTCTGTTTATATACGGATCATCAGGGTTTTGAAAATTTGATGGAATGGAAAAACTTCCTAAAAGAAAAAAAAACAAGCATTTACAGATTTTATTATTCTCCGGACTTTATCATAAAACTTAATTTTATGTAAGACAAAGTCAGTAAAGTACATTGTGTTTCACACTATCAAAAAATCGCCTTAAAACAGAAACAGAATTAAGGAAATTTGCGCAGGACATTTCCAGACACACATAATACAACTGACAATGTCAGAAAGTGGTACAGTGGACCGGACCTTCCTGAAGAACTCTGAATAGTCTAGTTTCATAGAACATACTGCTTTGATTGCAGTTTCGTCTCGAGACACAGTAATATAAGCAGAATATTGTAGACTAAAGGAAACTGCCGTATCGTCTGATGCTATTAAACACGCAGCTCGCATTGATATTACTGTGAAGACTTCCCTCACAACATAATTCAGCACTTCTCTGAAAGATTGATATGCTTATTCGAGAAATAGGGCTATTGATGTCGGAATCCAACTCTTGTTTCAAGAACAAGAGAGGAAGCTATGTTGCGAGGGATGATGTGTTACTGTAGTATCGTTCCCCGAGGAAATCACCGCCAGAACAAGGAGGGGACGTGATCCTGACAACGAGGAATTCTGCAGGCAGTTTCAATTATGAGGACAGGGCTGGAGAGTCCGATATCACAAGCAGCTGTCCACCTCACAGAGGCGAGTGATGTTTAGCCGCCAATAGACGTATAAGACTTTAGACACAGAATGACAGCTCACGCAAGCTCATCAGATTCTTACGTGTCTGTTGTTTACTGTGTACCCAATCATACAAGCTTCTAATCCAAGTGCATCTCTACCGACACTGTCATCCATCCATTTACATGTCTACACACCGATCTATTCCCTAATCTCCCCATACACCTATGCAAACATCCCCTCAATTACCTGTTCGAACACACACCCATATATCCACCTATTCAACCATTCCCCTCTTTGTCCACTAATCCACGTCCCAATTACTACTGTACCCATTCAAATACTCACATATCTCTACCCACAGTTTTGTCTGGTACTACTAATCTACCCAAGCGTTTTTCTACCTAACGACATACACAACAAATAAAAGTAATAATAGTAATAATAATAATAATAATTTTACAACATAAAATCAGCCAAGCACAGCAGAAAAATAGTAATCACAAGGCATAACAAAATAAATAGCAAAAAAATAACCAAACCAAATCATATGAAGATAAGACACCAAAGAGAATAATTACTGTATAAATTATTATTATTATTATTATTATTATTGTTATTATTATTAGCTTTAACAGAGTCGCTTAAAGGAAAAAACGAAAGAGAGTTTTGATAGTACAATGTGACCGTGAACAAAAGTATAATAATATAATAAATGCCATTAAAATATATTTTTAAAAACGTATTTTGTTATGAAGAACTGCACTCTACACAGTTCAACCGCTTCCTCTAAATTATAAATAAAGCGTGTCACGATGTAAGGCCACTCAAAACCCGTACACATTCTCTCTATTCTCCCTACACACAGCGGCCCACCGCACCGTGCCCAACACACCACATCCCCCCAACACATAGTCTGTTGTCGGTATAAAAGCAGACTTTCTGGACAGGGATTTTTAAATACTCGAATAAACCGTTTTGCGAATTAGAGATGGGACATCTAAGTGTGTATGTAGGCACACATGTCCGCATATGTGTGTATACAACACATGCATGCATGTATTAAGTAGGTATGTTTATGCATGTCTCATATCCCTGACTCTAGCCTTAACACGGCTACAACGTCACTCAAAATATAAAATTTATTCTTAACCATGGATAACATGGTGTCACCCACACGGCAAGCGTGGTATATAAGATATGTGCTCAACGCCACAAATGAGAAAAAATCCTAGAAGAAGAATGAAAATAGGGCTGAAAACATTATACGAATGGTTTCAAGTTAATAATAATAATAGTAATAATAAGTGTAACTCTAAAAACACATAATGCTAGTATTAAAAGTACATTCCGCATTCTTTCACAGTGGATATTCCGAAGGCACATTCAGATGTCTCGAACTTGAGTGCCGTGGACTGTTGCTTTGTTCGAGTGTTGTTCCAATCACCAGCGCCTCCGAGAACGTTCCTCTATAATCCATCAAGTAAGCCATAGCAAAACCCTTCCCATTCGTCGCACATGAATCATTGTGTGATTTGTGTGATTTCTTGAGTCTTCATTGTGCAAATGTATTAGTTGTTATAGCTTTGTAATGTAAGATAGAGCGTCCGTGACATAAATTGTGAGATATCAATAGATATGCTGGTGTGACAGCTCAAGTTGTCGGCGTTACGTTTCTCCAGATTCCTACTATGCATAATTCTACATATTTTCTGCATATAGATTTCCATTTGTTTCACAAGCACATTCAAGGAGTTTGAAACCGGAACAGTTGTAACATAAGTGACTTCTCAAAAGAAATTACCTATAAATATTGCACAAATTCATCGCCCAAATTTCTGAGAGGTTATACAGTATGTCCGAAGTAGATATTATTGTTTACTGGTTGCTTACGTAACTCATTTACAGTCAGTTGCAGATCTAACAGTTTAGTTCAGATGGCAGTCTTCTGTTTCTGTATGGTGTGGGTTTGGAGGTTGGCATCGACATTTCGGAGAAATAGGAAGTCTTAATCTTAATGGTTAAAAGATTGATTCAGGAGATGCTGAAGTGATTAAGGAGAGGATCTACGTCGATCAGGAGGGTAGGCAGCAATGAAAGTGGCAGATAATACTCATGGGAAGCGGTGAAGGAATAGTTCTCCCCTTACTACAGTCCGGATTTGACATATCCCATGTAACCTGCCTATATAAATTTCCCATAACCCACATCCTCGAACTTACACGCTTTGACAGTGAATACAGAGGCAGCACGGATCCCACAAAAAAAAGTGGGCACATACGAAAAGTTGTTTGCGACTTTCCACAGACTCGATGAGAGCTAAAAGGGAATAATCCCTTTTAATTATCTGTTCTCGAGCACACCTTTTGTTTTGGCAGCATGCGTGAACAACATCAAGTCGTATTCCGAATATAAAATTGGCATTAATCGACTGAAGATTAGCTATGGAGTTCTGATGAACACTTCTCACGACTTTATGTAATTAAGCCACAGATCCTGCTAAGACTGTACTTACTTCGCTTAGAATATCTAAACAATGGGAGAGAGAGACAGCAAGGAGAAATAAATCGACTATGAGAGAACAAGAGAACCTGGATAAAGAAAGGAACCGAAAAAATAAAAAAGGAAATCTGGTCACAAGTACTGTGTTCCACGTAAAAGCGAACAAAACCAAGAGGCGTAAATGGAAAAGAAATATAGACAAACACAGCGTTAAGAGATTGAGATTGCTTCCTTATACAAGGTGTTAGAAACTGGAATATTTATAAATGTGTGTTTCTTTGGTTAATTTAATGTGTATCCAGGTCGGATAGGTCGTGAAGTGTGAAGTACACATAAATGATAAAAGAAAATCGCGTATAGTTCGAAATGCACAATTTGAAGTCAAAAGCACTTCAAAATTTACGGAAGTACGTCATGGTCACTGCTATAAAATGTCATAGCCCATTTTTCCTCCAAACTTGCAATTCGCAATTTATGAAACTAGATATTGATTCCAAAGCGCTTAAACAAAACTTTTTGGAAAACTGGCCACAGAGAAAAAATTTCTTCAAAATTCTTTGGGCTGCCGTACTAGGCCCGTATTCGAGGGAAAGGTTTGTCGATATGCCTCGAAAATTTCTCTGCTTGTTGGTGTTCTCACCTGTACTTTTTATTACAACTGGATCCTTCGGTCCTGCAACCCCTAGAGTTTCTCTTTGATCCTTCCTTTGCTTCCTGTTTCATCTGTCTCATATTCCCTCCCCAGACACTCGTGACTTCGTGTCTCCCGTCGCCCACTCACCCCCAGACGCAACATCCACTTTCGTTTCTCGTGACCGCAAAGTGTTGGCCAGGCCACCGGGAGCCATACGCCACGTCGCGTCGCGTCGTGATGGAACGAATCACGTGTTTTGAAAATAGAAGCTGAACAACATGACAATTCTGTGGCTGTCCAGTAACCGTGACATAGACACAGTTGAAAGACACATATGTTAAAAATTCACACCCAAAATTAGAGGAGAGCAGCCAAATCAGCTGCACTACACGCCCTATTTAAGTGTTTTGTCGGCTGGCCTCACTTCTTTCCTGCGATGTGTGTCTTACAACTCCGAATTTTGAAAGAAAGGATAGATTTTTAACAACCTTTGTATAAATGATTTCCATTGGCCAATTTAATCGCTTATGTTAATTCATCACCTTCAGTAATAATAACAATACGCTAAATGCGCTATTTTAAAACCATACTCTTAATTCCCCACAATCAATAATACCAATATGGCAGACGCGCCACACATCCTACAAGTAAGAGACAAAATCGTCACTTACTTCGAGGTCCTCAGGTTGTATATATATATATATATATATTGGACCGCCTCTGTGGTCTAGTGGTCGGAGTTTCTGGCTACAGATACAGAGGTCCCGGGTTCGATCCCCGGCGCTACCAGATTTTCTGAGTAGTAGTGGGTCTGGAACGGGGTCCACTCAG
>Ga0136643_10004384_pt1 | contig 19431 bp, 13 predicted proteins | sample TergutLab28metaG_FD_96883 | JGI IMG/M metagenome (GOLD analysis project Ga0136643, IMG submission 96883) | Labiotermes labralis P1 segment gut microbial communities from Petit-Saut dam, French Guiana - Lab288 P1 (version 3) (version 3) | ecosystem: Host-associated > Arthropoda: Insects >...
AGAATAGGTAGGTAGGGACGGGGGTGTAGTTTTCAAGAGGGGCCGGGGGGGGGGGGGGGGGGGGGGGTTGTAGTCCGTCAGGAGCCAGGATGATGACAAATGCTGTTTGCAAAATGAAGTACGCTTGAAGGGGTGGCAGGGGAGGGGTTGCTTATAAAGACGGAAGTGAGCTCGCGGTGCCTGCTGCGTTGTGGAAAAGTGATGTAAGTGCAGCATATCTCAACTAATTGGCTCCTGCTGTGACGATATGTGGTACAGATTGATATGCCCCTGATTTTGCAGTATTGGGGAAGAAATAAATCGACAGTTTTTGTGCCATTGACTCAGTTTTAAAAATGCAGTTTATGTTCCCCAGCGAGTATTTTTCATTCTGGAATTTGTCGACTGTGATCCAGGAATATTGGGCCTACGAAAGAAAATCAAACATGGAGGATTAAAAACAATGAAGAATTGGAGAAACTGATAGAGCACGAAAGTATAGCCAACTACATCAAAGCCCAGAGACTAGGCTGGTTCGGCCACGTACAAAGAATGCCTGAAGCCAGGACAACTAAGAAGATATTTAAATGGAATCCCTTAACCACGAGACCAAGAGGAAGACCCAAGTATAGATTGGAGGACAACATCATACAGGACCTTGGTCAAATGAAGATCGAAAATTGGATAACCTGTTCCCAGGATAGAGCAAAGTGAAAGGATGTCGTTGAGAAGGCCAAAACCTCCAATTAAAGGAGGTTCAGCGCCCGAAGAAGAAGAAGAAGAAGAAGAAGATCGAGGTAATGATTACCTGAAAGTGCACAAAGCTTGTAGTTTCACAGTGTCAAGTTTGGTTTACCATCTTTGCCTGTTTATGTAATGAAATTTTATTTTTAAGGAGACGTTAAAGCTCTTTGTAGGCTGGATCAGACGAGTCGTATTGGCTATAAAAAAGTAAAGCAATCTCTGTACAGGTCTGGACAGACCCTGAGGGTTCCAGGAGGTTGAGGCTTCCGACAGTCGGCACATGAAGGTGGTAAGCCTTACGCAACGGTTACATTTATCGCCAGGTGAAACTTCTGGTACTCATTTCTGTTAGAGGCTCAGTCGACCCCAGGGCCATAGTGCGAGCGGAAGGACTACGCCAATGAAAAATTCCATTGACACCATCAGGAATAGAACTCGCGACCCTCCAGCTTGTAACGCAGTGCCTCAACCAACTGCGGTACCGCGTGGTCTGTATTTGTTACAGCTACCTATATTTTTCTGTCTGTTCTGAGAAATCTGGTAGACTGGGATGTGGACAGGCATATTATCGAGTTATAACAGCGTGTTGACGTGCAGGGAAATCTTCGGAATGAGTCAGACTGATGCCAGAACGAACAGCCTATTAGGATGTCCCTGACAGTGACAGTAGGCCTATTCGAAGAAGTGCAAACTGAAGATGTGTGAATCAAGCTGTACCTGTGTGTGTGCTCGTAATGAACATTCGGTACCTCCGCAGCTATACAGCAGCAAAATGTGCTCGTTTCTAGCCTGTATGAAGTATGGGCTGCCGTATGTAATATTGAGCTCAATTATGGGAAAATGTGCGGCGGGATAGCGAAGTCGGTATAGCGACTCACTACGTGTTGGGCGTTACACGTATCGAATCCCGGTGGAGACGAGACTTTCCGCACCCGTCCACACTGCTCCTGGAGCCCACCCAGGCTCCTGTACAATGGGTACGGAAGTTTAATCTCGGGACAGAGCGACCGGGGCGTGAAGTTAACCAATTACCTACAACTAGTGCCGTGGTTAAGAATGAGTGGCGCTTTACCTCTTCTCCTCCTGTATGCCAACGTGGAATGGAAAGGACAAACCTTTATACTCTTTCATTATTAAAAAATTTTCTTGGAGACACTGGGTGATATTACGAAAAGTTTGAGGATGCTAGGCATTTGGGTTGAGAATCGAATCCGGGACCTTTCAAATTTGACTGGGGTAGAAATGTTGATCATTCAGACCGGATGTGCGGTAGGCTTACCTACGAAGTGTTGCAGGTCGTCGTCAGGGTGGCCATCATTTTAAGTATGCCCTTACGCATGTCATGAAGGCGAAGTGGGGAGCAGAGGCGTAGATCCTCTCAGTTTAATCTAGGCACTTGATAAAGGCGAATGGTCAGCTTCATGCCTCGGCTGCTCTACCCGCTTAGAAAGAGACCCATTTACCCAGCGAATAGGAAGCTAGATGGGCCCCAGAGTAGGTCTGGATGGCTTGGAGAAGAGAAAAAAAATGTCCTTCAACTGCCGGAAGTCAATCGCAATTGCTCGATCCCCTGCGACTGCCCCAGTCAGCATATACACTGAGCTGTTCTCTCTGGACGTCATTTAGGTTAATGAGTACAAATTTTATATTTGTATATATGATCTCTGCCGTGCATGAAACATGCCGTAACGAACAGAGTTACAAGAGCGTTGTCTGCAAATCGGCGCCGTGAAAGCCGTCGGCGTGTTCCCTATTACTGATAATTATTACTAATAATTATATTATATACAGTGTATATTATATGTTGTAATTATTACTAATAATAATGTAATAGCAAAGGATAAGCTGGTTAGGTCAGCTAGAGAGAATGGAAGAGGATATGATGCCCAAAAAGATCTTCACTCAAGAACTGAAAAGGACGAGAAGAAGAGCAAGGCCCAAGAAAAGATGGAAAGAGGAAGTAGAAAGAGATCTTCAAGTGCTGGGAGTGAGAAAATGGAGAGAATTTGTGGCAGCCAGAAAAAAATGGAAGGACATTGTTCGACAGGCCAAAGCCCACAGTGGGCTATAGTGCCAATGGAAGAAGAAGAAGAAGAAGAAGGAAGAGTAGGAGGAGGAGGAGGAGAAGAAGGAGGAGAAGAGGAAGGAGGAGAAGAAGAAGGAGGAGAGGAAGAAGAAGAATAATTATATAATATACATAATGTATATAATATGTTCTAATTATTACTAACTATTACATAATGAATGTACTATAACAACCATTATTAATAGCATTCCCGTCAGCAAATTTTCAACATCGCTAACTAAATGTGTGCAACACAGTTCTCCTTGAGAATCTGCTTTCTTCTCTGTAGTTTAAGCAGTTTCCCGTCTTGTGTGTGTAACTCGAATGATCGGTGGGCAGTTGCATGAGCAATTCGCGGATCGCTGTCCGTACCCATTTGTATCCAGGTTTGTGAATGCTCATTACAGTACTCCATGTACTTGAACCTCCAGCACCGCACTACCTGCGTGTGTCCCTTATATACTAGCCTGCCATTGACTTGTGGGCGCGTTCGCAAAATTGCGAAAAGCGGCTGTGTTAGCCTCGTCATGTCTGTGTTTTCTTCTGTCCTTCCTCATTGAACAAATTGGCTCCCACTGGACGGATGTTCATGAAATTTAATATTTTGTTACTTTCCTAAAACCCGCCGTGAGAATTTAATTTTCGTTAAAATCTGTCAAGAATGATGGGTACTTTACATGAAGACCCGCGTGATTTTATGATGATATTATTAGAATGAGAAATGTTTTAGACAATTTGGTAGAGAGAATAAAAATACACACTTTACTTTAATAACTTTTCCCCGAAAATCGCGCCGTTTGTTAGAAAAGTGGAAAAAATTGTGTACAGCCAGACAGGGCACAGATGATACAATAAGGTGCATGCGCTTTGCTTGCTGGATAGCTACGGCTACAGACACACACTCAGAATATGTAGTATTGCTTTTCCACGACAACAGTGATTATGCGAACGCGCCTTAATGTAACTTTTACGTACGTTGCCCGTCTTGTCACTAAATCCTTTTTTGTGTAGTACTCTCGACCGCGCGGCATTGGAAAGCCGTGTAGCAAATTAAGCTTATGCATTGCTCTTTTTAGGGGTTCTTTTGTATCCGATGTTTTCCTCTTCCTCATCTGGAGCCATTTCTGTCTCCCGGAATTGAAACAAAACGCCCTTGTGACTGTCGCTACTATCGCGTCTCCTATGAGACTATTGTTAGGACGTAATCTGGATTACAGTCACCTGTAGTGTTAGTAACGCTGGATATTAGCAAAGTGGTGCAGCCACTTTGCAGGATCGATAATGAGAGAAGCATGAGGCTGTTGGAGCAGCTCGCATAAAAACAACAATGAGACTGTGCAGGCCTATGTACGTACGTAGTGCCTTTTTTTAAATCCGGATTAAGTGTTAGGCGGAACCTGCTGTTGGAGGTGTGGGCTGCGTCACTCATTAAACCTGGATTAGCGAACGAGCAGAAACTCTGTTGGTAGAGTGGGAACACTATGCTAGGTAGGCAGCCAGCAGAGCACTACACCGTGTTTCATCAGAATGAACAACAAATTTATTTTATTCTTAACCAACTGAAGTAACGATGTAGTACTGAACCCGACTGAGTGGATTCTATTCATGTCCCACTATCACAATCAGCTTCTAATGCATTTATCTAAATATAAAGGTAAAGCAACCCCTGACAAGCCCTGAGGATTCCAGGAGGTCGAGATTCCCAGATTTCAAGATAGTCGGCACATGAGGTGGTAAGTTTGTCAGCCCTACACCCCGGCCGCCTTTACTCCCCAGGAAATATTCCTGGTACTCATTTCTGTTAGAGCCTGAGTCGAAACCCAATGTCACCATCGGAAATCGAACCCGCGATCTTCCGGCACCACCACTTGCCTTGTATCAATATTACTGCCTTATTTTTTCCGTAGCTAATACTAATGAAGTTCACCCTATAACAGGTCACGAAGGCCCAGAGATGAAGTAGAGGTATCGCTCTACTCTTTCTTTAACCTTAGCGATAGATGAGGTGGGTGGTCAACGCCACGCCTCGGCCGCTTTACCTCCGGGAAAGACCTGGTACCCCTTGTGTAGGAGGGGTAGGTGGGCCCCAGGGACGGTCTGAACGGATGCAGAAAATCTCGCCCCCCACCGGCATTCGATCCCCAGACCTTCCAGCCCGTAGCGAGTCGCTATACCGACTGAGGTGCCCCGGCCTACTAGCTAAGATGAGATACGTAAATTAAATTTCATACCATGAGCTTCCTCTTGTGACGTAAGTTGCTGGCTTTTTTTTTTCATCGATATAGACATTTTCCTGAGTTTCCACAGCAAATATGTTTACTGTTGCAGCATTTAATGTACATCTTCACAGTCCAAGTAATGGGGCCTCATTTTGAAACGCGCTTCGTTAAGTTTAAGACCCAAGTTTTGTGGTACGTTACGCCATATCGACTGGTAAATAGTTACCGACGTTGCGACGTGCCTCCATCTTCACCGTTTTCGGACTGCTCTGACTGCTTGAAGCTGAAATTTATGGCTTGCCGTTCTCCGAAATATCTGTAACTTTGTACCAGTCGATACGGGGTAACATACCAGAACACGACTTCCTATTAACGCCACTGTAACACCCGTACGTCTTCAGTAGGTTGACAGTGTATATTAGTGCCATGGTAGGCTATCAAGTGTACCAACTTGATGACATGACCCTTCTGCGGTTTCTATCATGAACAAAGGCAGAGAAGTCTGGCATGATAGTCTTAACCTAAGTCCAGCCTTCCTGGGCGAAGGGCCACAACCGTTATTGCGGGTTGGTTCGCGGGCCGCACTTGTAAACATTACAATAAGTGCAGTTCCTAACCGCCAAAATTTTTGCGCAATTAATGTGTATCCATATATGTAATTTTCAAATGTGGTCACGGAGAGCGGGATGGAACCCCTGCGCTACGTACACCCAGTGCCTTGCGTTAGTGTAGGCATCCGCCGCGGTGTGAGAGGTGTTGGCTCTGCTGGATTGCTTCGCAGTTTGTGTTGATCGTTGCTTACCGACGTTTCGGAACAGCTTAGACTGTCCCGAATCGGCGGTATCCATCTACCAATCAGCGAGGTTCAGTAACCCAGAAGAGGTAAGAACCCAGTCACTGTAATTTAATGTCTAACCACACGTTTTTTATATTTTTTCAGCGATGTTTGAACAAGTGTCTTATGCTAACATTCTGGGCTTTAACCGTACACCATCGGGGTGCCTAAATCATCAATGGAATGCGTGACCCACTTATAAGTATTCATTTCTGAGTCACAAATCGAAAGGTTGTCAGCTGTTTTTATGATGTGCGTCTTGGTAATTCTTAGTTTTTTAACATGGTGGTTAGGAGACCGAAGTACTCGTAATACTTCATCCTTTTCTTCCATGTCAGTGACTTAGTAGCAATTTAAGTTCTGGCTCGTTTTCTGCGCTGTGACGTGACTACTAGTATAGTTTATGCGTTCCCCAAACCTCCGTTGCCTGTACATTGAAAACATACGCTTGGTTGTTAGATACAGAATACTGCGTTGTTCTTGGACTTTACTCCCTCTTGAAACGTACAACGAACTAATAGCAAAATTTATATATTTTCTGACTGTATACGGTTTTCTTGGCTCATTCTTCTTTTTCATTTGTCCCTGTTTCCACCTCGCTCCTCCTTTCACACGACGTTATCTCCTGTTCCAGTCTTCAGGGCATCTATTCCGAACAAGAAGCCCCGTTGAGTCCAACTCATTCCTTGCAACAGAAAGCAATTCGCCAGCTATATATACGTACATTTTTAGGAGAGCCACTTTATCTTAAGGTTTAATTCAAAGTGCATCCCTCATGAAAGATAAGATAGAGCGATGGACGATTTAGTCCACCAGAAACGAGTAGCGAGTAGAGGAAAATGGAATATTTACCAAATGAAAAGTGCGTGTTTGTAGCAATATGAGCTTCGTCATTTTCCGCTTGAGGGATAACACTTTAGATATAAAGAAGACAGAAGATGAATAAAAAGAGGGACAAATCTAGTAGTTGCCTACATGTAACATCACACTCTGCGTTCCTCAGGTTGTAAACTCATTGTCTGGAAAATTTTTGAGTGGTCCTCACCTCTGGACCTTCTTCCTGGTTGGAATCTTAAATGTCGTCTTTGGCACACAAGGAGATTATTTCGTCTCGTTACACCCATCGAGCTCCATATGGTTATTTCGTTTAATGTGGTTATGCGACGTAACTAGAACCATCAGTACCGCGGTTAAGTTTTGTGATGTTAGAAAGTCGTTGCATGATTTCTGGCTTTCGCCGCCAAGTAGATGAGAACTGCGCTCTTCTGGGTTATCACGCAGCGTGTAGTGGTAGTGTGTTGCCGACGTTTCGGGACAACCTATCGATCCCACCTTCAAGGGTCAAGAAGAGCACAGTTTCTTGAACCTTGAAGATGGGACCGATAGGTTGTCCCGAAATATCGGCAAGAAATTACCACTACTTGCTGCGTGATAACCCATAAGAGCGCAGTTCTTACGAAGTCATTGTTACATAACAACAATGTGCAGTTTAATAATTTTCCTTCAACAATAAAGCGCCGTGCCTTTAGCACTAGTTAATTATTTCAGATAGATTTTGCTGTATTAGGAGATATTTTTTCACGTTGTCCTGAAACACTTTAAAGTAAGTTACGTACACACTGGTGTGTCTCAGCATCTGCATGAGGTTACAGGAAGCCAGCATTCTGCATAAAGAATAGCATGTAATGCTGTAGAAGGAATCGGCTAGTTGACCGACGTCACTAGCTGCTGGCGAGATTGATTCCGTGAAAGGGAAGTAATACGTATTTCTACTGACTGTCATGTCGACACTTGTTCTTGGATCTACTCCGTCTCGTATAAAATGGTAAGTGTGGAGGCTATCCTCCGAAAGGAAACTTGCCGGACCGTGAAGATCATGTCTCTTCACAATTTACACTTATTTACGTCGCTCTTCCTACTCTGTGTACCTTCATGGCATGGTGCCTAGGCATACACAAAACTTTATCTTTAACCGTTCATCTAGTTTATTTTATTTTGTAATAGTTTCCTTTCTTCTCCCTGTATCCCCTGTCCTTTACGTTATAAATTTAACCTACGAACTGCGTTTGAACACTTATTTATGAGCCAAAAATAACAGGCGTGGCATTGGCGAGAATATGAAACAATATAATGTGATCGGTTGGCGAAGTTTAAGCTTACGGATACAATAATTATGACACATAGTTAATTTATGGTGATATTACTTACCACTACTGCTTCTGCTACTACTGCTACTACTACTAGTAATAATAATAATAATAGTAATCGTAAGTAGGACTAACTACTAAATTATCATTCGATTATTTTTCCGCACAAGTTGAGCAAAGTAGCCCATGAACTAAATTAACTTTTATCCGTTGCATTGTGAACTTATAGTACTGAAGTAGTTTCTAGGAAAAATTTGTAGGACGCGAAAGATATGCACGATGATTGTAGGCTTTATGATGTCTGCCGGAAGCTACTTGTTTTTAATTTATAAGTCCCTGGATTATGGTGCTGGAACCGCATTTTACCTCGGAATGTATATACACGTGTCCTAAATAGCTGTCTTTAATTTTGTGCAGGGCCATAAGCCAGAGTTTGTGTTAATGAGTTATTCCGATTTAGGGTTTGAGGGTGAATCCCTACACTCGCTGTATAAACATTTGTGCACTGGGTGAAGAAAGTTTGGAACTATTTTGTGTATAGTAGTCGATTCAGACTCTTGACTAGAAAATTCCTACGTTGAAACTAAATTGTTATGTACCAGATTTCAGCACTGTAGAATAGCTTTCAATTGTAGCTGACGTTCTACGTAAAGTCTTTGTTCATTGATGTTATTTCTTCTCCTTCATCTCCTTCGTGTTTGCCTCATTTCGCAGTTCGTCCACCAACACTGCCACTGGTTCCTTTTCTGCCCTTAAAATTCCTCCTCCACACGATCAGCCAGAATTTCTAATCACAGAGCTGTAAACGTACTGCAGATACAAAACTGCTGGTTGCCTATCCATCAGGCATTACGAACTCGCACTTAAGTCAGATGCAGCTCACGTCGAAATGGTTCAGATTTGTGCCGAATATCATGGTACAGAAGTCACAACCTCTGTTTCGTCATCAGGTGCCATGTTCGGGTCTCAGCATCATGGTTGGTTATCCTTACCATTTTTGTGGTTTTCTTGGGATATTTCAGACTAGGGATGAAACAGTACCTCAGATTATTCTTCACTCCACCTTCTTTTCAATCCATTATACATTGATCAATCTATTAATCGTCGCTATATAGCTTGAGCTGAGAGCGTCATTAAATGTACTGCAGGTAAACAAATAATAGCTGTAACACAAGTGTTGCCCGTTTTCTCAGAATAGTACATTGTATTTCGTGTGAGATATTCTGTATGATATTTTGTAGTCAGTAGCTGAAGTGGGTTTGCTGTCGGACACACGTTCAGTGACAGTTCTCCATGTAACTGTGGAGCCCACGCAATCTCCTACCCAGTGAATACTGTGGGGCTTGAAGGTGATCTGATAGCGCCGTGGATAGGATGTGTCGACACTACGTCGAGCTGCCTGTACCCTTTAATTGCTTTACTTCATTCTTACTAAAGTTATTTATTCATAAAGGGTGAACCAAAACTGGTGGAACAAGACTGTTCGGAGAAGCACCGCAGTGGAACAAGACTGTTCGGAGAAGCACCGCAGTGGAACATGACTGTTTGGAGAAGCACCGCAGTGGAACAAGACTGTTCGGAGAAGAACCGCAGTGGAACAAGACTGTTCGGAGAAGCACCGCAGTGCAACAATACTGTTCGGAGAAGCACCGCAGTGGAACAAGACTGTTCGGAGAAGCACCGCAATGCTCCGAACATTTCTACATCCAATAAGCACGCAAGGAGATGTTGAGTCTCGTTCCGTCCGATTTGTATGCCTTGATTCAGGCGAGATGTGACCAGTGGACTTACAAGTACTTCAAACAGTTTATATATAAAACTGAAAAACTTACCGTATGGGGTCGGATGAAAAGTAATGTAGGCTATTACCTTGTGAAATAATTACTTTGTCAAGTAGGCCTTCTTTCTGCACCTTACGTGCTGCGAAAGTAGGTACTGATCATAAGCCTACCTTCCACATACGATGGTCTGCAAAAGTAAGTGCCATTACCGTATGTAGTGGCCTCGAGTCCAGGAACGTAGCAAGTGTCTTTCCTTTCTTTGGCCTCCTCTTGAAATTACCCAAGTTTTCAGAACTTAGAAATAGGCTATAGAGAGGAGTGTGGGACGAGAATTTTCCCTCTATGTAGCAAGCTAGAGGGCCATGGAGTGGTGAGGTAGGGCGGACAGAGATGGGTAGCATTGGCCCACTAGTGTTCCGTTTAATTAAAATGACGCTTTTAAGATTTTTCAATTTTGAATTAAATTGAACTGAGAAAAGAGAAGAAGAAGAGAAAAGAGACAGATCTTCCTTCTACATTTTTCATCCTTTTTCTTTTTTCCTACTCGTGTGTTTTCTTTGTCGGTTTCTCTCTCCGCTTTCTTTCTTGATGCTTTTTGAAAAGTCCCATCAAGGATTTTATGATCCCCTCCCTCATTAATGAAAACAATCCCTCACTCACTTGGCGCCGCTGCTGGGCCCCTCTTGCAACAGTCTCGTCTTCCTGCAGCTTAACACGTGCAACAATAACAATTTGTACCGGTTCTTGCGGGCGAAAGTGACATACATGGGACACTCTTTTGTGACAGTACCTTGCATATATGGCGGTATTGTTGGAGAGTGACAGAGCGGCCTGTTTCCTACATTATCTAAATGTAAGTGTATCATGCGAACTGCACTTCGTGACACAGACAGCGGCTTGTAATTGACAATTGCCAGCAGTAAAGGCAAATAAGTAAGCAGTGACATAATTACTGACCTTTTTATTGACGTACAGAAGCTCATTTAAAGCATCTATTTGTCGTTAACCTAACGAATTGAAACGTGCCAGCGTTAAAATATTTTTCAGCGACAGTAATATATGAAAATTGCACCCTCGAATAAATCAAGAGCAGATTTAATTTGTGCAGAAGTGCTGCCATTTAGTTCAGAAAGTGCAATCTTCCTTTCTGCCACGTAAAAATGTAATTATTAAAATATATGGAAGTGTCTATAATTGTATCCCTTGTATTTTACCAAGGTCAAGGCAAAGTCACTTCTTGCGGGACGTGAGAACGTATGGTGGTGGAGGTGTAACTCCACGAGTTCTTAACCTTGGCACAAGATGTAGGTGAGTAGTTACGTTCACCTGCAAGGCTACTTTGAAATAACAGAAAGAACCCCGGCATTAATTCAGTAGAAGGGTGCGTGGGCCTCAGAGCCGGTCTGTCCGATCTGGGGAAGGAAAAAATGTCTCTTCTATCGCCCTGGAATGAAAACATTATCTGTCGGTTGTCCAGGCAGTAATCTAGTCAGTGTACTAAATGCATTATATAAATCTAGGGTGCTCAGAAGAATATCAGGACTTCACCAGGAGGCTGTACAAAACTGTATAATGAAGAACTCCGTAATTCGTAATGGAACGAAATGTTTTCCAGGTGATGAAGTCGAAGGTTCTGAGCTTAGAAGAACATGTTGCATGCGCTGTACAAATGGGAAAAGCACGCAGTCTCTTCCTCTGAAAATCTGAAGGAAAGCGTTCACTTTGGAGACCAGTTGCAGATAGGGTCATAATATTAAAATGGATCTTCACGAAATGTAATTTGACGATACAGTTTTGGCACTGTCGGAAAACACGATTACCTTGGAGTTCACGTGAAAGCTATGGAACATTTTCGGTAGTTGTTGTCCCTTTGGCTTCTCAAGACAGAACGCCTTTCATATGGAGTTTAATGGTCTTCTGGTTTTTATGCGTAACGTCCGTTAGTAGGTTCGAAAAATCAAGGTTTTACAGATGCAACTTCTTAGTATTGCGTCGTAGTCAGGCGTGTTTGTATATCGTAAAGCTTAAGCCCACGGAGTGTCACGTGCAGCAGTTTAACTGTCCGTACATAATTTCAGACGTTTCTGTCCACTGATTCAGTAATTATCGTCATTAACTCGAAAGATGATCCTGTGTTTCGGACGTGAACAAAATTTGTCTAAAATGGGTTGCGTTCCAGCTAGAGAACTTCCGTTGAATGTGGGTCGCATACCTTTTGAAGACATGTTACCTTACACAATTTCACGAACCTAATGTGGTGCTGAAGATTCTACTCTTCTAGGTTGTTACACTTTTACGATTGATAATTAGTTACCAACGTTTCGGAGGAGTGTAGATCCTCCATCCCCAGAGTCAAACAAACCGTGAACTCCGAATCGCCGGTAACTCAACCAATCGACACGGCTCAACATCCCCGCAAACTTGAATCTTTAGGAATGAGGTCCTGCCGAAAGGTACAGGTGTATATGGAGACTCCACCTGCGCATAACTTTCTTTTGGGGGTTTAGATCTATTGGCCACACTGTAATTAGAACGCCTATATGTACCACACCCCAGCTGTTTCCGGAGTTGTAAAGGAAATGAGTGCACTTGCCCTTTACTAAACATTGCTTCATAACTAGTTATGGCTCCAACAGATTGAAGCTGCCAGTCGGTATATGGAGGTGGTAAGGAAGTCAACCTTACACACAGGCTGCCTTTACCCCCCAGGAGATATCTCTTGTACTCATTTCTGTTAGAGGCTGAGTCGAACCCGCGACCTTCCGGCTTGCAGCGCAATGCCTCAACCAACTGCGTCACCGCGCGCACCATGACTAGCATGGGAGGGCAGAAATGGAAGAACCACGCAGTTTGAATACAACTGTAATATTCATAAAGTGGTATAACTGCGCTGTGTGTTAAGTTTCCGCCGATCCCGGTGACCGCACAGTCTGAGGCTTAGGTCTGCGGCTGCTTGCCTTCTGGGACTGCGGGTTCGAATCCATCCGGGGGCATGGATATTTGTTGTTTCTAAATATTGTGTCTTGTACATGTAAAGACGTCTGCGGCGGGCCGATCCCTCGTCCAGGGGAGTCCTGCCGAGTGTTGTGTGTGGGTGTGTGTGTGTGCGCGCGTCATTGAGTGTGACCAGGTGCAACAGTAACCGTCTACACCTACAATGAGTAGGTAGAAGATTTCGTACTTCATAAAAAAATAGTTGCCGAAATAAAGTGAAGCCAGGTTTGTTTTTAAGTACTTATAAAATTAAAGTAAACTTCTACGCATGTTTAATTAATTGAGCACGTCTGGAGGACGTCTGAGGAAATGGATGTAACTTATAAAGGTACTTCCACGCCCATGCCACTTTAACCCAGAAGGGAGTGCTCCAAAGAGGCCTACCTCTTCAATAGGAGCTGGGTGGGCCCCAGAGTGAGTCTAGACTAAAGAAAGAAGAAGAGTATTAGTTTTGCGACGAATAGAGGTCGTACAGGTCCTCAGCATACTGGTGTTGCTCAGCTGTGTGTTAGTCAAGGGACATTCTATACAGACAGCTGAACAGCTGAACTCGGCGATCTGGTACATTAGAGAATTACTTAGCACCATCCTGAATTTTAACAGTGTTTAGCTTGGTGCTTGACATACACAAAAGAACGTACTGCACTTGAGTTACTATTATTTTGTGTGCTTAGTTATTTGATCAGACTGTTACAGACGAGTTTTGGAGCAGCTTCTTATGATGCTGTATCTAACATCTCTGTTATGTCACATTTCTGTTCACAACTTAATTTACTTCTGTTTTTTTCCTCTTGTACGTCACTTTTTTATTATTTTTACCCTTCATCTATATTCTTGAACGCTCGTGGATGTTTGTTATTTGATGACGGAAGAGAGACGGAATGAGAGAAAGAAGTAGGTAAGAAAGGAAGAAAGAAACAATAAGGCACAAAAAATTGGGTAAACGTGAAATCGTATGCAGAACTGAGAAAAGATTTTAGTGTCTGGTTTTGACATGACGCAGAAGTTTGTTCATATTAATAAGTTACTGATGTTTGGGACGATGAAGTGGGGAGGGGGCTTGGATGTTGATGGGAGAATTTCTGTTTCCCTGTAGAAGCAGAATACTAATCTCTTGCTGTGTGCAGACTTAGGTCTAAATAACAAGGCTGACTTCTGATATGTCAAAGAGGAGGAGGAGATGAGGAAGAGGAGGAGGAATAGACCGTAGAGGGGGAGACCTGGTTTCCGAGATGATGAATGCCCTGGCTGGGAAGAACTGTTGACTGGAGAAAGGCCACAGTTGTGAATGGCTTAGGACATATATTAGTTACTGTGAAATTTGTAGGAATATTCCACATGTCCAGTCTTAGGTCCACCGGTATTTCTCGTAACATTCAAAAGATATAAAACGTTTCAAATTCGTATCTTTTTTTTTTGCTGCTCTTGTGTAATGAATGTAAAGGTAAAGGTAAATCGCCCCATAACATCCCATAGGAGGAACGGAGCGGTACGATACGTTATAGCTCTACTCATTCTTAATCTTTGCGCTAGTGAGTGGCCAACTTAACGCACCAGCCGCTTTTCTGCCAGGAAAGAGCCCCTGTAACCATTGTATAGGAGGCTGGAAGGACCTCAGGGGAATGGACAAGAAAAAGACCTCTTGCCCCTCACCGGGATTCGAACCCCAGACTGTGCAGCCCGTAGCAGTAGCTACCGACTGCACCATCCTGGCCCTTGTCGGTCGGTGATGAGTTCGTATAATTCGTATCTGAATTCGAGTGAGGTCGATTTTATAGTCGCTAAAGACGTTTCGGAAAAGTAGCCAAGTAGTAAGTTTTGTTTGCCCGTGGGCTAGGTTATCCTATGCATTGTGGCGTATAGTTGCAATTACACAATTCATGACCTCCTTTTCAGTTAAATTATTTCCATTTTAACGAAGTCATATATCAGAGTCCCCGGATAAGTTAGTCAAAAAAGTCTCCTTTCTTTTTTATGCCTTTCGGAGATCACTGGTTCCATTCCTGCGTCAGACGGGTCATTTCGCTGTCCCTCTATTTCTCCTGGTGAAATCCATTCTAATATTGTCCTCCCGTATACTCTATTCAAATTTTAAGTTTTCAGACCAAAATTTCGCATCCACTGCCTCCCGATCATGTTTGCTACGTACCTCTCCCATCTCATGCTCCTCGAATTGACTGTCATAATAATAATAATAATAATAACCGGTAAAGATACGAATCTGTGAAGCTGTCATTGTGCATCCCCCCCCTCCCCCATATTTCTGTCACACTGTAGATCGAGTCCAGAAATTCTTAGCGTGCTGATCACAACTCCTCCAGTCACAATTTACTCACACACCCTTCCCCTAATGTAAAAGGCGACTTTCGGACCCATAAAAAACAAGAAGTAAAATTGTTTTTTTTAAATTTTAATTCAACTTTTTTTTTTAAATAACAGCCGGCAGGACGTCAGATTGTGGTAGCAACAATCACAGATTTAATCTGATTTTAATTTCTTCCTGGATGTAATTTTGATTTGTTTTTATCTTTCCCAAATAATTGAAAGTCTGTTGATTATTAAAATTCTGTACTGCAGTGTCGGGGGGCCGGGTAGCTCAATCGGTATAGCGACCGACTACGAGCTGGACGGTCCGGGATCGAATCCCGGTGGGGACGAGACTTTCCGCCCGTCCAGACCGGCCCTGATGCCCACCCAGCCTCCTGTAAAATGGGTACCGGCTCTTTTCCGTGGGTAAAGTGCGGCCGGGACGTGCTGCTGACCACTCACCCCCTTATAGTGCCGCGGTCATGAAAGAGTAGAGCTATACGTCTATCCACCCTCTGGGCCACACCGGGCCTGTAACGGGATCACTTTACTTTACTTACTTTATTTTTACTACAGTGTCGGGACACCGCGTGACAAGATCAGTACTTCTGCCTTTACTTCTGGACTACCCGTACTGTTTGTTACGTTCTTCGTTGGCACTTATATTAATCCAAAGTAAAGTTATCGGCATAAGACCGTAACCCGAGTAGTGCAGGTCAGTTCCATCATCTCTTGATTTTTTGGACTTTCGTAATGGAATATTCACAAGCAGAATTGACTATAATAGGTGGAGACTTGACATCGTGCTGCTTGCTGCTTGATGTAATAATCCTGGATTTTCAAACTTTAGGGTTATTTGACCGTGCATCGTCCTCATGAAATAAAGTGAAATGTCAACTTGATGCAACTAGGTAATTTTTTTGATATATTCTTAGCTCATGTTTCGGGTATATAAGCCTATCATCAGGGGCGTTAGATGTTGAGTTGGAGCATATGGATTTCTGCACCGAGTTTTTGGATGGGTGGTGGTCTTGACAGCCGCTGCGTAGGTCGTGTGTACGGTTTGGATGGGGCAGAAAACCATATACTGCAACTCAACGTCTAATGCTCCTGATGATGGGCGTATATACCCGAAAAAGGTCGATCTAAGAGTACATCAATAAAATTACCTGGTTCCATCAAGTTGGTATTTCACTTTATTTCCAGCATTGTCAGTCTGTACTCTTCAAGTGTTGGAATAATCATAACTTTATTTTGTGTGCTGTCAGCCTGTTACGCCCATTCTTCAACAGGCCTGTTACGATTCCAGACTTGTGAATCGAGCCGGAGAACAAAACTGCTATGTGTGTGGCAACTGAGGTATCCGACTGTCTAATAACCCGGTCCATCCCAACAGGAAGTGGCCAGTTCTTAGCACAACATAAGTGAAAAAGCGAGGATCGCTGACTGGTACCAATTTTACAAGTGCTATAGTTTGGGAAGAACAGTGAGCAGTCACTGTGAACGGAAGCTGTGATACTTGTCAATAGAAAGATTTAACTTGACGTTTTGAGAGCACCATGTTTCATTAATAGGTGTATTCAAAACTGACGCCCATTTCGAAATTACATGCAAAACGTGAAACCAACTGCATAAAAAACTTCGAATAGAGGCCTCGAGAGGCTAACCAATTATGACGTTGAAATCCATTCATGCGTCCAAAATTTACAGGAAATAGGCTGCTCCATATTTCGGGAACAGCCAGTGAGACTTATTTATATTTGTAGAAATGCAGTGTGAATTTTTTTTTTCACCGAGCCCTAAATGATATTGTCTTTTATCAATCGGAAGAGGTGCCCTTGTGTTAGGATGTACTTGTTAAGTCTTCGAAGAGATAATTATTAGCTACTTTGCGAGTGTTAACACGAAGGTAATTTGAAAGTTTTCTTGCCGCAAATTTTAACAGGTCCATTCGGATTATGGCCAGCCGTCATGTTTCAAATTTGCGTTAATAGCAAATCAGAGACAAACTAGGCTTTACTGAATAACGGAGTGTAAAATTTGTATTTGTACCTTCATGAATGTAACATAAAAACACCCGATATGATAGATGTACACAGGTATGCCGAACGGTCAAACCTACCTGCAAGGGCAGAATTGGGCACAGCTGAGACAGTTCCTTGAGGAAACAGTTCGCTGGCGTTGCTTTTGGCAAATGTCGGAGACTGGGCTTAGACTAAGTAGCCTAAGCAGTCTTATGTAAAGAGGGATCGCGTCGGAAGAAGAATATTACTTGCGGCTGTTACTGTGGGCTCACTTCTGGTTACAGAATGTGATATTCTTCTGTGTTTTTCGTATTCCCTCTTTGCGAGCGCATTAAGAAAGAAGCGGGAGAAATGATGTAAGGAACGAGGACCATAATTTAATTTCCGTTACAGGCAAGAGTTGTGTACGTTGAGCAATGCGGGATAAGAATCAACTTAATGTTTTATAAAGGTTTAATGCATCTACGTGGTATCTAATTGCCCGCATTTACTTACAAAATCACCTTGAGAAGAAAAAGAAATATTTAGTGTTCATCGTAATGGGGATGGAAGAGGAATGATGGAAAGAGTGATTTAGTGACAAATGTAGCTGTTCTTAGCCGTCATTCGGTTCATAATGCTGAAATGCTACCCATTGGCAGCGCGAAATGTACAGTGACGTTAAGTTTGCTGCTGAATGGTGCACAGTGTACCTAAGGGCACTGTTACAGTGTAACATCTTAGTAATTAACCAACTTAATGAACAAATTTTTGTTTTATAATAAGTTTATTGTATGCCTCGACATGTTTCGAGCACTATGTGCTCTTCATCAGGAGGTCAAAATTGTATTATACAGCATCTAGTATAATACAGTTTTGACCTCCTGATGATGAGCACATAGTACTCGAAACATCTAGAGGCAATCGATAAACTTATTATAAACAATAATTTGTGCATTAAGTTGGTTAATTACTAAGATTATACTGAGATGCACGGTCAGCAAAACATAAAAAAAAAACAATGTAACATGTCTAACACGAGATCTGGGTCGATTTAAGTGTACCTTTATCTGAGAGCGGCCTTGTCCTACAGTTAGACCTTCTAAAGTTTCTTTAATAAACTGAAAAATGAAAGAAAATAAGTGAAAGCTAAGAATTCATAAGGAAATTGTCTGTCTGAATAATTTGACCTAATGTATTGTTGATTGCTTCTTGTTCGTGTGATTTTTTTTCATACTATATTACTCTGAAATTTTCTGATGAGAATGAAAATTGCTGTTACAAATGGGAAAGAATTAAGGCCAAGCGTGCGCGGTAAAGTTCAACTTACTACTGGAAGAAATAAGTAAAAAATGAAGTTTGAAGTGTGTAAAAGTAAAGTACAAGTTACTCCTGTGTGCTTCTTGAAGGCGTATGGGGAAGTGGAGATAGAGCTCCGCGCTTATAACTCTGGCGCAGTGGGGGAGTTGCAATACATACTGTCTGTAAGAGCGAAGTGTAAACCTGCGCACATAAAACTTTGATTTTGTGTTTACTGACTTGGATCAAGAATGCTTTAAGTGTACGGTGGATATGTTGTGGAAAGTGCTGACTCTTTTCATTCCCTCAAAGCAATCTTAATGCTGTAGAAGTGCAGGGTAGCTTCTTATTGCAGAAAGGTAGTTTGAAAATCTCCAAACTTTCCACAAGCAGGCAAACAGTAGGTGAACAGTGAAGGTCTTACTGGTCCATTAAGGTTTCCGTATATTAAGAGGTTAAAAACTCAAGTTATTGTTGGTTGTCAGTATTAATGCATTGAAATTTAGAAGAATAATGACTGGAATTTGATTTGTAAGTCTTGCTTTATTTTTTAAGAATGGCAGTACGACATTGAGAAACTTGTCACTGTTTTTGGTCGTTGCTTTTTCTTGTATTAAATACGCAGAATTCCAGTCTATAAAGTGGTGACCGAAACACACTGTACCAGTTATTGTTAGAACGCACTGAAAACTGAAAAACTAATGGGGATGGTGCAACTCTTCTGACCCCGTGCCACCGTAAGCCTTCCAACATAGAGATTCTCATGCAATTTGCACGAAGCCTATTACAGCTTCAATACTTTTACGCTATTTGAGCCCGGCGGGCCACGGCTTGCACATCACGCCTATAGTGTTTCACTGCAATCGGTTGATAGGTAAAAGAAGGTAAATCAATCCCATTACAGGCCCCAGGTGCCCAGAGATTTCCAGGAAGTTAAGGTTCCAGGATGGTGGTAAGGCTGTCAGCCTTACGCACCGGCCGCCTTTACCCCCAGGAAATGCTCCTGGTACTCATTTCTGTTAGAGGCTGAGTCGACCCCAGGGCCATAGTGCGATCGG
>Ga0136643_10004391_pt1 | contig 19424 bp, 13 predicted proteins | sample TergutLab28metaG_FD_96883 | JGI IMG/M metagenome (GOLD analysis project Ga0136643, IMG submission 96883) | Labiotermes labralis P1 segment gut microbial communities from Petit-Saut dam, French Guiana - Lab288 P1 (version 3) (version 3) | ecosystem: Host-associated > Arthropoda: Insects >...
TCTCCAGGAGGTGGGATGTGGGTATGTGGACTGGATTGGGTTGGCCCAGGATAGGGATAGGTGGCGGACGCTTGTGAGTGCGGTAATGAACCTTCGGGTTCCATAAAATGCGGGGAATTTCTTAACTAGCCGCAAACCAGTTAGCTTCTCAAGAAGGACTCTGCAACATGGAGTAAGTAAGTAAGTAAGTAGTTGGCTTTCTGCCCTGTAGAATGACGTAGTTTTCCCATTGAAATTTAAACAATTATCCACCAAAATATAAAGCAAATATTTCTGGGAGACCCAGCCTTAAGAGTCTTGGCTGAACAGTTCGAAATGTTAATTAGTATTTGGAGTCACCGTGACTGAGCGAAAGGTGAGCGATTGTGGTTGGGAATATTATAATATTCCGTGGATTTCTCGTATCAAGCAAAGTTTTGAATGATGTCCTTTTATGAGAAGGCAAGCTGTATTTCAAGTTCTAAAGGCGGTGACTGTGAAGATTAATATATTTTGCGATGTGAATTCGTGCAGATAACAGCAATGTAACAATGTTTCGTAAGAACATATTGCCTCCGTCTTCAGGACAGAGAATCAAAAGAAGCGGAGCGTAGTGGAATTTTGTTAAGTCTGTGCTGTGCTCTGTTTGCTTCACTCTTGTAATCTGACAAAGGCATCATTACTTTCGGCCGAAATGTGGGTGCAAAGATACCAAACGAAACAGCGACACGAACCTGACGAGAGTAATTTTCATGATGGAAAGCTAGTAATTACAACTAATTACATTTGTTTATACATTTGAGGACTTTGAAAGTCCTCTGCCAAATTTTATTCCAACATTCCCGGTTGGACACTTCGGAAAGTAGATCACAAATACCTGGAAAGTGTGAAATGTGATGTTTGCAGAAGAATGGAGACAGTCAGTTGGATCGATCATGTGAGAAATGAAGAAGTGTTACAAAGAGTCAAAAAGGAAGACGAATATCCTACAAAAAAGGATAACTGGACGTGTCATATCTTGCGTAAGAAATGCCTTATAGAACACGTTATTGAAGGAAAGACACAGGGAAGTTTGGAAGTGACAGGTACACGAGGAAGAAGACGTAAGCATCTACTGGATGACCTAAAGGAAAAGAAAGGATACTGGAAATTTAAAGCGGAAGCACTATATCGAGCTCTGTGGAGAACTCGTTTTGGAGAAGGCTACAGATCTTTCGTAAGACAGTTAACAGAATGGATGTTTGATTGCTCCTTGGATATATTCATTTACCATCAATGCCATGTAGTCTAGACATGGGCAATAACACCACATAAGCTACAAAAACTGTAATTTAGATTCTCTTAAATGGATTAGACCAATGACCACTATAAAATACAGTCTTTATTCTTCCGTCCTTTGGAACACTTTGGCGAAACCTGAACAAAAAATGACACCTTGTCGCAGTATATCGCAGACCATATTATCTGTAACTCATTCCTACTGTTCATCAGTTTTGTGTAACTTGTCGTCATGAAATTTTAAATGAACAGAGCAGAAGCACGCATTTGTTGCAACCGCACATACGGAATCAAAACGATCGAAATCCTTCAACTGAAGCTAATGACACACATCTACCTGAAACAGAGAATATTCTGTTTGCCAAGAACATGCGACTCCATCAAATATTAAAATATTAGCCTCTGTGTCTTTTGCTGCATTGTGAGTTATGTTCAAATACTGAACGGTAAAAGCGGTTTCATTTACCACACATTATTTTACTAGAATATTTTTAATAATACTCTTAAATTTCTATTTGGAAGTCAAAAGTTTCTTATTTTTCAAATAAAGCCTATGTTGTTCAATATCTGATTCTTCCTTGTCGTATGGCACTAGGGATCAATAATAATTCGCCCCTATCTTATGGCACTAGGGACAAATAACGATACGTCCATGTCGTATGGCGCTAGAGATCAATAATGATTCATTCCTATTGATTGACACCAGAGGCCAATAATGATTCGTTCCTATCTTATGGCACTAGGGACCAATAATGATCCGTCCCTGTCGTATGGCACCAGAGATCAATAATGACTCATTCCTATCGAATGGCACAAGAGGTCAATAATGATTCGTTCCTATCGCATGGCACCAGAGACCAAATATGATTCGTCCGTGTCGTATGTACTCGAGATCAATAATTATCCCTTCCTATTGTATGGCACTAGAGGCCGATAGTGATTCCTTCCTATCTTACGGCACTAGAAACAAATGATGATTCGTCCCTGTCGTATACACTAGAGATCAACAATGATCCATTCCTATAATATTGCACTAGGGACCAATAATGATTCGTCCCTTTCGTATGGCACTATAGCACAAAAATGATTCGTCCCTGTCGTATGGTACTAGAGATCAACAATGATTCTTTCCTATAGTATTGCACTAGGGACTAATAATGATGCGTCCCTGTCGTACGACACTATAGCCCAAAAATGATTTGTCCCTGTCGTATGGTACTAGAGATTCATAATGATCCGCTCCTTCCGTATGGCACTAGAGATCAATAAAGATTTTTAGGCTACCAAAACATTTACTTTGTCTCTTATTAAAAAGAAGGAGAACTTTTAAATACAATAATTCTGGTACAGTGTTTTTTGGTACAGTGTTTTTTGGTACAGTGTGTTTTCTATATTACACGCCGTGGAAATTCGAGTTGGTTAATTTCGTCCTACAAAGTCAGATGTTAGGCGCATCTTGTTTATTGTACCTGGACAGTGCTACGGACGATATTGGTGTGGATGGCCCACCGCCAGCAGAAGTGGGCTTCTTAGAAGGAGGAAATAGTACGACTCTTGCGGAAATTACACACAGAAATTTTCCACAATATTTTCCTCATTAGCCAGTAGTAGGATGACAAAATTACAAAAAGTGAGATTGACAGGGGAAGTTTTATGCCCTCCAGAACACAGCATTTCTACAAAGTGTCGATCGGAAACCACCAAAGGAAGATACAACCTGGAAGACCGAAGTGTAGATGGTTTAATATTATAGTTGCAGTGACTAGGTCGCGGACGGACAGCCGAGGAGTCGATGTAATATTTGCTGCCAGAGCAATGCACTTAGCTCATGTTTAAAGCCGCCAATTCGGTTCTGAAGTCCACTCAGCCTCCTATGTAGCAGGTAATAAATAGATGTTGTTTCATCTAAGATACAAGAATTGGGGCATGAAGCCCCCACCTAGTGTCGAGGTAAGAATTAGTGGAGTTAAACTTCCATTCCCATACACCTTCACTGTGGGAACAAGGACCTTCGGTTTGGAAACACTCAAGGCCATGGAAAATGCCAAAATTAATAGACACTTTTTTTAAATAATTTTTTCTTAAATAGTATTCAACTAAATTTTTACTGCCTAAACATGTAATGTTGTGACTGAGTAACGTATTCTTTTGTTTCGCATACGGATTGCACGATGCCATAAACAAGAAGACATAATTTATGAATCTACACCGACATAAGAACCACAAATTCTGTGAGCTAATTTTTTAAATGGTCAGTCGAAAAGAATAATTGACGGTTAGTTAATCTAACTTATTTCAGGGTACAGTGGAATTTAACTATACATGAAGTCAAACATCACCCTATGAAGATGTAGGAAATGAACATAGCTCCACGCATTCTTAACCTTGGAGATGGATGGAGATGAGTAATTAGTTCCGAGTTCCAGCCCCTTCCCTGCATACGCAGCTGCGTAGGTCCCAGAGCCTGTCCGCACGCAGTAGCTAAGTGAAAAATGCTTCCTCTCGACGGGAGAACGGCAGGTAACCTTCCCGTAGGTCGAAAGTTTATTTCTACTGAGGCAGCTATTTCGGTCACTAGAAACTAAACATATCCACGGAAATATCCATCAGGGTATCCTGTTTTTCGAAGTGTATTCGAAAGGAGGGGTTTCTGCATCAAATTGGAATTTCTGAAAATTTTAATTTAAATCTGAAAAGCCGTTCCCAAGCAACCTCAGGCTCTTTTGAACGTAGAATTTACCCTATACTAAATTCGTTATTCAATGGAAAATTGTAAGATAAGATCATAGCACGCTTTATGAATGCCGTTCCTTAGTACGTAATAATTAGTATATGCTTCTGTCCTTTGGCCATTATCAGGGGACTCACTTTACGGTGAAATCATTGCATATTGTCGGAGGTTTTAAAGTTTAGTGACAAATTTCAAATGAGTTCTTTAATGATTTTCCAAGGAATTAACAGGCAGCGAAGAAGGGTTGTCATACGTTTTTCTATGACGATGTGATTTTGAATTAAATTCCCCTCGGTCTATGTACCTCCCTATTGTCAGAACTCCAAATTTCACTTTCGCACAAAACACAGGCACAAGTCTAGTTTTGTATACTTCAATTTTTTTTGCGCTTTTATAGCAGACAGGAAAGTAGAGAACTCTTAACAAAATTTCAGCAAGAATTCCCAGAATTTAATCTGTTCTTAATTTATCCATGAATTAAATTTTGATCTGTTAAGTTTAATATAGAATATATTGCTCCAGCAATGTATGAAAAATATCCTCGCTCCAAAATATGAACCCAATTTACAAATGGCTTCGTGAAAGAGTCATAAATCTTCCAGCAGGCAATTCTGAATTACTTCGTAACTAGTTATGTGGGTAGATGCTAAATATTTTGTGTTGTGCTTATAAGGATAGACAGTGAAAGTCTGTTCGTTGTTTGTTTTACCCCATGCAGACCTACAAGCTAGTTAAGACACTTAATGAATCTTTCGAAAGCGTGGGAATTTGTAGACAAGCACGGAGAACGTCTGATCATATTAATTTACTTCTTCATACTTACATTTTAACGTGTGAAGCTATACTGCATTTGTGTAGTATTGAAAGCATTTCCTTTCTTAGAGAAAACACATTTTATCTTCATTAAAAAATCAAATGTGTTAATTCTGTTTAAGGAAATAATCGTTGTGTATTCTGATAAAAACATTTGTACACACACACACACATACACACACACACACACATACACACACACACACATACACACACACACACATACACACACACACACACAGACATAAATGTACATACATACATACATACACAACTTACATACATGCATGCATGCATACATACATACATACATACATACATACACAGCTTACATACATACGTACATACACACAGACATAAATATACATACATACACAGCTTACATACATACATACATACATGGGAACCACGCTGGCACAGTGGTTAAGGTGCTGTGCTACAAATCAGAAGGTCGCTGGTTCGATCCCAGATGGTGTCATTGGAATTTTTTATTGACATAAAATCCTTCCGATCGCACTATGGTACTAGGGTGGACTCAGATACATGGTCTGCATAACTAAACACACATACATACAAACAAATACACATTACACACACAATTCATTCCTACATACATACAAACACTAATATATAAACATACATGATATATACCGTACATATATTAGACACATACATCACATACATTACGTCCATCCATCTATCGTGTGATTAAAATACGCAGTAGTTTCTATACAAAATCAGGTGGTAAGCACAATTACCATTGAACTTTAAAGAAATAAGCTTTCTTGCACATATTTATACTTACATAATTGTGGCATAAATTTATATTTTATTGTCTTTAATTGTAATTTAGAGGTGCTGTAGAAAGTTTTAATTTATGTCTCCTGTAATATCCACTGAAGTCCTTCACCAAGCTCACAAAGACATAAGTTACTGGAGAGTGTAATCAACGAGTCTTTATTCGCACAATGAGGTAATGAATCACTGAAGATTGCAGCTACTTAACGTGCAAGCAACCAGCATTGCAGCTTACAGAATTTCATAAAATGTAAGGCTATATAACATGTAAGCTGGAATTGTTATAAATCAGACTGCAACAAAATGACATAAAATAATGCATTAGGAATTTTGGAATTTGACGTTTGTTATCTTGAACAAGTACCTTCCTCCAGTATAGCTATAGAATTGGGAAACATAGTGTTACTAAACATAGATTACACTGTGAAATTTAATGGCATGAGACCTGCTCACTTCTAGATCTTAGCACCTGTAATTTTCAAAACGTAAATTAGAACGTTGAAATTTATTGAGCAGTTTGAAACATTTTGACATGATATGTTACATAATAACTGAAAGTAAATTTCGCACCTTACAAATAACGCAGTGCCTCTCTATCACTACGACCTATAAGTTGACCGTATGTAGGGTAGTAACTGCTGTTTATTTTAAGAATCATTTGAAAACCCCTATTGCGAGAAAAATGTTTAAATCTTTAATGCTGAATCAGGTGTTACGTAACGTAAACACAGGAATTAATATTAGTCAATGCACAATAACTAAACGCATTGAAACTTACGGATTGTAGTTAACACGTTTTGCATGCAATTGTACAGCTCACACAAAAATGAACTCTTTAGCTGTATGCAACAAGGGATCCTAATCTCAAACTAAATGCTCTGTGGTATAAACTTAACAGTCTATTACGAAAATAGGTATTTAGAATTTTAGCCAAAACCTCAAATTCCACCGGACAGCGGTAAAGATTGAGCAGCATGATACCAGCTTGTACCACCTGCATTGACGTTTAAACAAGACAGGCAATATACGTTTAACGTAATATGGATGCGCGTTTGCATAACCATTGTTGCCCTGTGAAAGTAATCAATATTGCATACTCTGAGTGTGTACTTATAGTCGTAGTTATCCAGTATGCAAAGTGCATGGGCCACATTTTTATTGTTATCTGTGACCCGTTTGACTGTACCATATTTTTCCACATTATGTCACAAAGGTATGATCTTGGGGGGAAAAAGTTAAAGAATACAAAACACGTGTTTTTTATTTCCTCTACTACGTTTGTCTGAAATATTTTTCTTTCTATGAAGCACTCCGCGATATATTTTCATAAATGTTCGTAGGAATACATGCTAAGTGCCCGTTATTCCTACAATATCATAATGAAACATATTTTTTCTCGAAAAAATTTCGAAACATACTTAAATATCAAATACTATGAAAATCTGTCCAGTGGGAGCCGAGTTCCTCCATGCGGACGGACAGACATAACGAGGTTAAAAGTCGCTTTTCACAATTATGCGAACGCCCCTAAATTCTCTGAATTTTGTTCCGATGGTGGTTTTTTTGTGTTTGCTGTGATCCTCATCATCAACAGACATTATCTCCCCATACAGCATTAACCGGTTGGTCTACATAATGAAGGCTGTGAGTGCTTATTCTGAGGCAGAATCTGATTTTTTAAATATAATTATGATAAATTGCATGATGTAGAGGATTAAGATAATACAGCAAACAGGCGCACACCCACAATCATATATGTGTATGTATATATATATATATATACATACACGCAGCCCTTTAAGCAGGGAGAGCCCGCAAGTTTCATTGAAACTTTAAACACTGCTCAGTGCTCATTTAGGTTGTAAAGGGCGGACTGCCTGGTTGATATTTAATTGAACTGAGCCATGCTATCGCATGTTATGAACGCGTTATCTGTCCACAATCAGGACAGTAAAATTTTGATTTCTGATAGGCTCTGTTCCTAGTACAGCTGTGCCAATGCAAAATGCATATTGACAAAGGCATGCAACATTAAGAGAACCCAGCTGCTACTTTACTTCGTCTCCTTGATACGTTGTCCTAGCGTTATTTCAGTGACACTCTGTGATAATTTTAACCGTATTTTGGAAATATAATAAATTAACGTTTGCTTATTAACATGCGTCCGTTTGCGTTTCGAATACGTTAACGTTACAACTGCATTCCGACCGACTGCTGTAATCGTCAGTAATGACTGACGTTGCGCAAGACGTTAAACACTACACTTAAGAGTCACAAACAGAGATCTTGCAGACCTAACCGCGGTGAACCTGCAGCTAGGGACATAGCGGACCTCCGAAACCTTTGGTTTTTCCAAACTTTGATTACTGATGGCCACAGAAAACTTTATTTCAGGTTCAGGTTCTCTTTAAAAAAAATAAAACAAGTATTTCATATATATCTGTGCACGCATTCGGAAACATGTACGATATCTATTGGCGGCACACATTTCATTGATACGAAAATTGATTGAACCAAACGCATCGAAACAATAATTCGTGTTTATTTTTGATAGGGATAAAAAATATGCAATTCTTCGCAATCGTGCTATAGACTGCAGATCGTTTCGACTTCTGATACCATAGATATTGCGATGAACGTTCTACTACCCACAGAACAGCTTAACTTAAGGAGCTCGGCCCTTTCATGGAAGTTGGAAAGTGATCACAACTGGACCCTATCCGCATACATATCAACATGGTCACATGGACCGTGTCGTCGAAAGCATTTTGTGGTGAAAAAAACATTTGATAAAGAATACGAATAAGCAAGCCACCTCTTATATCCTCGGTTACCTATTCTGTAATTTAACCGTACTGCATGTCCATGCCATTTCAGAATAACAAAAGGTACTGTGAATCAGCTTTTGGGAGGAAAGTATTGAAAGGGTTAATAACTCGTTCCACACACGATTCGTGGCAAAAATTTTACGTATACAAATCACTGGAATGCAATTTCCTGAATCTCATTTTTATGGCGACGTTTATGACGGCCATGTGTCAGTTCGTTTCTGGTCACGTGACGTTGCGTGTGGAGCTGCTGTGCAGACAGATGGCTTGCCGACCCAACCAACCACACAAGAATCGAGCGTGAAAGTCTATACACCAGGGGTAAGCGGAACAAATTCTGCTTTTGTAACTGATTATGCTATTTATTTTATGTTCAAATGAAACCGTAACACCGGTTTTTAGTAGGTATTATATATATATATATATATATGTGTGTGTGTGTGTGTGTGTGTGTGTGTGTCTATGGAACATAAAACATTCTCGTTTTTAAGAATAAAAGTACTGATTCATGAAATGTGTAACACAAAGTTAGAAAGAGGAGTCGCGCATTTATTTTTGAGCTAAATGTACAACATAGGTGAATATTCAAACCACCCAACCGAGAAGGAAATCAGGAATGAAATGGCGAGAGAAATAGAGCACCAGTCCTCTATTTGTACGTTACTCTAAAAAAAAACTCACCAGCGACAACACAGTATGCTCAATGCAACAGTGAATTAAGTCTAGTTTTAAAATTTTTCTTAAAAATTTTGGAGTAAATCAATTATGCCTGTCGGTAACGAAGTTGAAAGTTGTGGACGGCATAACTTACAGTTTTTTATAACACGCTTTTAGCGCGACGATGTAAGCAACTAACAAGATGCAACAAATTCCGTTTATTGATCTTTTTAAATCAGCTCTACATGTTTCAGGTGACAAACTCGCCCATCGTCAGGAGCACGTTTTGACTGTATATACAGCTTTTGGTACAACGCACCGATATTGCTGCCGACCGGTGACAACCTTGTCGCCCGAAACATGTAGGAGGGGGGCCCAAAAATAACGAGAATTTTTTATGGAGGGGAGAGAGGCGGTACTTCCGTCTGCTCCCGCTTGGTGCGTGTACGTGACTGCCCTCCGCATCAATTGGCCATGCGGCGTCCTGGAGGAAATGTCTACAGGGTCTGTGTGATTTTTTTTTGAGCTTCTGTCATTGTTTTCTTCGATTTTTCGATGGCAGACTTAAAAGAACAAAGTGTTTGCATCAAGTTTTGTTTACTTTTGGGGAAAACAGCAGCAGAAACTGTCACAATGCTTCGAGAGGCTTTTAAAGAAGAAGCTTTGAGCCAGGCAAGAGTTTACGAATGGTTTTCTCGGTTCAAACGTGGTGACATGTCCCTTGAAGACCAACCGCGATCTGGGCGTCCTTCAACAGGTAGAACCGACGAAAACATTCAAAAAATTCGCAATGCGATAATGTTTAATCGTCGTCGAACAATCGACGAGTTAGAAGCATTGACTGGAGTTTCGTGGAGCTCATGTCAACGAATTTTAACAGAAAAACTTCACATGAAACAAGTTGCTGCGAAATTCGTTCCTCGCTTGCTCTCGGAGGATCAGAGAGCCAATCGTTTGGATGTGTGCCGTGAAATGAAAGATCAACTGAAAACTGATCCAGACTTTTGGTCCAAAATCATCACATTTTTCCTGTTTCCAAGAATGAAGAGGGACCTTAAAGGAAAGCGTTTTCAGAGTGTAGAGTAGGTGAGGGAGAAAACGGCGGAGGCACTGAAGGTTATCACTTTGCAAGAGTTCCAGAACTGTTTTGAACAATGGAAAAGGCGGTGGGATAAGTGTATTTATTCTCAAGGAGAGTATTTTGAGGGTGATTAAATTTTGAAAATGTTCAGAGAAATACACGTTTTTTAAAAAAAATCTCGTTGTTTTTGGGTCCCCTCTCGTAGAGCTGATTTAAAAATATCAATAAACGAAAATTGTTGCATCTTGTTGGTTGCTTACATCGTTGTTCTAAAGATGCACGGTCTCACAAACATCAAAAACACATTTAGCGACTAATCTTTAATCACACATTTATCGTAAGATCCTATAATTACTCAAGAAGAAATTCGTCACAGAAAAATTAATTAAGACCCGGAGCATGAATTTATGATTAACGGAATAAAAATCCTAATTTTATCCCGCACAATAAAAGCATTTCTTCCCATTACAAGAAAAATATATTAATTGTGATACCCATGCGAAATAAATAATTCACACAGACTTTAAACGCAAAAATTTCTGCGCTTTGAATATTTAATAGAGAAAAATGACAAAAGGGAATGTGATACAGTCGGTGGCATTATGTGTGTATACGTATATCCTGCCGGTGTCCTTTTAATTGTGTGTAATTTTGGCTTTTGACCGAACAGAAAACAAATTTTAAAATCTTATGTGTTTTATATTAAAAGATGTTGAGAAATGCCGTATTAACAAGTGGTAGACGAATGACACGTGTTTAGTGCATATCTAGCACAATTAGAAAACTTTCATCGGGAACAACATTTAGAAAAACAGAAAATGAATGGGTTCCTTACTCATAAATAACCATGGAAATATTGTAATAACTTCAAAACACAGCGAACAACCGGCATTTTGTGTTTGTTGTTGTTGTTGTTCAGTCACATGTCACTGTCGACTATATAAAAATATTCAGTGTTGCAAAACAATGATTTAACATTAAATTCAATTCGCAGACAACAGTTCCAATTATAAGTACCAGTTTTTAAAAGAAATTATATTCCATCTATTTTGCACTATTTTCGTGCGTTACATATACACACTGCACTGAAATAAAAGTATGTTCGTTTGCTTGTGGCCTTCCTAGACGTGACAAAACAAATTGTAATGACATACAGGTCGTTGCACGATATTTGGGGAAAAACTTATTGCACATAAAGTGTGTTTTTTGTGCTTTTATTTACAACTTCTCTCTGAAACATTTCACGCTCTAACGGGAATTCAGCGAGATATTATCATGAGTGTACAATGATCTAATATACCCGTTATTCTTGTCCGATTTTAATGAAACTTGAATCTTGTGGACAGACTTAAAAAAATCTTCAAATACAAAATTTCATTAAAAATCCGTTCAGTGGTAGCCGAGTTTTTCCATGTGAAAGGACGCACGGACGGACAGACAGACAGACAAATATGATGAAGCTGACAGTTGCTTTTCGTAATTTTGCGCACGCGCGTAAAACCAATACTTATAAAAAACGAAACACACAAATATACCCTGTGGGCAGAATGTAGAAGTTTTTAACGTTAAACCTCGTGGTACACATAATAACCACTATGCCTAAAAGTAGCTTATTAACTTGTACCGAAACTGCGTAACATTTCAGAAGACATGATTCTTTAATGTCACAGCAATGATAATCTCAAATTTCGCATAACAAGAATGATCTTACAGACTAAGATTTTATTGTAGCCTGCCCGGCTGTAACTCCATATTAATTTGGTATGTACTTACGAAAGATTCCGAGGAAAACTCTCCTCCATCACTCAGTCTCGATACGAAAGTAGGGCGTTTCTACGAAATGCTGGTATTCAGCTACACGGTACACGGCATCCAAACCCAGAAGCTCGCAGTGTGAACCTTCCTCGCCGAAAACCTAATATCTCACAGATGTCAGACTGTTTCCTCCACCCCTCTTAATTAAGAACTTAGCTCACCTGCTGTACTAAGGTCATCAGCGTGGCTATGAAACAAGCTCATATATTGATTCTGCAGGAACACACGCGTACAGGGTGACTGTGAAGTAACTTAGATATTATGTCTAAGTTGCAAGGCGTCAAGGCTGAATGTAATGTTTCATCGCTAAACTGCTCGTCTTCTGAAGCCTTTTGGTAGAATTTATAAGCTTCTAGATTGGGATTCTGGTGTATTTTTCCGAGAATTCCGAAACAGGAAAGAAATTTTTTACAATTATTAATATCGATTAAGCCTATATTTTATTTTGCGACTCAGCTGTGTTTATGGCATAAGATTTTGCTAAGGTTTAATTGATAGTTTAGTAATTCGAAGACCAGGGACCTTCAGAAAGGGAGGATTGGGAATTTATTACTTTTCTTCGAGTTTTATTTTTTTCAGGTCATTTCATAACAAAAGAAGATATGAAGATTAATTTTAAGCTCATTTCTTTATGATTTATTACCGTCATTATCACGTATCAGATAACATGGCTCAAAATGACAGATTGATCGGTGAAGAGGAACTGGCAAGAAAGTAAAATTGAGTCGTTGTGGTACGATTCGATATATCATTCTGGCATTTGCTTGAAGTAAATTACGAAAAACACGAATAATTTCAGCACGGTAAGCAGTTTTTGGGCCGAAATTTGAAGCCGGAGTTTCGTTCATACAAAGTGGAAGTGGGACTAGCAGAGAGAGAGAGAGAGAGAGAGAGAAAGAGTCATAGCTGATGCAACGATTAAGAATCAAGAAAAAATTACACTTTCTATAAAAACGAACCAGAGAAACCACCGGAAATCTTCTGAAGTAAATTTATGAGTTGAAAATTTATCAGAGATTATGAAGAGTGCTAAAGTTTAAATGTCCCTACTTATGAACTAAAGTGAGTGCCAACTTGATGCAACAAGGTAATTTTATTTATGCATTCTTAGCTCGACATGTTTCGGGCACATACGCCCATCATCAGCAGCATTAGATGTTGAGTTGCAACATATGGTTTTCTGCACCGAGTTTTTGGATGGGTGGTGGTCTTGAGGGCCGCTGCGTATTTCGTGTGTGCGGTGCGGATGGTGCCCACGGCATTTCACTTTATTTCATGAGGAAGATGCACGGTCAAACAACCCTCAATTCCCTACTTATGTATGAGAAAAGGCAAAATTATCACCAAAAGAACAACTGAAGTGTTGGGAAAATATTAAAACACTGGAGGAACAACGCATATGGAAAGAAGAAACTAACAATTCCCTAGGGAAGAGAAATAAAACGGACTTTATTAATAAAATGAAGAGTTTAATCAATTAATGAATTCAAAAACAAACGGTATATAAATAAATTCCTACGACAGGTCTTTAATGTGAACGCTATGGATAGGTTACTAAAATAAGCGAGCACAAATACAGGACGCACAGATCACTAAGTTTTGTACCGTGGTGTTTAAAACTTTTATTTTACGGTACAGAACTCGCTTTATGTCACCCTTCTGGCATCCATAATATTGACATACCTCTTATATTTCTGGCACATTTGTGTACCCCTGTACTAGACCATAAAATGTCGCGTTTAAAAGACAGAGTATGCTTTTGTATCTGCACAAGGCAAATGTGATGAGATTTCAATATGATGTGTATGGAAGATATAGTGTTGTTCAGAACTACGTAGAGCTGTTAGTTTCCGAAGTAGTGAAGGAATGTGCAGCCTTTTATGAAACCCGAAGTTTGCCTCTCTTTTGAGTCACTGAATCCAAAACACGCCTTTCCTCCTAATTCTTTAAGATCAAACTATGCTTTATAAGGATGTAAATTATCTCACTGCACAGGAGAACAATATAGCATAAATCACGGTTCCATAGCGCAATGTGTGTGTGTGTGTGTGTGTGTGTGTGTGTGTGTATATATATATATATATATATATATATATATATATATACGAGCACAATAGGTGGCTCACGATTGAACATGCGTGTATGATGAACCGCTTGTACGACATTCACAAGGAAGAGTGTAGTGTTTAGGTAATTACACGTGTGATAACTCTGTGAAGATAGCGATTTAAATTAACTGCTTTAGGGTAACACGGGAAAGTGTTAGGAATGAAGGTGGAGAAGACGAAAGAGACGAAGGAGAGGAAGTGGGAGGGTGACCGATGAGATAGGCAAGAAATTACACCGCAGTGTATGAGGGTCGCTGCTAACAGTGTATATGAAACGCAAACAGTAACATTATGTGACCTCCAAACATGAAATATTAATATGACACTTCTTCGCCTCACTTACGTCTTATTTGTGACAGTCAAGAATGCTTTAACCTAAATACCTAAGACTGAAAAGTATTTACTTTCCGTGTATTGCATTTCCCATTCACCAAACAAGATTTCAAATTTCATATATCGCATGAATTTCATGTCACGTAATTGTTAATAAGTTATAAATCTTATGAAAGGTCAAGACAATCAATGACGAGTGCAGTGAACTACCGGTAGAGCGCCGCCACCCACCCCGCTTCCCCGCCCGATATAGCGCTACCGTCGCTTCAAACTCTGTGAACAATAATTCCCGTCTACACCCTGTTTAGCTTTACCGTACACTCAAAACACAGCAAAAAATGGCGGCGAACCAACAGTGGCGCCTTATCGAGGTTTGACTGCATTATCCATGGCATAATAGAATCCAGTTCGCAAATATTGTTCTTTATTTATGAGATTGATTTTCAGATTATGTGGGTACTTATTTAGATAGGATTATTAGGAAAATAAAATCAAGTGGAATTGATTGGAGGGGTATATGTCACACATGGAGGAGTCGAAAAATTAGTTAGGTGTGTTATTAGTAGTAAAAATGGCCTAAAGAAAAAAGGAGGAAGCGTTTGAACTGGATTCATCTGTCAGTCTCGTATGAACGCAAAAATAAGCTTTCGGGTTGCTTAATATTTGGGGAAGTTTCGATCAGCTGAAGAATTACCGCCTTTTGCAGAAGAATTCTTCCCATGCAGTTCACTGGCCCTCTATATAAACCCATCAACAGAGACTTAATGCAGGAAGAGGCCATTCTTTAAAGCGACTAGTAAAATAAATGTCTCAGTTCTATTAATTATTTTTAAGCCCGAAATCTGAAATTTAATGTAGCGAAAAATAGTAAATTAAAACCATAAAATTAATTGCTTGTGGTGGTCTCCAAGGTGTTCAGTGTAACGGTCGGTAAAGAGGGAGAAAGGGAAGCCGTGCAGTGTCTTCTGTCCCCTGAGCCCTGCTGCTCTTAACAAGGTCACTGTGTCATTTTCAAACTCTATGACCTACTACTGGAGCAGTTCATTCTGTACTTAACCCTTGGAGGTTAATATATTATACAGGATGTACCGAAAATTTTTGGAAATTCTTCAAGAGTGAATTCCTCACATTAAAACCAAAAAAAATCTATATAAACAAACGTACGGCAATGAGTGGTTTTTAAGTTTAACTGAAAATTATATTCCAAATAATACCTTAATTATATAAAATTTTACTTACAATAGACACAGTACATGTATAATACACGTCTCAAATATAATAGCTGTTGAAGTATTATTGTTTATCAAGCCACAGTCTACAACGAGCATTCAAAGTGTCCAGCATCGAATCAATAAAAGCATGGAGACATCCGACAATGGAACGTCGCACTGTTTCAAAGGTCCCGGAGCCAATGAAAATGGTTTGACAGACTTCAAAAATGCAGTGGTAATATATCTCTTCATTTTAAATTGGAGCTGAATACGGTAGGATTTTAAGTGTCGCCACAGACAAAAATGTAAAGGATTGAATTCAACAGGTTATCGGGCTGTACATCGAAAGCTAAGTGTTTGCGGAAATATATTAAATGAACTTTTTTCTTGTTTTGACGTTGGAAATTCAGTCCTGAATTTTGTCTAATTATTGTAGATATTCGCTCTACAAATTATCGGAGGATTTTGCAAAACCATATTTTCACAAATGCTGAACAGAAATACATGACGTTGCTACCATTTGAAAGAGGAATGTTTGCAGTTTCATAGTAACCTTAAATGCGTTCGATGTGCGCCCCTCGTGTGACACGGCAGATGTCCAGGCGATACTCCCATTCCCGCCAAACCCTCTCAAGCCTGTCTTGTGTGACGTTCCCGACTGCGGTGTTGATGCGCTCTCGCAATTCTGGTAGTGTCTTTGGAAGTGGTGGGACGTAAACATTGTCCTTGACGAAACCACACAGGAAGAAATCACACACTGTCAGGTGTGGTGAACGGGGTGGCCAGGTGCAGGTGTTGTCTGTGTCCGTTGCACGACCAACCCATCGACCTGGTAGGTGCTCATTTAGGTCGCTATGAAACTGCAAACATTCCTCTTTCAAATTGCAGTAACATCGTGTATTTCTGTTCAGTATTTGTGAAAATATGGTTTTGCAAAAATCCTCCGATAATTTATACGCACTCTGTATATTACTTGTAGTAAAATTTAGAATTTTGCACCCCGAAACACGATTCATTTTTGCCTTTGTAAGATACTCAGAGTAAAGAACGATTGTTCCCCTGCACACAGTTAATTTTATGTGCTCGTAACGAGATAAAGTATCTTTTCTCCAAAGTACAACTTGAATATCTTATTTGTTTATATTAATATCCAAAGCTCTTGATCCAAACTTAAATATCTGCTATTATATAAAGCAGCTTCCTCTTTAAAAATAAAAAATACACATAGCTTCGTCATGACTGTCTGTCTGCCTGTCTGTCTTCGTTCTTCTGTGTGTCTGTCCGTCTGCATGGAACACCTGTGCTCCTACAAGACGGATTTTCATGAAATTTTATACTTGAGTATTCATCGAAAATATGCCAAGAAAATTCAAGTTTAATTAAAATCTGACAATATTTGGTATTTTACATAAATGTACATGTATAGGGAAGTCTCAGTCATTTCTTCTTAGAATGGAATGTGTCAGACAAATATTGTAAAAATAACTCCCCCCGCCGAAGATCGTGCCGTTAATGAGATAATGTGAACAAACAAATGATAGAGCCGGACAGGCAACAGATGAGAATATAATTTGGCGCAGGCGCCTTGCATGCTGATAAGTAAGGCTAGAGACACACACTATGAATATGTAATACTTATTGCTTCACCACTGTAACAGTGGTTAGGCGAATGCACTACAATATTTTGTTTATACATACGTTGCCTAACTTCTTAATCTTTATTACATTACGTAGATCATTTCAAAAGTTCTGCACACAGCGCTTGCCCGGCCTGTAGGATGATGCAGTAGTTCTGATTTTCGCGGCAGTTGTGAGCCAGACTTCAGTAAAGAGCACTGTGTGCTTATTGGCAGGCTACGTGGTCCCTATTCTGCAAACCGGAGCCTTGAAATGGAAGAAGAAACTGACTGGAGTCAGATCTCGCGCAGTGACCAGCGATTATACATTAAAATTGAAACTTTGCAAGGAAAAACTCAACGGAAATTCATAATGCTTTACATGAAGTTTGCGGGGATAGTGTAGTGGATCGTAACATGGTGACACGGTGGGCATCTAGTTTCCGTGAAGGTCGGGTAAGCATCCGAGACGACCCAAGAAGCGGGCTGCAAGTAACAGCAACGGACGACACGTCCATGGTTATCGTCAGCACCCTGTTGGAAGAAGATCGACGCAGATCATGTGAAGAAATTGCGCATGAAGCAAACACGTAAACCGCTTCTGTTTTCAGAATTGTAACTCAAACATTGCAGAACTGAAAAGTCGCTGCAATGTGGGTTCCGCATCAGCTGAGCCAGGAACAGAAAGCAGCTCGCAATAGGGTCGCAGAATAACTGCTGCGGCGCTACGAGGCAGAAGGTGAGCTGTTTTTGAACAGAATTGCTGCCATAGACGAAACATGGATACGAGATTTTGAACCACAACTGAAATCTCAGTCCTCTCAGTGGAAGCATGCAAATTATCCTCTCCCGAAAATATGTCGCCGCCAACAATCGAAAGTTAAGCTCATGATGTTTATGGCTTATGACAAGAATGGGGTGATAGCAACAGACCGAGTGCCTCCGGGATCCAGTGTAACAGCGGCATACTACAGAAAGATTCTGCAAGATGTTTTGCTTCCAAAGATTCGTCAAAAATAAGTCCACCATTTTCTCAGCCGGTGTTCTCATTTTGTACGATAACGCGCGGCCTCATGCCTCAGGTGCAGTATCGGAAATTTTGGAAAAGTATGGATGGCAAGTGCTTCCCCACCCGCCGTACAGTCCTGATATTAGCCCACCAGACTTTGACTTGTTCCCGAAATTTAAGAAACCACTCCGTGGGAAAAGCTTCAGAAGCATTGAGGAGGTGTCTAATGAGGTGACCCGAGTAATCAGCCGCATCAACAACGAAGGCATCCTGAGAGGAATACAAGATTTGCCCAAACGCTGGGCCGCTGTGATAAAGCACAATGGAGATTACATTGAAGGCTTGTAAATGTATTTTGTAAAATAAATTCATTTTTAAAGAGAAAACGCACAGTGTGCAGAACTTTTGAAATGACCCACGTATCAGCCTGTTCAGGGCAGAGTTCAACGGACCACGAGCAGTATCATTGATCTTCAGCAAGCAGCCAGCACATCGATGGTAATGCAATGAAGAAATTATTAGCTGGTAGAACTGTAGCTCTTGAGCAAGATGACTAATGCCACAAAGTTTCTGAACAGTATTCTGGAAATAATATTTTCGATTCTTCGTATGTGTACAAATTATCCTCGTAAGCTTTTCATGTCCCTCGTGTACAGATTGTTAAAGCACCCTAAAATCTGTGACACATGGTTTCTTCCAGACATTTCCAATTTATTACTCACTGTCTCAATACTAAATGTTTTACAGTACACTATTGACAGCATTCCTAAATAAATCGCGGATAAAACAGAAGCTATGTTTCATACAAGCGTGTAGAACAAGACATGCACCGTACGTGTAACGTAACATTGAGGCACGTTCGCGTAACCGTTGTTACTGTGGAAAAGTAAGAGCAATTCAGTATTAGTTTGAGTTGGTGTCGGTGTGTTTGTCATAATTATCCGCCAGTAAAGCTCATGTTCCCTGCGTCATATTATACAGGGTTATTCATAAGTCCGTGAAACATGTTAGAAAACTGGCTGATGCCACAGTTGAATGAAGAAAGTAATGTTTAAATCTTTTAACAAGACGGCTCTCCGGCTCACTACAAAGACGTGCGAGGGTATCTCAATCGAAACTTGCCACAAAGGTGGACAGGACGCACAGGAAAAGATGATGACACGTTAA